>Ga0131853_10009086_pt1 | contig 18144 bp, 9 predicted proteins | sample TergutLab28metaG_FD_92764 | JGI IMG/M metagenome (GOLD analysis project Ga0131853, IMG submission 92764) | Labiotermes labralis P1 segment gut microbial communities from Petit-Saut dam, French Guiana - Lab288 P1 (version 2) (version 2) | ecosystem: Host-associated > Arthropoda: Insects >... | reverse complement strand
TCGGCGAAGTTGAGACTATCGCGCACTACAAGGCCGCGGCGCACTTCCTGCCGGAGGTGGACTTCATACTCGACATCGGCGGGCAGGACATGAAGTGCATCAGGATCAAGGACGGCGTGATCGACAATGTGCTGCTTAACGAGGCGTGTTCGGCCGGCTGCGGATCCTTCATCGAGACCTTTGCGCGGTCGCTGGATATGGATGTGGCGGAGTTTGCGAAGATCGCGCTGTTTGCGAAGAACCCTATCGACCTGGGTTCGCGCTGTACCGTGTTTATGAACTCGCGGGTGAAGCAGGCGCAGAAGGAGGGCGCGGAAGTGGCCGATATCTCCGCCGGCCTGTCCTACTCCGTCATCAAGAACGCCCTGCAGAAGGTTATAAAGATCACAGACCCTAGCCAGATGGGGCGGGCTGTTGTTGTGCAGGGCGGCACGTTCTACAATGAATCGATGCTTCGAGCCTTCGAGGCTGTTAGCGGGGCGGAGGCGGTGCGGCCGGATATCGCGGGGCTGATGGGCGCGTTCGGCGCGGCCTTGATTGCTTCGGAACGCCTTGGCGTGAATGACGCTGCCGCGAGCCATGGTGCCGCGCCCACGTATGAGGGTACGGCGCGTTACCCGTCCGCGCCGACCTCTCACGGCACCGCAGGGGATCCCGCCGGAGCCGCCGTCGCGGCAAGCTTCGCGCCGGCGGCAAGGGGCGGGCTGATATCTGCGGCCGCGCTGGAAACCTTCCGCGTTACAACGCGCCATACGCGCTGTGCCGCTTGCGAGAACAGCTGCCTGCTTACCATCAACATGTTCGAGGGCGGCGGGCGGTTCATCTCCGGGAACCGGTGCGAGAAGGGGCTGGGCAAGCCGGTGGCCGTGGAGAACGAGGTGCCGAATGTCTACTCGTACAAGCTCCGGCGCACCTTCGACTACGAAGCTCTGCCGGAGGAACACGCGCCGCGCGGCGTAATCGGCATACCGCGCGTGCTGAACATGTACGAGAACTATCCGCTGTGGCACACCTTCTTCACGCGGCTGGGTTACTGCGTGAAACTTTCGCCGGCCACTAACCGCGAGGTTTACGAGAAGGGGTTGGAGTCCATCCCCAGCGAGTCCGAGTGTTATCCCGCGAAGCTGGCGCACGGGCATATAATGTCGTTGATCGAACAGGGTGTGCCGGCCATATTCTATCCCGGCGTGGCCTATGAATACAAGGAGATAGAGGGCGCGGACAACCACTTCAACTGCCCGATAGTCACCAGCTATCCGGAGAACATAAAGAACAACGTGGAAGAGCTGCGGCACGGCGGCATAGAGTTTATCGCGCCGTTTATATCCCTGCACAGCTTGGATGTGCTGAAGCGGCGTATGCGCGAGACCTTCCCGGGCATACCCGCGAGAGAGGTGGAGGCGGCGGCCGAAGCGGGCTGGAAGGAACAGCAGGCTTTTAGACACGACCTGCGCGTAAAGGGTGAGGAAGCTCTGGAGATTATGGCCGAGAAGGGTCTGCGCGGGATCGTGCTGTCCGGCCGGCCATATCATGCGGATCCGGAGATAAACCACGGCATACCGGAGCTGATCGCAAGCTATGGCGTGGCCGTGCTGTGCGACGAATCTGTGACAGGCCTTGGCGAAGACCTGGTGGAACGCCCGATGATGGTGCGGGACCAATGGGTCTACCATTCGCGGGTGTACGCGGCGGCGGCCTATGTGGCCACGCGGCATGATCTGGAGTTGATACAGCTGAACTCCTTCGGCTGCGGGCTGGACGCTGTTGTGACGGACGAGTGCAGGGCCATCCTGGAACGCCACGGCAAGATCTACACATGCCTCAAGATCGACGAGGTGAGCAACCTTGGCTCCGCGAAGATCCGTGTGAGATCGCTGTTGGCGGCTCTGGACGAAAAGGAGAGAGTGGCCGCGCTTACAGTGTTGGACGACGGAAGCGGCCTTGTATCCGTGGACGAACCCGAAGGCCGCCCGTGCGGAAGCCCGCGCCCCATATTCACCAAGGAGATGCGGGAGACACACACGATACTGTGTCCGCAGATGTCGCCCATACACTTTAGGCTGTTGGAGCCGGCCTTCCGCGCCTGCGGCTACAAGGTGGACGTGATGCCGGAGATGGAGCGCGACGCGGTGGACATCGGCCTGCGTTATGTGAACAACGACGCGTGCTACCCCGCGCTGATCGTCGTGGGGCAGGTGATGAAGGCACTGCAGTCCGGGAAGTATGATCTGGACAAGGTGGCCGTGTTCATGAGCCAGACCGGCGGCGGCTGCCGCGCGACGAACTACGTGGCATTCTTCCGCAAAGCATTGGCGGCGGCCGGCATGGGGCATGTTCCGCTTGTGGCCGTGAGCGCGGCGGGGCTGGAGCGCAACCCGGGTTTTGCGGCCACGCCCAAGCTTCTGCACAAGGCCGTGCAATCCCTGGTGTACGGGGACCTTCTCATGCGGGTGCTGTACAGAACACGCCCATACGAGCTGGAGGCGGGGTCCGCCAACGCGCTGTACGAACAGTGGAACGCAATCTGCGAAGCCGATCTGCGCGGCGGAAGCTTCGGAGACTTCAAGCGCAACATAACCAACATAGTGAGAGACTTCGACAGCCTCCCGCTTAACGATACCGAAAAACCCCGGGTCGGCGTGGTAGGCGAAATCCTGGTCAAGTTCCACCCGACGGCCAACAACGATATCATCACGCTCTTGGAGGAAGAGGGTTGCGAGGCCGTGGTGCCGGATCTGATCGAGTTCTTCACATACAGCTTCTTTAACTCGGCCTACCGGGAGAAGTACTTCGGTATGTCGAAGCTTAGCGGCTACACGGGCAACGCGGCGGTAATGGTCATCGACCTATACCGCAGGAACATGCGCCGCGTGCTGCGCAACAGCCAACGCTTCGAGGCGCCCGCCACGATACAGGAGCTTGCAAGGCTTGCCGAGCCGATAGTCTCGCTGGGCAACCAGACGGGCGAAGGATGGTTCCTTGCCTCTGAAATGGTGGAGCTTCTGCACAGCCGCGTGGACAACATCGTCTGCACCCAGCCCTTTGCCTGTCTGCCGAACCACGTCACCGGCAAGGGCATCCTGAAGGAGCTGAAACGCCGCTACCCTTCGGCCAACATCGTGGCGGTGGACTATGACCCCGGCGCGTCGGAGGTTAACCAGCTGAACCGCATAAAGCTGATGCTGGCCGGCGCGAAGTCCGCGCTGAAAACTGCGCGCAAGCACGGTTAGGGCGTGAGGGCGTATAACGAGGCGGATATGTATGTGCCTGTGAAGGCGCACTTGGAGGCTCTGGGCTTTGCCGTGAGCGCGGAGGTGCATAGGTGCGACATTGTGGCCACGCGCGGGGACGATGTGGTGGTGGTGGAGCTAAAGCGGGCGTTTGAGCTGCGGCTGGTGTACCAGGGTATGGCGCGGCAGAGCCTCACCCCGCTTGCCTACCTCTGTGTACCGCGCCCGCGCAACATGCGTTCCGCCGCGTGCAAGGACATGTTACGGCTTGTGCGGCGGCTGGGGCTGGGGCTGATGCTTGTGGCGATGGACAGCCCGCTAAGGCAGGTTGATGTGGCCGTGCAGCCGGATTACGATGGGCGGACGGACGGCGCGAAGAGGCGCAGGCTCCTGGCGGAGATCGCCGGGCGCGCCGTGGGGCAGAATGTCGGCGGGGTGACGCGCACCAAGATCAATACGGCCTATCGGGAACAGGCCATACGCATAGCCTGCGCGATGGAAACCTTCGGCGAGCTTTCGGCCAAGCAGCTTGTGCGAACCTACGGATGCGCAAGCGGCGCGTACCGCGTGATCTACATAAATACCTACGGCTGGTTCGAGCGTAGGGGCAAGGGTCTGTACGGCCTTTCCCGCGAAGGAGAGGTCTTTCTGCGCACAGACGAGCAGTTCCGTGAAGTGATTGCGCACTACCGCAGGTTTTTCGCAGGGTTCTAATAAGCTGTCCTCCTGAATAGATTGTGGAAAGGGACAATCTGTACACAGGAGGATATTTTATGCGGAGAATGCCCGAAAATGCGGGGTTAAGCGACGAAGCCGCTGTGAGTTCGCGCAGGATGCACGGGAGCAACGCGCTGACACGCCGTGCGCGGCGCGGGTTTATGAGCCAGTTCTTGGCCAGCTTCGGCGACCCTATCATCAAGATACTGCTGATCGCGCTGTTCGTGAATGTGATGTTCATGTTTCGGGATGCCAATATTTACGAAACCATCGGCATAGCCCTGGCCGTGCTGCTTGCGACCTTTGTGTCGACTCTTTCGGAGTACGGCAGTGAGTCGGCCTTCGACAAGCTGCAGGAAGAGAGCGAGCAGGTGCGGTGCCGCGTTCAGCGCAACGGGCGGCTGTGTGAAATATCGGTGAATGATGTTGTCGTGGGCGATCTGATATTCTTGCAGGCGGGGGAGCGTGTGCCGGCGGACGGGATGCTGGTGCGCGGAGAGCTTACGGCGGATCAGTCCGCCTTAAACGGCGAGAGCAAGGAGGCGGCGAAGAGCGCGTCGGGGCAGCTTCTTGCGCAAGCGGGGCAGGACGCGGCCTTCACCGCCAAGGACAGGCTGTTCCGCGGCAGCATCGTATGCTCCGGCGAAGGCACCATGCTCGTGACAAAGGTGGGAGACTCGACGTTCTACGGCGCGCTGGCCTTCGAGATACAGGAGGACAGCACGCCAAGCCCGCTGAAGGAGAGGCTGAGCGTGCTGGCTGGCACGATCTGCCGCATAGGCTACGCCTGTGCGTTTGTAGTGACCTTCGCCGCGCTGTTCAACAATATCGTGATAGACAACAACTATGACCCCGTGCTGATACAGGAATATCTTTCGGACTACAGCCGCGTTCTGCGCGACGTTCTGCGCGCGCTGACCCTTGGCGTGACGGTGATCGTGATGGCCGTGCCGGAAGGCCTGCCGATGATGATAACCGTGGTGCTGTCGTCCAACATGAAGAAGATGCTGCGCGACAACGTGCTGGTGCGCAAGCTTGTGGGCATCGAGACGTCAGGCTCTCTCAACATCTTGTTCACCGACAAGACAGGCACCCTCACCGAGGGCAAACTGGAGGCGGCCATGTTCCTGGACGCGGCCGGCCACAAGGTGAGCTTCGGGCAGCTGCGCGGGCAGAAGCTGTTCGAGTTTGTGAAGCTGAACTGCTTCTTCAACAACGGCGCGCACCTTGGGCGTGTGTCGGGCGGCGCGAAGTTTGCCGGATCCGACAATCTGCGGGCGATAGGCGGCAACTCCACCGACAGAGCCTTGCTGAACTTCATCAAGAGCGACATATCGGACATCGCGGGGTGCCGCAAGACCTTCGCCATGCCCTTCGATTCCGAGAAGAAGTACTCCTCCGCGCTGATAGAAGGTTTACATAACAAACGCCTCGTGAAGGGCGCGCCGGAGCGGATCCTGCCGATGTGCCGCAATGCCTATGACGCCGGCGGCAACACTGCCGCCCTTGCGCCCGAGGCCGGGATCATGGCGCAGCTGGAGGGACTGTGTTCGGGCGGAATGCGGGTGATTGCCCTGGCGGAGGGTACGCCCGGCGGCGGAAAGGACGCAACGCCAGACAACCTGACCCTGGTGGGTTTCGTCGGCATACGGGATGAGCTTCGCCCGGAGGCCGCGGAGGCCGTGGCAAGCATACGCGGAGCCGGCATACAGACCGTGATGATCACCGGCGACAACGCCAGGACCGCCGCGTCCATCGCCGTGAGCGCGGGTATTATCGACCGCTTCGACGGTGAAGACGCCGTGATAACAAGTGACGCTCTGGCGCGGCTTAGCGACGCGGAAGTTACGCAGAGGCTTCCGCGGCTTCGGCTGGTGTCACGCGCCCTGCCCTCCGACAAGAGCCGGCTGGTGCGCCTTGCGCAGGAGGCGGGGCTTGTGGCCGGCATGACGGGGGACGGCGTAAACGACGCGCCCGCGCTGAAACGCGCCGACGTGGGTTTCGCCATGGGCGACGGCACGGAGATCGCCAAGGAAGCGGCCGACATCGTGATCTTGGACAACAACATATCGTCCATCGCCAAGGCGGTGCTGTACGGGCGCACCATCTTCAAGAGCATACGCAAGTTCATCATCTTCCAGCTTACGGTGAACTTCTGCGCCGTGGGCGTGTCGGTTATCGGGCCGTTTATCGGCGTGGAGGCACCCGTCACCATCATCCAGATGCTGTGGATCAACATTATCATGGACACCCTGGGCGCGATAGCCTTCGCCGGCGAAGCACCCCTGCGCGAATACATGAAGGAGCCGCCCAAGAAGCGCAGCGAGCGCATCATCAACCGTTACATGTACAGCCAGATCGTGTTCACCGGCGCGTATACCGTGGCCCTGTGCATAGCGTTTGTGAAGCTGCCTTTCTTCCTGGGGTTCTTCCGCGGAGACTATCGCATACTCATGAGCGCGTTCTTCGCCCTGTTTATCTTTGCGGGGGTGTTCAACAGCTTCAGCGCACGCACGCACAGGCTGAACCTCTTCGCCTACATCGGCCGCAACAGGATGTTCATGCTGATCATGATTGCCGTGACGGTGATCCAGCTCTCGATGGTATACTTCGGCGGGGAATTGTTCCGCGCGGCGGCGCTGCACGCGGCGGAGATGGCAGTGGTGATACTCCTTGCCGCAACGGTGATCCCCGCGGACACCCTGCGCAAGATACTGCTGCGCACGGCAAACCGTAAGGGCTTCGTGTAACGCGAAAAGGGGCTGCCCGCTAATTTCTTAGCAGCAGCCCCTTTTGCGGCTGTGTCTACCGGAGCAGGAACAGGATGTACTCGATAATTCCGGTTATGCCCACGTTGCAGATGCCCGTGCAGATCATCTTGAAGCTACGTTCGCGCTTTTGCTCGCGCCGGCGCAGCAGATCTTCCGCGTCGGCCCATATGTGGGTCTTGATGCTCGGCAGGGCGGCGTAGAAGCCGGCAAGGATCACAAACGCCCCTGCGGCGAAGTTCGCGCGAAGCACGAAGGCGGTGGTACTAAGCCCAAGGTGATCGGGTACGCCGCCAGAGAAGAACAGCCACGCCAAGGCCAGCACCGTGATGATGGCGGCAATGGCGGCGGCGGTGGACACAATGTTGAGAAAGCTTCGCAGCCTGCCGGGCATTACTTGCCGGCGACGTGGCAGGCCACAGAGCGGCCGGGTTCAAGCTCTCTGAACTCCGGGTCGGTGTCCCTGCAAATGTCTTCGCGCTTGAAGCATCTGCCGTAGAAGCGGCAGCCCGGGGGCGGGTTGATGGGGCTTGGTACGTCGCCCTCCAGGATTATGCGCTCGCGCTTTACGTCCAGAGCCGGTATGGGTATGGCGGAGAGCAGAGCCTGGGTGTAGGGGTGCAGAGGCTTGACGAAGATGGACTTATAGTCCGACATTTCTACGATCTTGCCGAGATACATCACGGCGATGTTGTCGCTTACGTGTTTGACAACGCTTAGGTCGTGGGATACGAAGAGGTAGGTCAGCCCGAATTCCTTCTGGAGTTCGTCCAGCAGGTTCAGGATCTGCGCTTGAATCGACACGTCCAGAGCGGACACAGGCTCGTCCTGCACGATGAATGTGGGGTTCAGCGCGAGTGCGCGGGCGATGCCTATGCGCTGGCGGCGGCCGCCGTCAAGCTCGTGGGGGTATACGTCCTCCAGCCTTTCGGCCAGGCCCACAATGTTCATCAGCTCCTTTACCCTCGTCAGGCGGTCGTCCTTGCTCCCCACGCTGTTGATGATGAGAGGTTCGACAATGTTTTCGAACACGCTCATGCGCGGGTTAAGCGACGCGAAGGGGTCCTGGAAGATGAACTGCGCGTTACGCCGAAACGCGCTCATGCGCTGTTTGTCGAATTGGAGGATGTTTTCCCCGGCGAAGTTCACCGTGCCGGCCGTGGCTTCGATAAGCCGCAGAACCACGCGCCCCGTGGTGGACTTGCCGCAGCCGCTTTCGCCCACAAGCCCAAGTGTCTCGCCCTTGTTGATCGAAAAGCTGATATCGTCCACTGCGTGCAGCAGCCCGTTCTTTGTCTTAAAATACTTTTTAAGACCCTGTACTTCCAATAGCGCGGACAAAGAATCACGCTCCCTTCGTGTCGCCGTACAGCAGACACTTTACGAAATGCCCCGGCGCGGATTCCACGTCCTTGGGCAGCTGTTGTGAACACTCCGGCATGGCCTTGTCGCAGCGCGGGTGGAAGGGGCAGCCTTCCGGCAGGAACATGGGGTCCGGGGTGAGGCCCTTTATCGGGGTCAGCTTGGCCTCGTCCCTGTCGATAACGGGGATGGAGTTGAACAGGCCGATGGTGTAGGGGTGCTTGGGGCTGGTGAACAGATCGCGTGTGGGCGCGGATTCCACGATTGTGCCGGCGTACATGATTGCAACCTTGTCGCAGATTTCGACGACGATGCCGAGGTCGTGAGTTATCATGATCATGGAGGTGTTAAGCTCCTGCTTGAGGTTGCGCATAAGCTCGAGGACCTGCGCCTGTATGGTAACGTCCAGCGCGGTTGTGGGTTCGTCGGCGATCAGCAGCTTGGGGTTGCACGCAAGGGCGATGGCGATAACAACGCGCTGGCGCATACCGCCGGAGAACTGGTGGGGATAGTCCTTGCCGCGTTCCTTGCGTATGCCCACCTTTTCCAGCATTTCGTCGGCGCGTTCCATGGCTTCCATCTTGGACACACTCTTGTGCAGCAGCACAACTTCGGCTATCTGGTCGCGCACAGGCATTACGGGGTTGAGGCTTGTCATCGGGTCTTGGAAGATCATGGAGATCTGGCTTCCGCGCACCCTGCTTGCCTGTGCTTCGCTAAGCTGCAGAAGGTCCTGGCCGTTGAAGTTGATGGTGCCGCTTGCGGTCAGGCCGGGCGGGCTTTGGATCAGGCGCATGATGCTCAGCGCGGTGGTGGTCTTGCCCGCGCCCGTTTCACCCACAAGCCCGATAACTTCGCCGGAGCTTAGGCTGAACGAGAGGTTGTTCACGGCCTTTACGATGCCTTCTTCAAGGAAGAAGTGTGTGCTGAGGTCATGAACCTCCAGCAGGTTTTCGGTGTTGTCAGCCATTCGAGGTTGCGCCTCCCTTCTCGGCCGCCGCCTGCAGGTCTTGCATCATCTGCATGGCGCGCGCGTCCTGCATCTTCTTGAACTTGCGCTTCGAGAAACCGGCGGAGCGCAGCTTTGGGTCCAGCGCGTCGCGCAGGCCGTCGCCGATCATGTTGAACGAGAATATTATCAGGGCGATCATCATGCCCGGGAACACCGTAAGGTGCCAGTAGCCGGCCAGCATCCACTGGCGGCCTTCGGAAAGCATCGCGCCCCACTCGGGCACCGGCGGCTGTATGCCAAGGCCGATGAAGGACAGCCCCGCGCCCGCAAGGATCGCGCTGGCCATACCCATGGACGCTTCCACGATAACGGGCGCCATGCAGTTGGGCAGGATGTGCCGGGTGATGATGCGGAAGTCGCTTGCTCCGCAGGCCCGCGCCGCTTCGACAAACTCCTGCTCCTTGAAGATGATAACCTGGGCGCGTATCGTTCGGGCGTAAATGGGTATCGCGCTGATGCCCACCGCCACGATAACCGGCATGATGCCATGCCCCAGCACACCAACTATGGCAATGGCCATCAAGATACTGGGCACTGCCAGGAATATGTCTATCGCGCGCATGAATACGTTGTCGATGATGTTGCCGTAATAGCCCGCTATCGCGCCGATGGCAAGCCCGAAGGTTATGCCGATCGTCACGACAAGCACGCCGATCATCAGGGAGATTCTGGAGCCGTGCGCTATGCGCGAAAATACGTCCCTGCCGAGATGGTCGGTGCCCATTATGTTTTCCCCCGATGGGAACTGGCGCACGTTGCCCCAGTCCTGCAGGTTGTAGCCCGGCATACCGTCAACTTCCGGCGCGACAACCCCCGCAAACAGAGCCATCAGCACCATGCATGTAAGGATGATCATGCCCAGGATGGCCAGGGGGCTTTTTTTCAGTCTCTTCCAAACTTCGGCGAGACGGCCTTGCTTTTTTGTCTGCAAAACATTGAACCCCCTTTACTTGTATTGTGAGCGGATGCGCGGATCCAGGAACGCGTAGAGGATGTCTACGAACAGGTTTACGACGGCGAAGGCCATGGCGATAAGCAGCACGCCGCCGATTGCCGTCGGCCAGTCCAGCCGCAGAACGGACTCAACCATATAGCGGCCAAGACCGGGTATGGCAAAGATGGTTTCCGTAAGGATCGCGCCAGAAAGCAGCATACCGAAGGAGAGACCGGCGGTGGTCGTAACCGGTATCAGTGCGTTGCGAAGGGCGTGGCGCAGGATGACGACAAACTCCTTCTGACCCTTCGCGCGGGCCGTGCGTATGTAGTCTTGGCGTATGCACTCGAGCATACTGGAGCGCGTCATACGCATGATGATGCCGGCGGAGCTGGTGCTGATGGCGATGGTGGGCATTATCCACTGCGCCGGCTCTATAAAGCCCGTGGCCGGCAGCAGGTTCAGCTGCACCGTAAAGAACAGGATCAACATCATGCCCAGCCAGAAGTTGGGTATCGACACGCCCAGCAGGGCGAAGAACGTCGCGCCGGTGTCGAATACCGTATATTGTTTGATGGCGGCTATGATGCCCAGCGGGATGCCCACGAACAAGGCCACGATTATGCCGAAGGTGGCCAGCCGTATTGTATGGGGAAAACGCGCGAAGATCTCTTCGTGAACGGGGCGTCGTGTGCTCCACGATATACCGAAGTCGAGCCTGGCCACATTTCCCGCGTAAGTAAGCAAGCGTATGATAAAGGGGTCGTCCAGGCGGAACTCCTCGCGGACGCGGGCGATATCCGCCGGCTGCGCGCCTTCGCCGAGAATAATGCTGGCCGGATCCCCCGGGACAAACTCGCTTAGTGTGAACATGATGATTATAACGCCAAGTAACACCGGTACCAGCATTAGGAAGCGTTTGAGAATATATTTATGCACAGCGTCACCTTCTTCTGCCTCTAAAAGACCCAACCCCACAACCTTGCGGAGTGGACGTATCACCGTCCGCTGTACCTACTCGGTTGTGGGGTATGGGTTTGTTACAGGGCTAGATTAGTATGTTTTCAAGACTAGTCAAGCCACACGGGTGCGTAGTTGTGCGACAGTGTGGGGCTTGGCACGAAGCCTTGAACCCTTGGGCTTACCGCGTTGGCGATTTCGCCTTGGCGCAGGATGATAAGGGGCGCGGCTTCGGCGATGATCTGCTGTGCTTCTGCGTAAATTTCCATACGAACCGCAGGGTCTGTCTCCGCGCGGCCTCTTTCGAGCAGGGCGTCAAGTTCCGGAGTGGACCAGAACGCGCGGTTGCCCGGCGCGCCGTAGCTGGAGGAGTGGAGAAGCGGGAAGAGGGCGTAGTCAGCGTCGCCCGTAACGGTGGTCCAGCCGATGATCATCATTTCGTGATCGCCGCGGTCCGCGCCTTCAAGGTACGCGCCCCATTCCAGAGTTTGTATCGAAACATCTATGCCGATCTGAGCCAGCGAGAACTGTACCATTTCAGCAACCTGCTGGCGCAGTGTGTTCGGGCTGTTCCACCAGATGGAGGTGGAGAAACCATCGGCGTAGCCGGCTTCGGCAAGCAGTGCGCGCGCCGCGTCAAGATCCGGGCGGGTTGGGGGTGCCGGCCAGTAGCCGAAGGCGCCCGGAGGCACGGGGTGGCCGTACTGCGGGCCGCCGAGACCCATCCACACGAGATCGCGGATTGCCGAAGTGTCAAGAGCCAGGCTGATGGCTTGGCGCACGAGCGGGTTGTTGAGGTATGGCTGGCGAGTGTTCATCCATATAAAGTCTGTGCCCATTGTGAGACGGCTCACAACGTTCGAGTTCGGATCCGCCTCGGCAACGGGAACGTCGGCCGGGGTTATGTTGAGCGCGATGTCAGCCGTGCCGCTTGTTACCTCGATCAGCCTTGTGGAAGGATCGGGAACGTTGCGGAATGTGAGAGTTTCCAGCATCGGCACCGCGCCGAAGTAGTTTTCGTTACGCACGAACTCGATACGGTCGCCGATAACATGTTCTACGAATACGAACGCGCCGGAACCTACGGGGTCTTGCGCGAACGCGTCGTCACCCATCGACAGAACCAGATCCATCGGCACGATGCTGGCGGCCGGGTGGGCAAGGTGGGCGATTATGGGCGAAAACGGCATTTCGAGATGTACTGTGAGGTTGAAATCGTCCGTTGCCTCTGCGAAGTCGATCATGCCGAGGATCGGAGCGGCGTTTGGTATGTCGCCCGCGCGTGTCAGCGAGAAGGCTACGTCGTGCGCTGTAAGCTGGGTTCCGTTGTGGAAGTATACGTCCCGGCGGATCTCGATGTTCAGCGTCTGCGCGTCGGACATCTCCCAGTTGACCGCGAGTTCCGGGGTAACTTCGAATGTGTCGTAGTCCTGCCTGAACAGTGTGGAATAGGCCAGGCGCGCGAACTCGGCCGAGGCGGAGTCGTTGGACTGCGGGGGATCCATGGATATTGCGAGGGACGGTACGAGTACGGTCAGGCCGCCTCCGCCCGCTGCGCTTGGGTCGGGGGTGGTGTCCCCCGGCGGGGCAGGTTCTGCCTGTGTCTGCTCTTGCGGTGCGGGTTGTTCCGGGGGGGCTGTCTGTGTCGGGGTACATGCCGCAAGCGCGATGATCAGCGCAAGCATGGACGACATCAGCAGCGTAAGGTGCTTCTTCTTCATAGTGCATCTCTCCTTTACAATTTGATTACAAAGCGTAAACAAATTCTACAGCAGTAAACGTTGTTTGTCAAGCGTTGTTATGGTGAAACAACTTACATAGGCGTTATTTGGCACGATTTATGTTAAAATGATTATTGCAAACACTGGAAAAATAGTATACACTGGAACAAAGGAATTTTGGCCGTGAGGCCGGTGTAAATACCATTTTGGAAAGGATGGTTGCAATGTCTGGAGAGTGTGAGTTTGCGGGCATAGAGTTGGACGCGGATCTGCCCGAAATGCCGGAGTTTCTGCCGGGGCTCAGGCGCGCGCCGCGGCGCGAGGCCGTAATGTCTGCCGGAGACAAGGTAACAGCCGTGAAGAACGCCCTGCGATACATACCCAAGCAGCACCACGAGCAAATGGCGAAGGAATTTGCGCAGGAGCTGGAGGAACACGGCCGCATCTACGGATACCGCTTTAGGCCCAAGGGCAGGCTCTACGGCAAGCCCATTGACGAATACGCAGGGAGATGCACCGAGGGCAAGGCCTTCCAAGTTATGATCGACAACAACCTGGACTTCGACGTCGCGCTGTATCCATACGAGCTTGTGACCTACGGCGAGACGGGGCAGGTGTTCCAGAACTGGATGCAGTACCGGCTGGTGAAGAAGTATCTGGAAGTGATTACGCAGGAGCAGACCCTTGTGCTGCTCTCCGGGCATCCGCTGGGGCTGTTCCGTTCGCACAAGATGGCACCGCGCGTTATCGTGTGCAACGGTTTGATGATCGGGCTGTATGACAACCAGGCGGCGTTTGGCCGTGCGGCGGCCTTGGGCGTGAGCAACTACGGCCAGATGACGGCCGGCGGCTGGATGTACATAGGCCCGCAGGGAATAGTCCACGGCACATTCAACACCTTGCTGAACGCGGGGCGCATGATGCTGGGCATCGGCAAGGATGAGGACTTGGCGGGCAAGCTGTTTGTTACGTCCGGCCTGGGCGGAATGAGCGGGGCGCAGGGCAAGGCGGCGGAGATCGCGGGCGCGGTGAGCATCATCGCGGAGGTGGATCTTTCGCGCATAATTACGCGGCACGAACAGGGCTGGGTGAGCGCGCGGGCGGGTTCGCCGGAGGAAGCCGTGTCCACGGCCAAGGCGAAGCTTGCGGCCGGGGAGGCCTGCGCCATAGCATACCACGGCAACGTGATAGACCTTCTGGAGTATATGCTGGAGCAAAACGTACATATCGACCTATTGTCCGACCAGACATCCTGCCACGTGCCGTATGAAGGCGGATACTGCCCGCAAGGGCTGACCTTCGAACAACGCACCGACATGCTCCGGAGCGACCCCGCGCGGTTCAAGGAACTGGTGGACGCTTCACTGCGGCGGCACTACGAGCTTGTGCAGCAGTATCACAAGCGCGGAGCCTACTTCTTCGATTACGGAAACAGCTTCCTGAAGGCCGTGTATGACGCGGGCGCGGCGGATGTGTGCAAGAACGGCAAGGACGAAGTGGACGGCTTTGTGTTCCCGTCCTATGTGGAGGACATTTTGGGCCCCCACCTGTTCGACTACGGCTACGGCCCCTTCCGCTGGTGCTGCCTCTCCGGCAAGCAGGAGGATCTGGACGCAACGGACGCCGCCGCAATGGCCTGCATAGACCCGGACCGCCGCTACCAAGACCGCGACAACTACGTCTGGGTGCGCGACGCAAAGAAGAACAAGATGGTCGTCGGCACCAAGTGCCGCATACTGTACCAAGACGCCGAAGGGCGCACCAAGATCGCGCTGAAGTTTAACGACATGGTGCGCAACGGCGAGATCGGCCCGGTAATGCTGGGGCGCGACCACCACGACACCGGCGGCACAGACTCGCCGTTTCGCGAGACATCCAACGTAAAGGACGGATCCAACATCACGGCGGACATGGCCACGCAGTGCTTCGCGGGCAACTGCGCGCGCGGCATGAGCCTTGTGGCTCTGCACAACGGCGGCGGCGTGGGCATCGGCAAGTCTGTCAACGGGGGCTTCGGCATGGTGCTGGACGGCAGCGCCGGGGCAGATGCTATACTAAACATGGCCATGCCGTGGGACGTAATGGTGGGCGTTTCGCGCCGCGCATGGGCGGCCAACGAACATGCCGTGGAGACCGTGCGAGCCTACAACGCAAACAATTCGGACACAGACCACATAACCCTGCCGAACGTGGCAGACGAAGAACTGGTGCGAAACGCGCTGAAATACGTGTAGCAGAAACAAGTCGTTAACAATCGGAAACATTTAAGCCCTTTCTTGGAAAATGTGCTATACTGTGTAATAAGGGAAGGTGCCCTGTTGCGCCGGACCAATGTTTTATACAAATTCCGACAACATGATTTTTCGACAGGGGGAGAGTAGCATGAGTAAAATCAAAAAGTACAAATTTATGATTGCACTGTTGTTAGTTGTTTCGCTGGTCATTACGAGATCTGAAGCCTTGGTGCTTGCCGATCTTTTCGGCGGCGGCGGCGAAAGTTCGTCGTACAGCGGCGATTCGTCGGGCGACAGCGGTTCGGCCGGCGGTGCTTCGGACACAGTAGCGTCTGACGACACATCGAGCAATGACGGCAGTTCGTCCGATGATAGCTTGTCCGGCGACGGTTCGTCCAATGACGATAGTTCGTCAAACGACGGCGGCGGCTCGGCAGACGCCGGCAGCGCAAGCGATAACGATACATCGGGCAGTGCTGACACATCGGGAAGCACTGACACGTCGGGCGATGCCGGCACAACCGGCGATGATGACGACGATGACGACGCACCCGTTCAAGGCGGCGGAGACGACGGCGAAAACGAAGCTGGAACAGGCGGCGACGGCGATGATGAGAACGCTAACGGTGACGCAACCAACGAAGGCGACGAAAACGACGGCGACGAGTATTACGGCGAAGGCGGCTCCGGCGCAGCGGCTCCTGGCGGCGGCAGTGGTGACGAATACTACTACGACGACGAATACGGCAGCGACGGCGAAGGTCGGGACGGCCAATACAACGAAGATTACGAAGAACTTGAAGAAGAAGAGGAAGAGTACGAGGAATACGATGAGTACTACTATGCAGAAGAATGCGAATGCGAAGGCGAGAGCGAATGCGGATTCCTTGGCATAGCCATGATGGCCGCCGGCAGTCTTGCCTTGGAAATTCCGAGAAATTTGTCCGTGGAAGCAACCATTGAGTGGGGCATTCGGAACGCGCAGATAATCTCTGATAACGGAAGCACTATAAGAAGGTCAAGGCTCAACCTCACTCATCTTTTGCACGAGGCAGGCCACAGCTCCTCTAATATAACCCTCAGCAGTGCTATACAGGTGGAAAGACCCGGCGACGGACAGTTCAGAACCTATGACTATCTCTACCTGTTCGCTACATCGGCCTTGACAATTAATGCTCCGAATTCAAGGCACTTTGTAGCGCCGGAGGGGATCAACCTTACCCTGTCAGGCCCTCAGGGCGGCCTGCAGAACGACCCTAATGTTGACAACGGCAACAGATTTGTGCTTGACGGCAACAGCACCGGCGGCGGCATATTCATTGGAAGCCGCGGAAACGGCGCGTTTAACAGCGGCGTGCAGGGTGGCCTAACTGGCCACCAGCCCGATGGGCGAGCGCATGCATCGCGCGAAAACAGTACAGCCGCAATTGATCCGACAGGCGTATATTCCCATCTGTACATGGGCGTTTCGGGGTATCCCGGCGTTCCGGGTGAATTGGGGCCTAACCCTCCGCAGCTCTTTGTACGTTATCCGTTCCAGGGCGGCATCACATTCAGAAACATAGTACCGCCGGCGGGCGGCGAACGGCATCAGACATATAACGACGGCCAGGCAGCGCACGGCAACGGAACGAACCTGTTTGTAAGCGCGGTGTTCAGCCACGGTACGCTTAGGTTCGACGCGCATACTCGCTTTGAGAACGTGCAGGGTCAAGGGCATGTGTCGATGATGTCGGTTTATACTCGATATCATGGCAACATTCAAGGAACCAATTCTTCTCCGCATCCGCAGCTTACGGGTATGCCTTGGTGGATTCTCCAAACTCCGCCGGGCGCGATATCCTTCTCGGGCAACCCGACGGAGATCGAATTCCGGACGCCGCCGCCGGTTACAGGCGGAGGAACGGAACCCGAAACAACTACGCCGGATATAACAACAACACCGGAAATTACAACAACACCGGAAGTAACGACTACACCGGAAATCACAACAACACCGGAAGTAACGACTACACCGGAAGTTACAACAACACCGGAACCGACAACGCCGGAGCCGATCAAAATCTTCATCGAGCATCACGAGATCGAGTACGGCACAGGCAACACCACGCGTTCCCGCTACCAGCCGCCTATCGAAGGCTGGGGCATGAGGAACTGGTGGCACGATGATTCCACCATGGTGTGGGAGTACGATCCGTACTTGCCGCCCGGAACGCCGCAAAGCTTTGTAGTGCCCGCAGTACCCGTACCATTCGATGAATTTGATGCGAACACTCCCGTGAACACTCCCGGGCTCTATGAAGAGCTGGAGTTAGTGCGGTGGGATACGGATGTTACGGTGCGCTTCTACAATAGGATAGGCAATAGCAGAGTCAGGGTTGGGCAGGGAACAACCGGAACGACGGTTACCGTGCATCCGGACGGAACCGTTACCTCCCGCCCGAGCCTTGTCGGCTTCCCCGACGGTGTGACGTATGTGGTCTTTAACGTTCTCTGGCAGCGCATCACGCCGATTGACGTGTATGTCCGCCACCACGTTATTCCTTACGGAACGGGCGGCAGAACCTTTGTGGACGGCGAATGGGTTTACGCAGACGACATGGACTATATGGATATCACCCGCATTGGTAACTTGCAGGGCGGTTTCGAGAACCATATCCATGTTTGGCATAGAACCGGTACTAACCCCGCGCTGAATACTTCCTTGATTTCACTTAACTGGTATGATCGCAGACTTCCCGCGGATATAGGAAGCGGCGTGTTTGATGATTACGAGTTTGTGCGCTGGGATATTGCGGGCAACATCAGCCTCTACAATGACGACCAGTTCGTAGAGTATGTGCCGTTCAGTTCGTTTATCCGCATGGGAGATCCTAATGTATACCGGGAAACCAGGGCAACTATAGGCGATCCGTTCCAATCGGCAGCCACTAACGCGACACTGGTACTGACGGGCTTCCCAAGAAACGTAAACCGCATAGTGGTACACGGCCTCTGGCAAGAAACTCAGCCTCCGTATCAGCCAATAACATCACCGGAGACGTCACCGGAGACATCACCTGAAACATCACCGGAAACATCACCGGAGACATCACCGGAAACATCACCGGAGACATCACCGGAGACGTCACCGGAGACGTCACCTGAAACATCACCGGAGACATCACCTGAGACGTCACCGGAGACATCACCTGAAACATCACCAG
>Ga0131853_10009085_pt1 | contig 18147 bp, 13 predicted proteins | sample TergutLab28metaG_FD_92764 | JGI IMG/M metagenome (GOLD analysis project Ga0131853, IMG submission 92764) | Labiotermes labralis P1 segment gut microbial communities from Petit-Saut dam, French Guiana - Lab288 P1 (version 2) (version 2) | ecosystem: Host-associated > Arthropoda: Insects >... | reverse complement strand
GCTCGAAACATGTAGAGTGAATGACGACTACCCCTGAAATAAAGGATAGTCCATAAGTGTCATCGTGTTGGTAATTATTTTGAAACAATTATAATGATGCACGGAACAATGAATGTAAAAAAACTCTACATCCTGTTGCATGTAGTGACTAAAATATAAAATGAATAACAAATGCAATCAGCACAACTAATTTTAAATCTACTTGCTGTATCAGTAACACTGACCCTCTCAAAGTAAGTTTTTTCTGCATATTTTCAATCTGTAAGAAAGTATGGAACAATCTTCTGGCGGAATTCATCCAATAGTGCAAACATATTTACTTTACAAGAGAAAATTTTCAGAATTATGGTAGGTGCTTGATCTAGAACTCCATGTACAATTCTACTTAAAAATTTAGAGATTTTACCTATTCCATTCCAGTATATATTTCCAGAAAATGGACTTCACTGTAAATATTGAAGAAAATTTTCAAACAAGTTCATTTGTACACAGTATTAATACCAGGAATAAGCACCATCTTCACAGACCATATGCCAACTCTTCATGTATTCATAAAAGTACATTCTGTGCTGGCATCAGAATTTTCAAGTTTACCATGTAGACTCACAAACGTTGAAGAATGAAAAGGCATAGTTTCAAGTAGCATTAAGAAGATACTTAGACACACCCTCCTTTTACTCTGTAGATGAATTTTTAGGTACATTCACAAAATTGAGAAAGCCACTGTTAGCTTCAGCATGTCTGTCTGCACGCAACAACTGGGCTCCCACGGGATAGATTTTCATGCAATTTGATATTTGAGGATCTCTCAAAAATCTGCTAAGAAAATACAAGTTTTATCAATTTTGACAAGAATAACACGTACTTTACAGGAAGATCTGTGTACATTTATGTCGTCGTCTCACCAAGTGATTAGAATGAGAAATGCTTCAAACATGGTAGAGAAAATTAAAACACACACATTGTATGTTCAGTAACTTTTTCCCCCAAAAATGAGATGCTTGAGATAATATGGAAGAATACGGTACAGCCAGACACGCCACAGATGACAGTGTAATGCTGCACAGAAAGATATGATTTGCATGCTAGGTAACTAAGGCAAGAATACAGACACATACTAGTAATATTTAATACCTACTGCCTTACATGACAACAATGGTTCAAGCTAACATGCCTAAATGTTATATCTACATTGCCTGTCTTGTTTGAGTCTAAAGAGGATCCATAATACTGTATACAAAATATTTGTAGTATTTTGCACTGTAATAATTCTGTATACTTTGTATATTTGTATGTTTATGACTTATTCTACATCCTACTGTCATTTAGACAAACTGTGGATACATGGAATGTATGTATGTCAGTGTACAAGTTTTTGCACCGATAACATCATATTAAATTGGGAACACAACTTGCTCAGAGATAATTTAAAGATGGCAACAGCACGTTGTTGCTGCATCATTCACAGACATGGCCTTCAATGTAACACTGCCAAATTGCCATGACATGAGGAACTTCTCAGAAATTAACACAACAAAATAATGTTAACAGCAGCATGGCTAGACATGACATGACTGATGCAGCAACTAGCAACGATGGAAATGGACAGTGACAGAGGTCAAGCATTGGGAACTTACTGTTTGCAGTTTCTGTGTTGCAGAAAAAATAGATGGATCGAGTTCTACAACCACATGCCTTGAGGTTGTGCAGCACTGACCTTGGAGATTAATCTGTAAAAACTAGCAGCATCATTTCAGTGATGTATGTTAGGAACAGAGTGAACGATTGGAAATGCGGGCGTATTGTTTAAGATTTTAACAAGGAAGATGTATTAAATAGGTGGAAAATTCATTTCAAGCTTCTTGTGTGAAATTCTCGTGTGGGGATGTACTGAAAGGACAACAGTATGTTAATTGCATGGGACAATTCACCCCCTACCCCCCTTTTTTGTGGCATCTTTGGTGGGAAACCTTCTTAACCTGGGACATATTAAGTGACCTTCACTGTAATTTAATGACTAGTCATTGGCAACTGCCACATTTCTTACATTTTAGGTTATCGTACCAGATTCAGTCTTGCATCAGTTTGGGTAAATGTGGTATAATGTCCATGTTTTACAGCTGCGTTTGTTTGGCCTTCTTTATGTAATAGGTCAACTGCCAATGATGATATTTCTCTGCACTGTTGTTTCTATAGGACTGACTCTTCTGGCTAGCAAATAATTTCAAAAGCTTTTTCAGTTCTTGGTACCACACACAAATGCTAGTACCCCCACATGTCCAAAATCCCACAACAAGGAAACTACTGCATGGTTACTACAGTAATGCATATTAATACAGGCATTCTTGGTGCAACACTAGTTCACTAACATTTAGGAATGAAAAATTTAGAGGAAAAAGCAAAAATAAAACACACACCATTACTGAAAATTATCAGTCGCATGTAATTCCAGAAATTTATTTCAAAAATCAATGTTAATTCCACAGCCTCTGTTAATATAGCCAATTCAGTTACAAAACTGCACAGTTCAAAACTGAGTATGCAAAATTATTACACATTAACAAGTGAAACATAATGTATTTACAATTACGAATGGGGAGCGAAGTCACTGAAACAAAAGTTAGGCGATGAAGTGTGCATCCACAAGTGAAAACTGAAACGTACACATTACTCGATCAGTTTCTTGGCCTTGAAGAAGCGCCTCAAATAGAGCACTTGCCAAGTGGCCAGTCCCAGGAGACAACACATGCTGAAAATGCTGAAGTACAGCACACGGCTGTTTGTTGACTCTACAACAGAATAAAAACCACAAATTCTATTATATACATTACATGGCAAAAGATTGTGATTTATCAGTTATTTTCAAAATAAATAAATTCTGATATGTCGTACAGAAGAGGGTTGATGCACCAAAGTGATATTGCTTGATCAACTTCAGTGGAGATCCTCAGAAATCCGTTCAGCTGTTCCAGTAACAAAACATGCACAACAGTGTACAAAAAAGCGATGATGTATTAGCCACTTGCAGTTGCATCAAATATCAAGAATTTCTACCAGGTCATATGCATGCCAAAAAGAATACAGCCTATAAATATGATGTCTGATCATGGCAGCATATTCAATGAGCTAATTATATACAGTGAAACTTTAGTTAAGATATCCCAGATAGTTTTCCTGCAAAAGATGTCACAATAAGAAAGCTCCAAATTTATCTTTTATGATGAACATGTTGCCCTTCTAGTACATCCATGCACCAGAAAATTTCACACAAGAAGCATGAAAAGCTCACAATGAAATGAATGTTCTGCCCATTCACTGTGTTCCTAACATACAGCATTGAAGTGATACACCTCATGGCACAGAGGTGTATTACTTGATCCACATTATTTCTTCTCTAGCGCAGACAATGCAGTCAGTCACCCCCCACTACATGGACTCTATATCAGTCTCCATTACTACAGTTGCTACATCAGTCATGTCACGTCCAGCCATGCTGCTATTAATGTTATTTAGTAGTGTTAATGTCTGAGAAGTCTTTTTCCTCAAGTCACTCCAACGTCGCAGTGTTGCGTTGAAGGCCAATTCTGTGAATGGCCTGGCAACAATGTGCTATTGCCATCTTAAAATTAACTTGGAATATGTTGCAATCCCCATGTAATATGTCTAAACAAAGTTTCTGTTGTCAAAATTTAGGCAAATTAACCATGTCAGAAACATTCTGCCCAAGTCCTCTCCCACTAGCAATCAGCCAAACACCATGTTGATTACAGACTTCTGCAAAGATTGTGATCCCAGATTTGAGTGACTTCTAGCTGCACGCAAGCTGCTTTCACAATGGCTAGCAGAATCACTGCTATACCACCCCCTGCCTGTTTGTAACACTTCCTCTCTTGTGCATGTCACAAGAGACATATTTGCACTGTTCTGAAACAATGCACAATGCAACTGCAACTGTGTCATACTTGAATTTCAACATTTTTAAATTCCACATTGTATATGTGTGAAAATTTTCATCCTGTAGAGCAATTAATTACTGAATACTGATCAACATGGCTACTACTGCTCATGAAAACTGGTGTTGTGCTAACAAGACATTTGGAATGTGTGTTTAACATCAGCTGTTGGATGCATAAAACATCAAAATTTGCAGATGCATCTGCATAAGGTGTGGGGAAAAGTACACGATGGAGCAGCATGGTTTTGAATCCAGAACTTGTGGCTGTTTAATTCCAGTGCTGATAGTGAACTGAATGATTCAGCAAATTGAGTTTAAATTTGAATTATCTTTGTCATTAATTTTCGGTGATTTTATAAAACACCTTGAACATGGCCACATCAAGAATGGGTATCAAATGCAAGCCACTCATTGAAAAGCTGACCTAACAAACATAGTGGATGTTGTTCTGAAACTCCCTCGCACCAAAGCTGCTGAATGACTATGGATTCCTTTGAAAAAAGTTACTGACAAAATTCAGAAAAAGGTGACAATACATGAAGTCTGCTGCAAGTTAAGAGAGGATTTTATGCATAATAAATTCTCCCCCCTCCCCCCCAAAGTCTTAGGAGTGTTTCCCTGTGAGACATACAACAATAAAAATTACCAGTCAGTAGACCAGATGGCATGACTGCTTCCTCATATGAGTTGGCAGCAGTACTGTCGTATATTGATTTGCCTTAAATTTGAATGTAACGCACAAGATCAACTAACTGGATTGTACTCAAGAAACCAGATGGAAAATTTTCCTCTGTGACTGGTAAAACAGCCGTGTATATATGTGTGCGCGCGCATGTGTATATATATATATATATATATACACATACATACATACACACACACACACATATACAAGACACTTACCATTGGTGTCTCGCATCTCCTCCTCACGCTTCCTCATTTGTGAGAAGTCTTGCACAATAGCATCTGACAGATCTTCCAGGCGTTTGAGTTCGACCTCCAGAGGCTTTAGTTTTGCTGCTTCCCCAAGCTATACAAAACACAAACAGTTGTACACAGTTCATGATGCATGTGTTTAGCAAATTGGAAAGGGTATGTAGTCAAACACAACAATGTCAATTAAGGTGTATTTAATGGCTATACTAGACAACTACATGTTTCGGCCTTTACTGGCTATCTTCAGGTTGTCTTCAAGACAACTTAAGGTCCTACTATATACATTTGAGCGTGCACGTGGTGGAGAGATCTCTACGTACGGGCCTTATTGCGTAATGTAATTTCTATATGTGGTGGTATGTTCTGACTAGAGGAACGATAGGGTCCGGTGGCTAGTTTGAAGGTGCGCTGGTATTATGAAGAGGTGTGTTCCTAGCCACCAGACCCTATCATGCCTCTAGTCAGAACATACCACCACATATAGAAATTACATTACGCAATAAGGCCCGTATGTAGAGATCTCTGCACCACGTGCACGCTCAAATGTATATAGTAGGACCTTAAGTTCTCTTGAAGACAACCTGAAGATGGCCAGTAAACGCCGAAACATGTAGTTGTTTAGTATAGCCATTAAATACACCTTAATTGACATTGTTGTGTTTGACTACATACCCTTTCCAATTTTCATACATACAACGAGGATGACACACTTCCTAGATGTGTTTAGCATTTAAAGACAAGTCATTCTTCCTTGAAATAACACTTTTTCTGAACTGAATGAGAAGACTCAGCTGTTATTTGCATTGACTTCTACTGTGTCTGACCAGTGAAGTGTTTTAACTTGTCAACATGGAAATAGTGGCTGATGACAGGAATGTCTATCCTTCTCCCTACTACATCTATATTGTATCTACCACACAGCCTCCCTCCATATATATACAGATATTTTGGCTGCAACAGCTGATCATCTGCTACAAGACACATACAGATACATTATAAGCACACTGGTTCACCTTGAGGTTAACAGAGGAATCTACATTATTTCAAATAATTCTGAAATTTTACAGATCGCATGCTCATACAACTACTTCAAATGCTGGTATGGTAAAGGTTAACAAAATGCACACTCATGTTCACATGTTTCAAGGTCAGTCTGTTATTGGAATTATTCAGATATGCTGAGCTGTTCGTTACTGGTTAAGTTGGAACCATGCACAAACCCACAGAATAGAATTAAAAGAACATTACCAGCTGTAGATGGACCAATCACCAACCACCCCAGAAAAGAGAAACAGAAAATAAGTTTTGCAGACTTCGACCTCTGTAATATTTCATGTACATAATAATGTGTTTACAAATATTTGAGACAATCATTATGGTCTTTTGGGATGTGACACCATGTGGCCTGGTAGATGAGTACCAACATTTTGGAGGAAACTGCTTCCTCTTTTTCCATGGTCTGCCATGAAATAATAACAGCTAGCTTATGGGCAACATCAGAGCAGCTGTACAGAGGTACACTGCTGCCTGTCATCTGACTCAAACTAAAAATGTTTACAGCTTACCAGCAGCTCCCCATCACTTCTGCAGTTCGATCAGCCCCTCTAATCTACCATCAAGATCACTGTCACTGTCCATTCCTCCCAAACTTATTATGTTATTAGTCATGTTGTCACAAATAATTTCACATTTATGTATTTATGTTTAATTTCTGCATGTTCACATTATGGCAGCAAATCTTTTCCCTTTGCCTTGAGTTTTTTCTTTGCACAATTTCCTCAACAACTATAATATTACAAGACACAATTCTGGATGCAATCCAACCTCTGCTTTTGCCCAAGTGCTGTACGTGACATAAAGGCAGCATGTCCTGCACTGCTCAGTACGTCTGCAGAACCCCTTATGTTACGGGCCTAAACTTCAAAACAGTACACAAAAGTAGGCATTAACATGTATCTAACTGGAATTTTATTTTCACGCGTATGAGGAACTAGCAAGTACCTCAACACAGGTCAGCTATCAGTTTCAAACAAGTTTCTCTCATAAATTTCTCACAATCATCTAGGTTCATCTGATGACAGTAATCTTGTACTGTGTTGTGAGATTTCAAAATTTTTCAAGCATTTCTGCCAAAATAATTTTCTGCCTATATGAATAATTAAGTGGTATCTAATTACAGACTAACCTTTGGACTGCACCTTCAGCAAGTTCTTCTAAACTCTACAATAGTTCTCTTCCATTTTCATTTTTTTCCTTGAACTTTAAAAAGAGAAATTTTGCTACACTGCACCTCCCTATTCGATTCTCCTGTACACTTCTACAAACCTAATGAATATCTGCCCTCAACTTAGCTTGATGTATTTGGTTAGTCCAGGAACTCTGCACCTCTCGTTTTTCCATAAACATTCACTACTTCTCTAGTCTGCATCTGCAGTTTTTCCCTTTTCAGTCCAAATATAACAGATGGCACATTCCACATATCACCGACAGATTAACAACCCGTTTACTCACTATGAAGCAGCAGTCTCTCTAAATTAAAGACACCGTTCTAAATGGAGGTCACATACATTCACCAATATTTTTTTCCCCTGGCAGTACTCCCACCCTCAACCAACTGAGATTTTCTAATGGTTCACATCCTTCTAGTTACAGTGAGCCTAGTGTCTGTCTGTCTATCTACCAAACTGCATGGCTTCATATCCCACAAGTTCACAAGCTTAACCTTCACATCGGACGTTCAAACCTCATATGATGATGGATGTTTACTACTATTGTCAGTGTCGACAGAAACAGAATGTACTTACACCCTCATAGTTCTTAGCTTCAACACCCCTCTTGGTGACCAAGGAAACTTCCTGCGCAAGGCCTCTCTGTTCTATTGGCACAACAAGAACCGACATTAACACAGAAAACTTTTCCAGGATTTCTCTTATAAGGAATAAAGAGTTAATATTTTTCAATCCGTTCAGGCAATGCCACTTCTATTTACATGGTACGTTCAATACTTACGTGGTGGAACTCTAGATATGAAGCATATTTCGAAAGTGTCGTAGTTCTCAGTAACAAATGAAAACTTTCCTCGGGAAATGTCTTCTTTTTGTGATAAAATGTGGCCCTTTGAGTCCCTTACCTGGAAAAGAAATTAAACTTTTGCAGTTACATTTCAAGTGCTCAAGGTACGAATAGGAACATTTCTCTCCATTCAAATAGTCATGTAGTCTAGCAGAGATACATGGTGCCTCCACACCTCTTCTATCTCCTGGTTGCAGTAGCACATTCCATTATGTCAGAAGACAGCAGTCCTCATTCTACAATGAATATAAATGTGTATAAATCAAAATTACATTTAAGATCTGTGTACTAATGTACATACAAGGCCACTCAGTAGTCTTGGTGACTACTTTTTTTAGCCACAAATGTGGCAACATGGGAAGTGAGTATACAGCTTTGAAAGCATGTGGCACATACTAGTAAATGCTTCCATCAGATATCTTTGTGTGTGTGTGTGTGTGTGTGTTTATATACACACATATATACAGGAGCCACTGGTAAGTGAACCATGTATCTCTTGAATCATGGTGTCACTGTTGTGTACACAGTGAATTTGGAACAGCATGCAACACAAACTCTTAAACAACCTACAACATAGTCTGCAAAGTTATACATGTTTCACTGCTCCCTGTGATAGAGGATGCATTGAACACCATCTGCATAAACTCACACTCTTAATCTGTGCCTCCTCACATCAAACTGCTGTCCAAAGTCCTCTTTGTGTATCATTTCCAAAGCAATGCCTGCTTCAGTTTGAAAATCACACTCCAGTCCCGTGGATTGGGGTCAGAAGAATAGGGAAGATGTAAAAACTTCTCACCCCCCTACATCAGAGAATACAAAGTGCTCGCTGAGTGAGCTGAAGCATTAATCATGCATGGTGATGGCATTTTAAACCAGTTCTGAATACGTCTCACTAACTGTGTAACGTAAGTGGTCAGGCAGAAATGACTTGTAATACTGTGCATTCACAGTTTGATGACAGGGAAAGGGATAAAGGGATGACACACCCTGGACATCATACACCAAAATTATCAGTTTCACAGGTGAAGGAATCTGTCCAGTTTGTGTGTGTGTGTGTGAATGCAGATGATGCCATCCATGGGCTGTCATTTCAGTTGCAGTTCAAAGGCCCTTGCCCACATTTCATTTATTATTATTTAACATAACTTCTACTTTAGGCGCTACAACTTCAGTCTTTGAATGTTTTGGCCTACTCAACATATGATTTCCACTTATTATGATCCTGGATGCAGATAATCCAATTCTTTATTTTCAATTTCTTCATGTCATTTCTTATGTCACCTTCCCATCTGTTCTTTGGTTTCCCTTGTGGTCATATTGACATCGGTTTCCACTTATATACTTTTTTTTACCATTCTCTCTTCCAGCATTCGATGTGGGCCAAACCAACTTAATTGTTGTGCTTTTATGTGATTTATTATATTCTTATGTCTTATTAATTCATCGTTTGTTTTGATTCTCCATGTACCATCTCTTACTTTTGTAGGACCAAAGATTTTTCTTAATACTTTCCTTTCAAATACTATTAACTTGTTTTTTCATGGTTTCTTTCAAGACCCATACTTCGCAGGCATATGTTGCTGTTGGTCCTATAATACTCCAGTACACTTTCAATTTTGATTTCTTGGAGACCAATCTACTTTTAAACAAAATTTATTTCCATAATATGCTTTATTTCCAAGTGTCAATCTACATTGGATCTCGTCTTCTATTGAGTTATCACTATTTACAGTTGATCCCAGATATCTGTAGGACTGGACTTGTTCTAGGTACATCGAGTCAGTTTGTAATTCTTCTAGTTTATAATTTTTCCTCCTGCATCTTGGGTATTGGTATTTTGTTTTCTGACCATTTACAAATAGCCTATATTGTGCCGATATTTCTTTTAGTTTCTGGAATGTGTCTAATAAGGACTGTTTAGTTCTTGTTGTTAGCAGAATGTCATCTGCATATGCAGTACATTGTTTCAGACATGTAGTAATATTTCCCCTTAGTTCCATCTGTTTTAGTATTGTATCAATAACTAAGCTAAACAAGGTTGCTGACAAGGGATCTCTCTTCTTTGACTCTGCATTTTATTATAAATTCTTCTGTAAAGTCTCTGTTTACCTTAACCCTTGTTCTTGTGTGTATTAAGGTTAAGGCTATTAATCGAGTCAAAAGCATGTGTATAATCCACAAATATGTTATGCAGATCAATATTATGCTCATGGCTTTTCTAAAAATCTGTCTTACGATAAAGATATATCAATAGTAGATCTATTTGGGTGGAACCCCATTTGATTATCTTCCAGTTTATTCTCTATGTTCTCTATTAATCTCTTATTCAATAAAACAGCAAATATTTTGTATGCAATATTTAATAATGTAACTGGTCTGTAGTTGTTACAGTTAAGTCTATCACCTTTCTTATAAACTGGACAGATAATTCCTTCATTCCATTGTTGTAATTGTTCGTTATTCCGTATCTTTAGGATTCATTTATGTAGTTTTTTATTTAACATATCAGCTTCATAATTATACTGTTCCACACTGATTCATATCTCATAGCGTGTCCACTGTTGCGCTATTTTTAATGATGCAGTGCCCACTTGGCAGCAGTCTTGCACATTATTAACTGAAGGCATAAGATGTATAGTAATGTCCCACAAACCCCTGTATGCTCAGTTATGGTCACAAACATGTCTGTGTGGACACACAGCATCCACTGTGATGCATAGCTGCAGTGAATGCTCTTTCACCTTTGAATACTTGTACCCACCTTGCAACTGTTTAATATGGTAGGGCATGATCACGCAATGCTTTACGTACCTCTGTGTGGCACTCCTGTGTACTTCTCCCACACAGGAGTGCTGTTTTCAGGTACAAATGCTGTTCCATTTTACAAAATTCCATTTCAGAACAAGATTACCAATGCAATTATTTTGGAATATGAAATGCATGTGCACTCCTGTCCATATACCCATATCTGATGGTAACACTGACAAGTACATGCCATGTTCTTTCGAATGTATATATTCTACTTCCCAAATTTCCATATTTTTGGCCCAAAAAAACACATTTGCCATGACTTATGGAATGACCCATGTAATCTAGTACATTTAATGGTTATAATTATTGATTCATTAACCATTCTATAGCAGTGTTCATGAGTGAATCTGCATAATGAACAAAAGTGTATTTATGTGTTAGGCAGCCATAACTCAGCATAAGAGACTGGAATTTAGGTAGTAATATTAGGACTGAGGCGTGTTGTGCCAAACATAACCTCGAAAATGAGGCCAGGCAAAGGGGTTCCCACACCGTCATTTGTGAGTGGTCACTACAGTTGCCATGGTTACTTGCTGCGTTCCGTGTGAGAAAGGCACTAAGATTGAAGAAACAGTTAAGCGAGAATGGTTGCCATGATTATGAAGGGTGTTCTCTGTAAGCTACGTGCTAAGGCAGAATAACATGTCAAGCACATACCGCAATGTGTTGAGCATTGAGCATATAATACTGGTTATGTTCATGATTAAGTATTAGCTCAAGCTGAAGAAACACTTCCACAATGGTAGGAATCATACATTTACAATATAATGACACAATAGCAATTACATAAGTACATTAAAAGCACGTCCATGTGAATCGGATCAAATTTAACCATCACCATGATCACAGTTGTTAGCAGGTATATTCTCTGTGAGGTATCTCCTGAGGGCAAATAAAACAAGCATCAAACATATAATACACTGTATACTCTGTCAGGATGGAGCTAATGCTGAAGAAACAGAATGGACAATTTCATGGTGCTCTCCATCTAATGAGTAGCTTTGTTACACACTGCAGTAGTACAAAAAACATGGTTCCATGCCATCCAGGGCATGTGGCTACTGAAATAACTTCATACTGCATGTATGTAATTCTCATATCATATGACTCCATGTATGTAATTCTCATATCATATGAAGGTCTCAGAATCCCAAATCACTGTTGCCAACATACATAAACAAAGCACAAAAAGTAATCCATTTCGATTACTTTATAAAGTATCGTATTCTGCAATTTTGGTTTATGTGCACAGGTGCATTAAGCCTTAAAAATGTAGTCCCCTAAGCGTTCCTGTGTAGCAGTCGACACTGTGCATTTGTACAGCCTTCAAAGAAGTAATCCACTTGATGCTGGGTGCTTATATGCATTTCTGACCTCTGCAAACGATCCTCATATACTGCCAAATAAATGAACAGTAATGTCGGGATTTGGGTTTGTGTAATGTACTAAGGGCACAGCAAAAATTCAGGACCATTCTACTGGCATGTTCCTTCATAAATATCGCTTTCGTTAGACCTACAATTGTCATTCCGGATGTTCCTGCCGTAATAATAAACGGTCTTGTAATACTAGCCAGATGGGGTCCTGAACTATTTTAGGGCAGTCCCAGATGCCAAATTCATTTCATGGATCCTGATGCCCACTATCACATTCGGAAAATAACTACAACGTACCTTTCACCACACACGCTAGCAGTACGGCGAATTTAGAAAAAATCCTAAACACTCTATGTAGTTGTCCATATGCACGTTCTAATAAAAAAAAACACTGTAAGTGACGGCGAAAAGATTAAATTTCTAACATATTTCACTGACACCGTTCCACAATTATAAAGTAAGTGCTACTTGGTTATTTAATAATCTACATAGGTTACGTATCGCTCAATGAGAAAATGCAGTACGAACAAACCCCAAGGAAACATGACACGGCCAACTTCTGTTACATCACTGTAACGTTACACGTGCGTACAGTAGGGAGTGTAAATTTATATGGTACATACAACGTAATCCACTTTCTGTCCCGGTGCGTCCTGAACCTCATAATCACCGGTAACTAGGACATCGGATTGCAGTTCTTCTTTCAAACACTTCTGTGCATTCGGTTGTAGTTTCCACATAATTCCATCCACACTGACAATTACCAGTGCTATTAACGTAAAGACTAGAGTTGTGATACTCATATTCACAAAGTGTCTGTATCAGTCTTTAAAAGTATTTAACATGTAATTATAAAATACTGTATATAACAACGTTGAGCATCTGCTCCTACACGAGAAGTCACATATCTGTTACATACACAGATAAACAAGCATCAACGATGTGGCAGCCATTCCATACGTCGCGCTTCCTGTTCCGTTGGCGTGGCCACAAGTCACAGTTGTGGAAATCATGGTTATTATTGAGATCTTCCCTTCTCTGGGATATTACGCAACGCGGAGAGAATTCCGTACCTACGTTTCGGGACAATCCCCAATTCAACCCGAAAGTTCGGCACAGTATTACCTCTCTACGCTGTGTCAGATCCCACAAAAGTGCAGATCTCACGTACATCGCGGCGGAAGCCTGAAATTTTGCATGTTCGTTATTGTTATTGTTATTATCATTACTACTATTATTATTAACATCATCATCATCATCATCACCAACAGCAGCCGCAGTGGCATTTTCTTTTTTCTTCGACTCCGCCTGACCGACGCTAGCATCTCTCTCCGCATAGCTACTTCCATAATGAGCCCAATGCACGTAAAAACAGGTGGCGGTGACATTAATACCATATACTACCATATACTGACACACATAAACATGTCGATTACCAGCTAAGCGCACCAACATTTGAATTACAAGAGCACTGCTTCGTGTTTCGGCTACGGCCCGTAGCCTTCTTCAGGGAGCAACAAATCCAGAGACATATACAGCGCTGATATGCGGCTTGTCTATTGTAATGGTAAAATGTGTAACATGAATATTAATGTCAATAATATTTTGAATAACGGTGTGTAATGATGTCTTAAAATTGTGTTAAAATTACTGTAATACAAGAAGAGCGTTTAAAGTTTAAAATGTTGCAAGCAGACATATTGAATGAATACAGTTTCTTCTAGTTATAACGGAACTGAAAATCGGATATGTTAACATGCCATGTATACACCATAAGTGATCGTACTGTACAGCACTGTACACTACAGAGTGTAATGATCTTATCAAAATGCTTTTATTTTTGTGACGGTACGCTTGCTTCGTTACCGCGGTATTCCTTATACTCACGTAAGGCATCTTCAGTCGTAGCATACTTTCCTCTACAATACAATAATTTGATACGAGCTATTTAATTACACCCTCAGATTCTTGCCCGTTTCGAATAGTTTTCTTCCAATTAACGACTGAAATATTCAAGCGTTAGTCGATATTTTACATACTAGCACGTACGGAAAAATCCTTGCTCAGTAATTTCTTTTCCACCCAACCCATTCTAAACCTTCGCACATGTAAACAATAAAACACGACAACGACATTCTTACATTCAGTTGGCTTCTACTCAGCATATGGAACACAAATACGGCAACACTAAGGAACATGCTTCCATAACATAGCAATGTTAAATATACTATACACTTTATATTACCCTAACTTTCAACCCCTACAAGATTCAACACATAATGGACTTCGAGCATGTCTCCGGGTAATCACGGGCTGCAGGAAGTATTATGAAGTCACCATCCGCAATATAAATTGTGCTCGAAGGAAAACCCTTTTTCTAGTGTTTTAAAATTTATGTTTTGAATATTTATGTCTTTGGAATTTTAGTCATTTATACAACGGACAATTGGATAGCATTATGATTTACAACTACGAAAACCCCTAGCGATGGTACATGTGGTGTGTCGAAGCATGTTGGAGAACTGATAGCGTGTGAAGAATACATTTCTTCTTCTTGTTCTTCTTCTTCTTCAGGCGCTGGACCTCCTTTCATTGGAGGGTTTGTCCTTCTCAACGACACCCTTCCACTTTGCTCTATCCTGGACACGGGTTAACCAATTTTTGATATTCATGTGACCAAGGTCCTGTATGATGTTGTCCGCCAATCAATATTTGGTTCTTCCTCTTGGTCTTGTGGTTAAGAAATTCCATTTAAATATCTTCTTAGATGCCCTGGCTTCAGGCATTCTTTGTACATGGCAGAACCAGCTTAGTCTGTGGGCTTTAATGTAGTTTACTATATTTTCGTACTTTATCAGTTTGTCCAATTCTTTATTGTTTTTAATCCTCAATGTTTGATTTTCTTTCGTAGGTCCAAATATTCCTCTTAAGATTTTCCTCTAAAAGAGTAGCAGTTTTTCATTTATGTTTTCTTTCAGCACCCATGTTTCTGATGCATAGGTCACTATTGGTCTTCTTACTGTTCTATATAATTTTAATTTCGAACTTTTAGTGACAAATCTGCTTTTGAAGAACTTTAAGAAGAATACATTAAGTGCAAGTAAAATTGGTTCTACAAATTAATTCATCATATGATGCACGATAGATACAATATTAAAATACAGTAGTTTTTATACATGTCTCAGCAAGCTCCGAGAGCCTCCTAGTCATTGTGTGCCACGGATCATTATGTGGGAAAGGTGGAAATCAGCCGAGGCATAAAGCTCTTAAGAATGCTGACCACTCACCAACGTGCGGTGCCTAGGTTCAATGAGTAGGCGTATAACCTATACGCCTTCACTTCAAGCACAGGGCCCACCTTATTTTCAGCCTGGCATTGTAAGAATCACGGGATCCGCGAATGCCTGAAGCGTTATTACCAGAAGATGCACACGTTTACTGGTGAGTACATACTGTATGATGCACGGAACAATGAATGTAAAAATTACATACTGTACGTTGAAACAACCGTGCGCCAGATTGTCAAATGCTCACGCATGTGGTAACATCCCTGTTACACCCGCTTGCAGCTTATCAAATTTTGCACGATGGGTTGTGATTGATATGGAAGGAGGCAGTAGAGGCACACGTACGCCTGTGAGTAATCTGTGCGCCTGTAACCAGTCATCTCCGAGACAGCAGTGTGAATAAACTGTGTGACGCTTCTCACGCTTAACCATATCCCGCAAGTCCTCTGAAGCTAGCACGCTAACGTGTACCACATTAATGGATCCATGGGTTTAATTACAACTTTAAACCTGTACTATCTGAGCGTTGGTAGTCAGATCTGCACGAGAAAAGACCTTTTACTCTGTGTGAAGAATCATGATGCAACACGTTAATCACTACAGCACATCGTTACAATGTCGTATTACATGGCAATCTAACGAATTGTCGACGATGAAAGCATGGAGTCATCAGCATTGTCTAATTACAATGAAAACCGAATAATCCGTGTTGTGACGGAATCACAGCACGTAGTCATCGGTTCACATTCCATTGTCCAAAGTCATAGATGATCTGTGGTCGCTAATCACGGATAAGAGTGCCTGCACAGGAGTTTGTGTGATGTATGTTTTGCACGAGCTGTTAGATAGTAGTTCTAACCGAATCCTACGTCACAATACTAGTCATTTGTACGAAATATCAAATAAACGGAATATTTCGTTGCAGGATGTTTGCAAGGAAGTTAACGGCTTTGGATTATCCTTCACCTATGCAATTCAATGTTAATGGTAGGCCAGTTAATAGTATGGTATATGGACCTGTGAATGAAACTCTTGAGTGGACATTCTGTGTTTTAGCCATCTGATATTTATTTACTTATTTGTGACGTTCATTGGCATTAGAGTAGTACTTGTGTGCAAGGATACTCCCAGCACAATGATAGAAACGTCTTCAGAGGTTATCTTCAACAGTATAAATGTTCTAACATTCATTTATTTCTTATATACGAGACATGTTTCGACCATTATCAGCTCGCCTGTCTGTTGATGGCCGAAACATGTCGCGTATATAAGAAATAACGTTAGAACATTTACGCTGTTGTATTGGTCTGATAACCATAGAAGACAATTTCATAAATACAACGCATTATTTTACTCATGGATGGACGCGTAATTTAAAAAGTCATGTTTTTTTTCAGACACAAAAGAATTCAGGAATCTTGTGGTCTGGCTTGAAGATCAGAAGATTCGTCACTATAAGATAGAGGATCGGAAAGCCCTCCGGGATTTCAGTTCCTGTGATTGGCCTAAAACATTCAAACAGTACAGAGATGATCTAGCTTGTCCAATCCAGAGTGATAATCCAGGTGAAGTGCTGGAGTGGTTACTGGCATTTGCTGTCCGTCTTGAATATGCTGACAATGGCAAGTAGCATGTTCTTCAATTATTTCAGAGCCACTAACATATTTTCAGAGACCCTCAAGAATTTTCAGTATTGCCTATAAGATTCTGTGTTATAGGTCTTTAATAGTGCATTGATGAAGAATGAGATTGTTTTGATGAAAGAACATCACAGAATATGGCCTAACACTGAATATTGTCATATGGTTGTTTGGCTTGTTGCAGTGGACAAGTACAAGAACCAGACAGCTGAACGCATTAAGAAGAACGAACTCAATACTCCTAAAGTTATATCGGCCAATCCGCTGGATAATCTTGACTGTAAGAAGTTCATTTGTACAACCAATAGGTAGATGTGTTGATGCTTCTCATTTATTGTTGTAACAGCTATTTGGAATAGACTGTTACTGCCCAAGTACTTACTTACTCCATGGTGCAGAGTCCTTCTTGAGAAGCTAACTGGTTTACAGCTAGTCAAATTCCCCACATTTCACAGAACCTGAAGGTCCATTACCGCACTCACAAGCATCCACCACTTAACTCTATCCTGGGCCTGCCCAATCCAGTCCGTATACCCACATCCTACCTCCTGGAGATCCATCCTAATATTATCCACCCATCAATGCCTAGGCCTCCCCAGTGGTCTCTTTCCCTCCGGCTTCCCCACCAAGACCCTATACACCCCCTTCTCCTCACCCATACGCGCCACATGTTCAGCCCGTCTCATTCTTCTCGATTTCATCACCCGCACAATATTGGGTGAGGAGTACAAATCATTTAGCTCCTTGTCATGCAATCTCCTCCATTCCCCTGTTACCTCATCCCTCCTAGGTCCAAATATTCTCCTCAACACCATGTTCTCAAACACCCTCAGCTTCCTTTCCTCCTGCAATGTCAGCGACCAAGCTCCACACCCATACAAAACAACAGGCAAAATTATAGTTCTTTAAATTTTTGGATAGCAACCTGGAAGACAAAAGGTTCTGCTCCGAATGCTAGCAAGCATTTCCTGACCTCAATCTGCTCTTAATTTCTTCCGCAATAGAATTTTTATTTGTTAAAGTTGTTCCCAAATATTTAAACCCTTCCACCCTCTCGAAGGTACTGT
>Ga0131853_10009084_pt1 | contig 18149 bp, 10 predicted proteins | sample TergutLab28metaG_FD_92764 | JGI IMG/M metagenome (GOLD analysis project Ga0131853, IMG submission 92764) | Labiotermes labralis P1 segment gut microbial communities from Petit-Saut dam, French Guiana - Lab288 P1 (version 2) (version 2) | ecosystem: Host-associated > Arthropoda: Insects >... | reverse complement strand
TTCATTCAAGTAGCTCCTCAATTGACCTCACGAGGCTCACGAGGCTGAGTGGACCCCGTTCCAGACCCACTACTACTCAGAAAATCTGGTAGCGCCGGGGATTGAACCCGGGACCTCTGTATCAGTAGCCAGAAACTCTGACCACTAGACCACAGAGGCGGTCATATATATATATATATATATATATATATATATATATATAAGTTTTATTACTTTGATTTTGTACGGTATAACAAAGTAGTAGAGTCGAACTGAAAACGAATTTGGAAGAAACACATGCAGATGTGACCTACTTTATTTGTCTGGCAGAACTCAAGAAATAAAATATATATCTGGGATTTCAGATTATCACGACGATGAATATCAGGACATCACGGTACGTATTATGTTCCATATACGCGCCTTGAAGGATTATTTAAAATTACGTAACAAAACCAACATATGCACGTGTATAAAATATGTTTTTATACACGGCCATTTGTTGGTTTTGTTACGTAATTTTAAATACACTCTGGTATTTATTTGCAAAACTACACGAAGCACATCTCAAAAGGTCTGTCACTATGAACACTCTATTAATTATCAAACGCGGCTCTTTGGTCCATAAAACAGAAATGCTAAACACTTTACAGTTACTTTCATGAAAAGTAATGATCAGAAGAAAATGTTTAACGCAAATCTACATTCTCCCCACAGACATGTATTCCACCCGATTCTCAGTACTAATAGCGAATATTTCTCTAACAACCATCACAGACAGCCACATTAACGGGCTGTCTCTTCACTGGCAGGTAGGGACTTAATTCTTGAATATAATTTAGATTAATCAGACTACAATCTTACTGGTCTCCGATGTGGCCGTCTGTAATCCAAAATCAATGCCCAAAGCCTTTGTTTCCGATCTCTTATTTTTTTAATCTGGCTTTCATTTGAAACTATCACGCCATTCCGATTTCAGCTACACTGATCAACTATAGCTATACAGTCCGGTTTACTTAAGACCACAAATAGACCTTGCCACGTATGGCACAAAGTGTTTCACACATCTACAAAAATTCAACAAAAAATACTTACAGCAAATTTTATCGTCTGATTTCAATTTTCCTTGATATTTTTCAGTACCAAAGCCTAGTATACAGAATATCATAAGCGGTTTTTCATGTATCACCAAAACCTTCGCGGATTTAATTGAAATCTGACACGAAAGACTCATACCAAAGTTTGTGGGACAGTTCCAATTTCCACTCTTATTGATTCATCATAATGCCTAGTTCACAGAAATATACTTTCCCACTATGACGTCAGCCATTCTACAGATGCTGTCAAAATTCGAAACAGAATGCTTCCGAGATTTTCAAATAGAGCTTGGTTCACACAAGGCCACAATTAGACCATTCCGTGTAGGCCACAATCCCTCCACAGATTTTGTTAAAATTCCTCACGGACAAATCACAAATTTGTTTTTCAGTATTTTCCATTTCAAAAGAAGCTTAATAAACTGATAAGAGCATCTCTTTAAATTTTGTTTACTAAATTATGTAATACGCACTTTCTAATCTTGTCTTTGTCTCAAAAGAACTAACAGTAAAACATTTCAACGTCCAGATCAGAAGGAATATAATAATTAATTTAATTAATCATTCATAGATCTGCTAACTTGGAAGGCATACTAATTTCTTCTTTAAAAAAAATTACAATTTTCAACTTTCACGTATTCTCCTAAACAAACAAACTAATTTTCACTGGTGGATAAACTGAAAAGGAATCATTAATTCTACGTACTGGATATGAAAGATTCAAGCTTTCTTAGTTTGTAGCGTTTAATTTTCCGCTCGAGTTCATCTGTTATTGGCTGAAGGCAATGAAGTACAGGGCGTATGCTGCACACAATTTTACTGATTTGTGTGTATGTAAAGCCATATTGAAGGTCACTATACATTGTCTGATCATTATAACAAATTACAATGCATTAGAAGCCTCATAGCAGTACAAATGTGTTTCGATTTAGATATTTTTATGTGATACTTGAGATAATTTTTTGTTAGTTACAGTTCAAACTTTACGTCAGATGTAACAAAGGAAGTGGGAAACCTAAATCCCATGCCACGTTTAAATTATAGTGCTTAATATCATCACTTGAGCAAATCGTTCTTGTGGGTTATTACACAGCGTATAGTGGTAAATTCATACTGACATTTCGGGACAACCTATCGGTTCCATCTTCACGGGCTTGACCCTTGAATTTAAAACAGGTAGGTTGTCCTGAAACGTCGGTAAGAAGAGACTACCACTACTCGCTGCGTAATAGCTAGGAATAAGGCAGTGCTCAACTACTTCGCGACGGAAGCCTGAAATCACACATCGTCACCGCTTGCTTTGAAATTACAAAATTACTTTACCACACGGTGGAAAATTCCTTATCATTCTCAGGTTAACAGAGCTTATTTCAGTAAACAATATGAACCAACTCCTCCCTTCAACGGTGACGCGCCGTACGTTCTGTGACGTAGAAACACACTGAACTTCTAAATATTATTCACGTGAACTTCAGGATTTGAAAAACTAAAATAGGACGTTACACGGAATGAAATACGCGTGGCTACTTGTAATTTAGCCTTCTTGTGTTTATTTACATAGCCACGATCCGAAAAAAAGTTTCGTGTGTTTTAGCAACGAGATTAAACCTTTGAGACAAAATAAACTTAAGCATCTGGAAAATGAGAGTCGATAAATTAACGTGGCTTTTAAGAACGATCTCCAAAGCTATTTATAAGTAGTCAAGCTCACCCGCTCTACAGTAACAGCACCCAAATTATCCGATCAACTTTCATTCAAATTAATTACGATCATTTAATTTTTAGGTGTAATACCTAACAAAATGTTACGTGACACGTGCATTGTCTGTCTTGTTATTAATTGTAATAATAATTAAAATACAGCATTCTAAATTTTGCAACTTCATTAAAATTCAGTACTATCATTTTATTATTAGTTACAACAACCACAAAAATACAGCATTCAAACCCAAGCCGGTATCCAGGAAAATGAATGTGGTGGGTTCAGAGGCTTACAGTGGAGATACGCGTATGTACACAAGTTTGTACAAATACATAATGCCCTATACACGTGTATTGTGTGTATACATTATGTATATATGCAAAAGTTTAAAAATCGCCTTCGTCAGGACTACAAAACTATCGCTTTAAGTTACAAAATGCACTATATAAAATTGCATAAAACATCATGCATACACACATAATTTGAAAATGAGTTGTTTTCAATTACAGACGTTCTACGAAGGCAACATCTGGACGAGGTAGAGAGTGGCACTTTATTAGACGGATGATCAGCACGTTTTTCTTTGATATTTTGTAAATACCTAGTGGGTACATTCAGATTTGTAGTGGGTGAATTGCATATTCTTTAAACCCACCCTCCCCCCCCCCTTCCTTCTGGCTACGGGCCTGTTAAGAACTTCGTAAATTCATTCAAATTTAGTACGATCATTTTACCATTAGTTAAAATGATCAACAAACTACAACATTTAGAACTTTGTGACTTCAATTATCCCGACACTTTCGGGTCGTGGGTCCCCTAGGGATGCACCTTATAGGCATATCTGTGTGGATTCTACTATGTTCTACATGTTGTGTTTAATTGTGAACGCATTATACGATAGACCCACCCTCAAAGTGCATTTAGGCCACCGTGTTCCATTTGATTTCCATAATAAACAGCGACTGCGAAACTTCAGGCTCTCACAGCGGTCTTGACGTAGATTCTAATCCTCTAAAACATGATATCTTGTAGACTGGTATACAGGTACCAACGTTTCGAAGTAGCTGCTGCCTCAAATTTCTACGTACTGCAAGGCGAATTTTTCATACAGTAGCTTATGTCGTCTTTCTTGAACGTTTAAAAAGCATTAACCTGTTGTTTTTGTACGAAGTGCAAACTTACATGTCATTTACCTGAACTGCAGGTTACGAAAGGCTAAGAGATGATACAGTCTGTATGTTCTCTCGTCTGAGGATTACATCCTAGCCACTGTGTGCTGGTCCGAAGGACTCACATGACACAGCACCCTCCATCTCTTGTAATCTGAATAAGAACACAGCCGGTATAGCCCCGTCTTGGACTTGCCAGTGTAAATCACTCGGCACAATACAACAAATTGCTTCCCGTAAGTTACCGAAGATTTACGTCTATTTAGGACCGCAAAGGGCCACGTCGTAAGGACTTACTGACACCTCACACCTCCTACCTGCGTCTTTATGGCGCCGTGAAGGGCTAGTATAAGGTACAATCGTCCCTGTGCTTGGCCTCTAGAAGCCTGAAAATCAAAAGAACATAATACGCCAACGGGTTGATATACAGTTTCTGGCATGAATGTTGTTCCGGACCTCAGCAATAACGCCATTCTTCAGAAAAATTATTTACTGATTCCTCTCAGAGCAGAAATTTTGTGTGAGAAATAGCTTTTAAGAAAGGAGAGTAAGTAAATTTACGAATACGCACAATGACAAAATGAAGAGGGAAGTGAGAAACTGATTCTCTAATATTGATCAGTTCATTTCTTACTGTAAAGAAAACAAGTCAAGTCTCCATTAAGAAGACCAACCGTCAATGTTGTTTAGAAATACATTCGCTGTTTGTTCTGACAGCCACACATAACCCTTAAATGCAGGGGGTGGACAAAATGCATATTTGTTTTAATATTAAAGCAGGCGGTACTGAAAACTGTCATTTAAACACTGTGTCATGAAAATTGTGTGAAAATGTAGCTAAAACTCCACGAGGCTTACTGCCAGCACTAGATGGATGTAAGCTGCCAGCCTCACGTCACGACCGTCTTATCCCCAGTGGGGAAAAAAAACCCTTCGGCAATCACTCTCTAGGAGGTAACGGAGCCAGTCTGAACACGGTATCGAACAGAAAATTCTCTGCTTTTCCTAGAAATGGAACACTCAAGATCGACCCCATATTCCTTGACTATATGAAACTAATCCGCTACAACCAACAGCTGTCAAAAAATTTTTATCTTTGGGTTATTTGAAAATATCGATTCATACAGAGGTAACACAGCGACGAAAAATATTATAAATGTTTTTCATAGAAGTAGATGGGGGAAAATTGTGATAGTATCATCATAACTGTATAAACAGACCGAGAAAATTCATGAAAACCATGCCAGGCTGCGTTATACTGCAGCGAGGTAATTTCTGTTTAGGAAAGTCCGTACGATATGTTTACTTTGGTGAAGAACTGCTTTCACGTTAACGAAATAATAATAAAGTTCCAAGGTATTGTAAAGGCGAAACGTTCGCAGGAGAATTTGGACGTACCAGTATGTAAAAGCATGATTGAGAGAAACAAGTAATAATGAACTCCATAATTTCTACTTTTTCGCAGGCATTAAATGATACTTGTGGCCGAATAGAGGCATAGCTGGCATTTACTCAGGTCTCAGTTATTGAAGGATAAATAATGGCAAAAATTAAAGCTACAGACACTTGTTCCTGTGTATACAAAGCCTTATGGAGTCACCATGTCTTGTACGTTTCTATTAACTTAATACAGTGAAGTATAGACCGTCATTCGTTGGCAGTCTTAAAAAAAGACAGGTGTGATTTGCAGGATACGTGTGTTAAAAAAAGAAAAGAAAGAAATATAGTCAAGAATTTTGATGGAAATCCCAAACACACTACTGAAGATACGCAAATAATATATGAAAGGATAATATTAAATATGGATCGTAAAGAAACTGTGAACAGAACAAAATGGCAGAAAAGGATAGAACAATAAGTGTAAACACGGATACAAACTTCGGTATTCAGTGGATATTTCGCGAATAGCATAATGCTACTAAAAGAAATTGGTGTCACATATTTCTGGTTGTGCTCGGAGAACGGATGAACTAGGTAGCTGATTGATGAAGTGCCCTCTTTGGCGTAGAGAAATTTCAGAATTATCAAATTCACTCAAAATAAAACGATAGCATGGCATCTTAAATGAAAGCATTATCACACGGGGCTGTTTTTCTAGACAGACTCACACACACGCGCGCAATGGATTACGCCTTCGTTCACAAGCAATCAAACAGCAATAAGACGTCTGTTATATGGTTTGGATTTCTCACGTCAGTACAAATTCAGACCGTAGTCTTTTGGGTCATAAAACCGCTTAGTCAAATAGGTTGGCACAGGCGTTTCGGTGGAATATACTGCCTCCATCTTCAGCGTTTAAGTTTCTACGGATGTTGTGTAGTAGTTACAATTGTAATCTTCTGTGTTATCCTGACATGTAGCCTAGTGGCTGGGTGCCAATGTTTCGGAGGAAAAAGGTGCCTCCTTTTTCAGGACAAAAGTGACTATAGGATGCAGGGTTCCCACACTCAGACGTTATATACTTAAGGCTTTATCTTTTCACGGTGATGAAGTTTAGGCTAATACAGTAGACGGCGAGGCTAATAGGAAGGTAAATCAAAAACTAAAGGCAATTTCTGAATTAAGCGAAAAACACAGTAGATATCAGCTAATGTAAAACAAACTGTCAATGCAATAACCAACAAATTCACTTAATATAACACAATTCATGACACGTACCAAATTCCTACATGTTTCGGCAGTGTGGTTCCCTCCTTAGGAAGTTTTCTAGAACAAAGAAATACAAGTGAAACATATAAAACTAGGTAATGCATGCTAGTTTTGCGTCTTGAGCTTGTTTTCCTTTGTCTATAAGACTCCCTGAGGATGGCACCCCGCTGCCGAAACATGTTGGATTTTGATATTTGTCATGAATTGTATTTGATTAAGCGCAAGTGTTTATTAATATATTTACTGCACGAAGAGTGTGATTTGAGGAACATAAAAATCTTACAATTTGGTAAACGTTTCCAGTGTTTCGGAGAAACACACTGCCACCCTCTTTGCGAAAAAGTGTGTTTAATGAACCCGTATAGTTTTGCCTCACATTAAGCTTAAGCATATAAATCTGGGGTTACCACGACGGTGAAGGTTTAAACTGTGGTTCTGCTGATTACGAAACCTGTATACTGTTACGTAGTTTCAAGTGTTTCGGAGAAATATTCTGCATTCATCCTCAGGACAGAAGTTACTGTAACTATTCAGTTTAATGTCACATCACACGCAGATGCTCAAGACCGTGTAGTTTCATACTACGATCTTTCCCGCTAAGACCGTGAATTCTGGTAAGTGGTTACAATTAATTCGATGGAGCCGATTACCTCCATATTCAGGATATAAGTATCTCCATGATTCCGTACGTGTTCCTTCCCTCTCCCCAAATGCATAAAATTTATGATATGCATGGCGGTGAAGAATCGCTTATATCCTGAACACAGAGTAATTATTTTCCTCCGAAACTTTGTTACTCCCCAGAGCACAAACGATCACGACATTAACTAGACGCGTATTGTTTGAGGTACCCGTACAGCAACTACAACAACAACAACGAAAGAGAAAGGACGGACAGTGACGCAGTTATGCCACGAGCAGTCGCTCAGGTAAGCAAGATGTACCGTCCTTGTGTATCACTAGTGCTACGTTCAGCACAGACGGAACACACAGTGCTCCTCAGCTGCCTGAAATTTGATTAATGGGACAGCTGAAATATTGTTGCAGATATACCGCTGCATGTCAGACAGCCTACCCCAAAATATATCGTGCCAGGGAAGGGTGACTTCACATTGTCTGTCTCCCTCTCTCTCTCTCTCTCTCTCTCTCTCTCCTTTTATTATTTACATAACCTGCAGGTAGCTCGTAACAAAACCAGTGCTAGAATGCGCCTATCCTAGCTTAAACCTTTAAACACTAGTGGTTAGTATATCTGCCACCAAACTTCACATTAAAAACTAGGCATTTTCCCGCCACAGTGTATTGATGAGTTCTACGCGGTTAATAAAGCGTGACCATTTTCCTGTAAAACATTCACGGATTCTTCTTCTTCTTCCTCAGCTCTACAAATTTTTTTGAGTTTTGGCTTGCTCAATTATTCCTCTCCATGGTTTCCTTTCCTGTGCCTTCTGTTTCCAATTGTTTACTCCCATCTTCCACATTCACCGATTGGTCCTTCTAATAAAAACACGGTGTCTTTTCTGTGAAGTACAAAATTAATTTATTTCATTCTTTCTTTCTTTCTTTCTTTTTAGTATTGATCTCTGTTTTCCTACTCATTGTAGGTGTATAGGTTATTATAACTCTTGGTCACAATCAATGACCTGTACATACACTCGATAGGGGTCCTCTGGAAAAGGGATCATCCCGTCGCAGAGACCTCTACCTAACAAGACACAACAGTCACTAGAGACAGACAACCACGCCCACGGCGGGATTCGAACCTGGAATGCCAGCAAGCGAGCGGCCGCAGACCCACGACTTAGACCGCAAGGCCAGTGGGATACGAACTGAATCATATGCGTAAATAGAACCCAGTCATTCTTCAAAAGAATTACGTCATTCTTGCCTTTCCCTGCCACACCCCATCGTTACAAATGAGACAGTGTGGACATATGAACAGCAATGTATCCCTCACATCTGGTGTAAAATCAGTGCCACTGTCTTCATAAAAGTGTCACAGCGATATAAAAATCATATCTTGTGCAGAAGAAATGATGAAACTCATTCTACAAAACCATATTTTGTCATAAACTTTAAATCTGGCTGGAGGTAATATCACTACCTCATTCGAGAAACCTACTGATGGTGGTATAAACATTACGTCTGTGTATGTAACTACAATTCGCTTACTTCTTAGCGACGCTGCATCAGCTGGGAGTCGGGAAAGCGTAATCACTACAGCTATTACACTACAGGCTGGATATCCGGAGTTCGAATCCCGGCATAAACTGAGAGATTTTTAATGTTAATAAAAATCCAACCAGATGCAACAGTATGCAGATATTTATTCACTGCAAAGACTTTGCAGTGAATAAATATCTGCATACTATTGCATCTGGTTGGATTTTTATTAACATTGAATTGTGATGCACGGAAACATGAGTTTAAAAAATTGAGACATTTTTCTCTTTTCAAAATTGTCCGTATTGCCTCTGGAGCCTACTCAGCCTCCTATTCAATCGGTACCCGCTTTCATTCCTAGGGGCAAAGGGCGTAATTTTGATCACCTACCTCCCTCTCGCGCCGAGGTGAAGAATGGAGTTGCAGCTCAACCCCGTGCTTGCCTTCATGCAGTGATAAAGGACAATTCTTACCGCAACAAATTCTCAAATTTATGCTATCAAATACAGAATAGTAGGGTGGCTATAAATAATTCGAAACATGTCGGTATTTAATTAATGATTAAGACTTACGTAGAGTAGTGCTCAAACTTTCGTCTAAATTGACTGAGTAAAGTCAAGACTATTTCGGTAAAAAAATGCATTCCCGATCGTCATCCAGAACAGACACTTCTAGAACAGGAGCCAAACGACAAGGAAACCATAACGAAATTTCTTGGAAGTGATAATTCAAAAGTCAGTAACTAAGACTGACTAATTAAGTATGTAATTCAGTAACTCCATACAACAGGATCGTCCCTGGGAAGCTAACAGGTCATCAGCCAATCAAGAAATTCCCTGAATTTTTAGGAATCTCGAAAGTTCATTACCGCTGTCACAAACGCCCTCCACCTGATCCTATCCGAAGCCAGATCAATCCAGTCCATGCCCCCATCCCACTTCTTGAAGACAATTTTAATATAATCCTGCCACCTGTGCCTATGTCTTCCAAGTTGTTTCTTTCCCTCAGGTTTCCCCACCAAAAACGTATATGCACATAATCCGGAGGGACGACCCATTACAGCACGCAATACACAGCGCAACGCACACTCCGACCCCCAAAACTGTAGAACCACACTAGGTACGACTCATTCTAACACGTTCCGAGGAACAAGCTGACCAATAACACACAGCGGTACATCAAAGGATGGTCCTCCTGCCCTCCTCGATGTCCAACACTAACTCACACATAGATTGCGAACCTTCTGAAGCCCTATATTCAACTGTAACATACAATTCAGCGTAATCAAAAGAACAACATTAAGCCACACACTTCATTACTACCTTACGGCACCTTATTTATATATTTTAGTTTTAGTCTACCTTTTAGTTTTTAGTTTAATGTACCTATTACAAAAACTACAAACTCCATATTCTTGTATATTGTAGCACAGTACATACGTATAGGACATGTATTTAGTGTACACACATGTTCCACACACACAATATGATACATAAACCTAACTACTAGTAACTCAAATATACATAATAGCAGTTACCCCATGTACCCACCCCCCAACCTGCATCTCGTGCCCACCTCATCTCCCACATCCCCACTGTACACAGCCCAATTAAATCTTGTATAACTACTTTCTAAGGATTCATATACAACCTGAAGATGGCTATTATCAAGAGCCGAAACATGTAGTTGTACCTTAGGTAGTAAATGTAAATACATCTCTACCATCAAATAAAATAAAGTTGTGTTAGACTAGGACATACACTGCACTCTAGTTTATTGAACACAACGGGGATGACGAACTTTATGATCAGATATTCCATCTTCTTATTCCTGAAATGTCTACTAGTGTCATGTCTTACGTTGCTCAGATTACCTGCATTATTGTAGTCTGGGTCCTGTAACCACTGCAATTAGCCTGTTTCTCTTGATCTCAAAATTTTAAACATTCATCAAAAAACCATGGTGTATGCTGCTCCCATTCACACAGACCTACACTCCCTTTTGCTGAGATTTTGGCATTATCTTTCACGTTTTCTCAAGTCTCTCCAAGGCTGAAAATCTGTTTGAGATTTTAATCTGAAACTTTCCCCCAAATTCCACCCACTTAGCTTCCTGGGATTGAATCTCTCCACATCAAAGTCTAAGAAAATTTGAAGAATTTTATACTCCAATAAAATACTTGTGTCTAACCATACAGCATCAATTTAAACTAAAAATAAAATATAGCTTAGCTTAAAATAATTTCAGGCTGTAGATCTCTGGTCTGTTCTGCATTGCAGTTTGGTAAGAAGTTCCCAATGTTTAGGATACCCTGAAGATAGTACACCGAAACGTCGGTAACCAATAATGAAACTGCATGACGCACCATCCAGAAAGATAAACGGAATCTTTACACCCATAAAAATCTCTTAAAAGTTTTTTACTGAGACCAGTCATATATCGCGTCAGTAGTCGTCATATGACGTGCTCAATAGTCGATCCTATCGGAAATGTCAGGCAGCGATAACTCGAAGATAAACACGTTATTTGCCCACTAAAGATTCAATATGCAGCGCTATGAAACTGAATGGAGTCCTCACGGTTAAATGTCACTGAATCTTAAAGTACAATTTCGAAGGTTTTCTTTCTTCAGATACCCCTGTCTGAAGAACATGCACATCATATTTTGCGACAACTTCTATAACACTGTTCTTGCACATGTTTTCTGAACTCAGACCTTCAAGCGTCTTGAATAAACATGTGTTCGATAAATCTCTAGGGATTTTCCAAATAAAAAGTATACTTAGCAGAAATATCGACTGGAATAAATGTGATAGAGAAGAAAAGTTTTCAATTCGTAGAACGTGCTCTTGAAATCATTTACAGGTTTTGAGACAATCGTAGGTTTTCTGAAACTCTATAGCGTGATTTCACGAGCTTTTCAAACAGGTGTAGAACGAAGATTGTGTACAATAGAAGTGGATACTGTATTCTTCATGCAGAATTTCTCTTTCTGTTTCCGTTCTTGAGAATCCGAAAAACTTAGATTATTTTAAAGAAAAGAGGCAAACTCTATACCATCGTCCTGTTACATCCGTATATAATTCACATAATTCTTATATAATCTTCAATAATCGGTGGACAATTTCTGTAAACAGTGTACAAGCGAATAAGCTAATTTCCAGTCTTAACAAATACGTTAAGGGTAAAGCTCTTAAAACACAGCTACAGCAACTCTGCCTGTTCCTAGCGCTCCACAATATTCGAAAATAAATGGAAACCAGTAACAATATGAAAAGTGCTTGAGGCCGATTTGAATACACTGGCCAAGCATGCGTTTGAAGTAAAAGAAGTAAGGCTAAACTTGCCTTGTATACATCACAAAGGCATATGGAGGAGTGGAGGTTTGTCTCCACTCATTCTTAACCTCTGAACTAGCTGGCGGCGAGTATTCGTTTGAAGGGACTAGAAAAAGCCACAAAAAGGATGAGATTTGTGGGATGCGTAGTAACCATAGGGACTGATAAATGCGTAGGTCAGTTTAGTCGGAAAACTTAAAGGACGAGAATTTTCGAGTGACTGTAGAGAAATACAGGGAAAAGATGAGGACTGGGTCAGGGTGTGTACCAACTGCATCCTTTTGTGAGCAAGATAATTAAATTCCGGTATTCATAATAGGATGGATTTCATAGATAGCTGGGCCAAGATTAGCTTTTCAAGGAGGGGCCTTCATCACAAGTTTATTTACACTGACTTGAAGAACATGACACCTTTACATGCACCGAAACATGAGGAATTAATATGATATTAAATAATGTATGTCAGTACAACTACTTTATTACACAAGGTAATTACATAGTCTACATGTTTCGACTATTGATCAGTCATCTTCAGGCCTATTTTGTCAATTGAGTCACAAGATGCTGTGCACATATAGGGATCCCATCGTGTTTACATTCATGGAAGTACATAAAAATTAAATAATTTTTCTCAAAGGTGTGACGTGCAAATTATGTAAACACAATTTGCACGTCACACCTTTGAGACAAACGATTTAATTTTTATGTACGTCCATGAATGTAAACACGATGGGATCCCTATATGTGCACAGCATCTTGTGACTCAATTGACAAAATAGGCCTGAAGATGACTGATCAATAGTCGAAACATGTAGCCTATGTAATTAAATTGTGTAATAAAGTAGTTGTACTGACATACATTATTTAATATCATATTACGTTTATGAGCACATCGTGATGCCTCTGTTCAAATGAGGAATTAGCCGCACTTGAGAATAAAGTAGATAGATAATGGAAGACAGATTTACTTCTGAAATAAAGGAGTGTGAAACTGAACAGGAAAATAGAGGGCGTAAAAGAAGATACTCTCCAGGGGACGTAAAACAAATTTACCATCGTCTCGTTTGCGTTAAAAAGCAGATGTATCCAGTCTTCATTTGTCATCAGTGAACAGCATGAAATATACCCTACCGGCCACACAGGATACGCTAATTTCTATCTCCGTACCAACGGGCCTAGCACAGTTTTCATAATGTTGCTTCTTTAACCTTCTAAAACCTACTGGTTACGTAATGCACCAACAGGTTTAACATTCAAGAATTCTACGCTCTGCTCACAATGTATTTATTTGTTTTATATTTGTCTCGGAACGAAAAGGCGACATCTGCCCCATATATTATTCATAAGTCAGTGAAACATATTAGAAAACTGACTGATGCCACAGTTGAATGAAGACAGTAATGATTACATCTTTCAACAAGACGACTCTCCGGCTCACTACAAAGAAGTGCGAGGGTATCAAAATCGAAACTTGCCACAAAGTTGGATAGGACGCACAGGAAAAGAAGATGACGCGTTAATGCGGTGGCCACCCCGGTCCCCGGATTTAAACCCGTGAGACTTTTTCTTCTGGGGGTTTGTGAAGGACACTGTCTTTGTGCCTCCACTCCCCACTGTGCCTCCACTCCCCACTAATCTCCAGATTTTCGCAACCGTATCACCGCTGCTGTGGCTCTGGTCGACCGTGATATGCTGACACGCGTGTGGAACGAGATGAACTATTGCATAGATGTCTGCCGTATTACGAAAGGTGAACATATTGAGCATCTGCGAAATAAGTAAAAAGAAAAAAACTTGGAGAGTTTCTCTCTCTATCGGCGTAAGAACTACCATGATCCGTTGAGTAATTTAGTTGTTGCGAATTTTTAAAAAGTTTCACGGACTTATGAATAACCCTGTATAAACAGATTGATTTTTTATAACCGAGATGAAAAGTGTTTATTGCGCGGTACGAACTGGGTCTTTATACAAAGCACTCTGAGCTTCGTCTTTAACAGGTTTACAAAACGTACATGACGAACAGCACTAAACATATGCATGTCTGACAATACGCATGTAAAGATAATAATATAATTAGAAATAAAAAAAATCCGAACTATATTTTTCAATGTTACGGATATGCAGAACGAAATTACATAGTAAAGATGAAAGATCAGAGAGCTAGTAAGTGGCAGACCGCGTAAATGTTAATTACCAGAGATTTATAACACGAAGAACGGAGTAATTTACAGAAAGTGTTTTATAGTTATAATATTATGGTATTCTAGAACGTATTAGTGCGTATTTTCGAATAATTCTACTACTACTGTCTTCTAGGTAATACAGCCTACCCTGAAGAAGGAATCAGCAGGATCCCCCGAAAATTTTGATAACTATCCACAAAATTATACCATCGCCACATTTCGCAACACCGTACTATTAGCAAGCAAAGTCGTGAGAACTTTGAATTTATTGTAGCTTATAATATTCGAAGTTTAAGGAGTACAAGAACAAGAAAACTTTTAAAAAGGAGAAAACTTTATTTCTAAAATTAGAAACTAAAAATTTAGCCTTCATATTTATAGGACACGAAACCTGACATTCAGAACAATGGATATGTGTAAAAAAATTGAAAAACATATTTTTATTTTGGATAATTTTATTCTGAATTTCGGCAGTCAAGACTACCATGAACCCTTCTTGTGTTCGTTTTAATGTTCCTAACATTCATTAAAGGTCAAAAGTTTGCAAGTGCTAGCGATAATTATCACCACTTTTCACCGGGATTCATAAAGAAACTTCTACGTTTTTATGACGGTAATATTTCACATGCTCCCTGCAGGCATTCTTTGTTTTAGCTACTTTCAGAAGGTCCAAGGCGTCTAATTTCTTGCCTCATTTCTTCTGAATTGCTCACTCTTAATAAAAGTATAGCAATTTTGTAATTACAAAAGCAAACAGTAAATTTCAAAGAGTTTTCTTTATCACGGTCGGTAATGGACATTACTTCTTCACAGGCTGCATTATTTGTGTTTCAAACAATCATCGTTTGGTTGTCTTTTAGAGCTTTGTTATCCCAATAGGACAAAGAATAAAATATTCTTCATATAGTAATTTCTCAGAAATCTAAGGTCATGTTTCAGAAACCACAGCATAAAATAAAACAATTTTAACTAAGTACAAAACTCTAGCAAGTAATAAACCTGACAGATATTCTAAACGGAAAAATTTGTTTGCAAAATTCTGATCAAATATTGCCGAAGCTGTAATTGCAACTGTAGCAGTCCGTGCTAAATAGCAGCATACAATACAGGTTCCTACCACCTGTGATACGGAGGGTGGATTGGAATTGTGCTGCAAGCAAGCAAATGCAACAGAAGTTAATGTTCTGAATTTCAGAGTACTGAATATTGCACACTTTACCTATTTCGTAATGACTGTAATCGGACAAGACCTGTCTACCAAGTCCGTCGAATATGTTACACTCCAGGTGCTATAAGATAGTCTGCAACCCATTTCATTATTCATATAACTATCTTTAGTAACCACAAACTTTAGCCACAGTACGTCCAAAATTATTCTCCCAATGTAAATTACTAATGTGGTCAGAGGCAGCTGAGCAACTTGACCGACTTAGCTTAGACCGCCCGGGTTACGAATTTCGGCATTTCTCTTTTCCAGCGTGCTTTGAGGGATTCTGGTATCTATGTATTCAGTCTCGCATATCCCTAGTTTTCCCGAAAATATAAAGCAGCGGGAGCGTGACGTATTCGCGTAACAACCAGTCATGAAGTGTAGAAGACGTGGCATTAAATCTCCATTCCTATTCCCGATATGCGTTCGTGACAAGTTCTTAATTAAATTAAAGAGCATGAAAACACCATCGGGTCCAAATAATATTTCATACGTTTTGTAATTCGTCAACTGGATCGAAGTTTATTATTGAAAGACGTTTACACAACAGAGGCAATTAATATACCAGAAGTTTATTCTCTGTACAAGAACTAAGAAAGTAAATTTAGGGCATCGGCATTAAACTTTACTCAGAACATAGACCAAGGCATTTAATCGAATTGACTGTTTACTGTTGCATCATTGCTTGACTTAAATCCAGTGCTACTTCAAAACAAAATCGTTGACTCTAGACAAACTTGGGCTATATGTATTACGTTCTTTCTGAATTCCATTAAAAGACATTCCAGCCTAACTACTTCACCATCATCATATTTCCCTTATTCTTGCGCTCTTTCTACCTTCAACTTTGCAAGTAGTTACTTCACGGTGTTGTCACGTGATTCCTAAGTAGTTGACCCAACATTGTGGGGCGAGCCTATCCCAGGAACTCTTTCCAGTCAGTCGCCTGTTGTGGCACCAACTTTGTCATCAGTCAAAGTCGTCTGCCACCTGGGCTAGAACCTGAAGGCGAATTATTGCAGTGTCGTAGCAGAATACTGATGAGCAATGATACGGTCCTCTAAGGGCATTACTGTAGGTAACGCAAAGACAGTGAACTCTTCAAGGGAATCAGATTGCAGAAAAAATGTAATAAAACTTTAAACTGAAACTACGCAGTCTCGCTGCTTTTCCCGTTCTTTTCCCTGACTTTCTGCAGATAATCTTCAAACGCGTTTTATTCTTATAGCAAAGAAACATCTTAACCGTTCTTTGCATAAAAAGTATATACATATACATAATGAGCACATAACAGGGAATCATTATCTGTTGCAACATGCTAGTAAATTTTCCCAGCAAAAGAAAAAACTTTCGTTCTCATTCTCCCGTAATTTATTATAGCTTCGAAAAACGTAGGCCTAATGTCGGTGCTCAATATCAGTTTGAAAATAAATATTTGTGTAGTAAATCACGCCCGCTCTGACAGATCCTAATGACAGATTAATAATAAAAAATATCGATAATATAAATATACTAATAATAACTTAATTATTGTTTGTTAAATTGCTCTTTCAGCAACGCCATGGCACAAGCGCTGTGCAGCTCAGTTTTATGACTTCTAAATATCGCAGCAAGTTTGCAGAACCAAATCCTGCTGTCAAAAGAACAATATGCGCAATCCAGACACCAGACTCTACGGAGATAAATTTCTCACCTTTATTCTACACCATCGGTAAAGGACCGTACCTCGGCTCAGGCGGTTAAATGCTATTCTCTGAACTTGGAGGTTTGAGTTCAGCTACAAGGTAATATGTGTGGTATTCGCGGTAGTTAAATTGGCGACAAGAAACATTAATTTCACCGGTTACTTCGGTTTTTCAGTCTCATATCACAACACACTCAAAAACGATAATGCAAAGATGGCTGCCATGCAGGAGCGACAATAATGTGGAACAGTCTGTCTTGGAAACCTCAGACTGTTTAGAAACTGCAGGTCTTATAAAGATCTACCCTATTACCGTACACACTTTCAGGAATATACATCTATTAGTTAGAACTAAGAACGTTGTTACGTCCCAGTTGGTGAGTTCGTAAATTCCTGGCTGGGTAATGTTCACACTCCATTATGTCAAATCGGCCACTCAGTTCCAGAGCAAAGGGAGACAAACGCAGAGTGCTTGGTGCCCTCACAAGTCCATATTGTTTATAAGAAACACGCAAATAATTATCCATATACTCATAAAGCAACGTACTTTGTACGTTATACTGTTGAAACACTTCACGAACAATACAATTGTCAGAATATTACGAAATATAAACCAGTTTATTCACAAAATAAAATTAATGCACAGGCATGAATAACATTATGATTATAAACCAGATCTTCAAACCGTCATTATTTTACTGTAATACTAATAATATAAACGTATAAAACACCTGATAATATCCAGAAGCAATGTGTTAGTGAGGATACCTGCGGTATATACCACATTGGGACAGACGAAATAAGGAAGAAGTTGTAAGACAACTAATCACCCCACTTATAACTGAAATTTAAGCAAAGACAGAAAACAAATTAAAGGATCAGCTCTAATGTGATTCCAAAAACAATCTCGAAATTTCAGCAACAAGAAGTAAAAGGTAAAGCAATCCTGTACAGGACTGGACAGGACTGGACAGG
>Ga0131853_10009083_pt1 | contig 18149 bp, 8 predicted proteins | sample TergutLab28metaG_FD_92764 | JGI IMG/M metagenome (GOLD analysis project Ga0131853, IMG submission 92764) | Labiotermes labralis P1 segment gut microbial communities from Petit-Saut dam, French Guiana - Lab288 P1 (version 2) (version 2) | ecosystem: Host-associated > Arthropoda: Insects >... | reverse complement strand
GTGTGCGTGTGTTTTTGTGGTATGTGTGGTTTGTGTGTGTGTGTATTGTGTGCGTGTGTTTTTGTGGTATGTGTGGTTTGTGTGTGTGTGTATTGTGTGCGTGTGTTTTTGTGGTATGTGTGGTTTGTGTGTGTGTGTATTGTGTGCGTGTGGTATGTGTGTGTATGTGTTGTGTGTGTGTGTGTGTGTGGTTTGTGTGTGTGTGAATTCAAGATATGCTGTATGTATGTGGCTGCAGGCTCTAACAGATAATAATTTTGCAGGAGTAATTGTTATTGTTGTAATGGACATATTACCTGTAAATACTACTTTTATACATTTACCAAATTATTTATTCGCTAAAATAAATTACATTTCTTTGAATGACACTTTCGAGTCAATTAAGCAAAGAGGCTCATCAAATGTGAATCAGAACTATAAGACTTGAGACAGATCTTGACTAGCTGAGCAACTGCTAGTGTTACTTTCTGAAGAAAGTCTCTGCTTCATGAAATTATTTTGTAACATTTTGGTTTTTTCTGGAAGTCTGTAATTATTGTACACATAGTTGTAATAGGAGCCTCCGTAGCTCATTCAGTGTAGTAAATAGACTTTGGCGTAAAGGATCGTCTACCGAGTTTGGGCTGCTTTCAGAGCTAAGCGAATCATCCCTTCTCCTGCAGCGAGAATGGGGCCCAGTAGGTACGGAGTCTCCCATCATGGGGTTAAAGCGGTCGAGGGTTGAGGTCTACCACTCATCACATCTAAAATCGACGTTAATTAATGCCTGGAATTAAACCTCCCTTCTTCCTTGTGCCTCAATGTTGTGGTGTTCTTTTTTAAGAACAGAGATCAAGTTTGCACCTTCAAATTTGCAGAGGGAAAATAATGAGGCTTAAAGCATTTCGTGTAGATACAACAATACATGCAATTATAAAGCAAGTATTGTAAATTCTTAAATTGGAAGTCGCGTGCTTGTTATTAGGGTAAATGTCACCCTATAACCTTCCACGAAGGCACAGAAGGGGGAGTGGAGTTATAGATTTAATCTTTCTTGAACCTCTGCGCTAAAGGGGGAGGATGGTCAACGACACGCCCCAGTTGCTTTACCTCTGGGAATGACAGAAGGCTTGTACAGTACGTTCAATGTAAATAATGAAAGTACAATTATAATTTGCAATTGGAAGAGAGGTTTATTGCGCTCTGCCTGTTTTGTCTTAGGATGGAGATCTGTTTCAGCTACTATGGTGACTGTGGCTTCTAGCGAGATATTGGGGTGTCTGCGATATTGCTTTGTCCAGTCAGATAACAAGAGGCTGTGATATATGTAGAGATGCGGGCTGTTGTGTTCTCAAGACGAGTTGGTATTGATAGTCTCAAAAATATATTAAAGCTGTTGCATCTTATATTCATGAACCGCAGTTCGGTCACGATATTCTGCAACAGACGAATAGCGACACCGTCTATAGCCGCCTGGGTGACAGCAGCGATTGAGATAGTGAAGAAACATAAGGCGCACGACATGGCTTGGCTTATACCCAGCCATTTTGTTCACCGGTTTCTGATTGCTAGTTCTGATGGCTAGTGAAAAATATAAGCTTTTAAAGTAATCTTAGAGATGGGACAGACAGTGTGACTATGCAGGCACTCCGAGGCAAAACATGGACACTACAAGTGGCTTTCCCTGTTTTGTAGAGCATCGCCTGGTTCTGTTTTAAGTTTATAGCAGTTGTAAAGTTGTCACCTTCTACGTGCGAAGAAGTGCATCTCTAACGCGATTTCTGTTTGTACTAATTTAAACATAATGTGGCCACGTAATCTCAGTAATAAGTTACTTCTGCTTTCCGTCATCAGAGCAGATGGTTTCGCAAAAAAAGGGGCAATATGGAGGTCGCAGTCACTGTTTGGTAAACGACAACAAATCTCACTGCAAATGCGTGTCCGAATTTGAAGTTGCAAATAATAATCCGAGGGAGAATTACAGCGCTATGGTGCCGTGTATTGGTTTGAAAGGTTACCACCATAGCTCATCGAGGGTCAGTACGTTTGAGAATCCCTATGTAAAGTGCTATCTGTCTGCACTTGGCTATTACTTCTTCTTGAACTAGAGTGAAAGACATAGCGATCAGAACAAGGCCAAGTAGTAGGTATGCACAGCAGGCCACTAGCTGTAACTGTCCGTTCTGTGTGGCAGCTCTCTGGAAGGACTTGCCAGGAACTAAATCGCCGAAACCAATGGTTGAGAGGGTGATGAAGCAAAAGTAGGCTCCATCAAGGAAGCTCCATTCTTCCCAGGCCGCAAACACTGTAGCTCCCAGACATATGTAGCCTGTCAGGACCAACAGCACGAGGGAAACTGGTACACGGGCGTCTTCCGGTACTGTTGAGCTGCTGTCCTGTTCTGAGCAGTGGAATGGTGGCGTTGAGGGGCGACGTTGGTCACCTGGAGACCGCCAGATCAGTGGCACACGTGATGGCGTGTCTTGGGCTGCAGCACTGTAAGTATATCAACAGCTGTTAGCAACTCGTTGTCTGCCACAACCTAAAGGAACTTTCGTAACCAACGGTTCGTTATTATGTTATCATAAATCCTACTGGCCTATTTAAGATCAGCTGATTGGCCGATGTGCTTGCACTCAAAACATCCGACAACGTAAATATTAGTTGTAAGGACTGTTTCAGGTAACCGGTTTAGATAACTACCTTTTGCCTGAGAAATGTGGTCATGATAGTCCACACAGTCATGGCCGAAGCGGGGTTTAAACTCAAGGCCATACGACAATTTTTTTTTAAAAGGAGGGGTTTTCTCAAATTAATTAATCTGCAGTCCTCGAAGACATGACAGATTGGAGGTATAAATCAGCGCATTCTCAACCTTGGCACTGGATGAAGGCATCTGCCCATATTCATTTCCCGGCTGCTCACAACCGGCAACTATCGAATGGCGTGTTGGGTGAGCCCAGAACTGGTATTAACGCTTTTGAGAAGAGAAAACTTCTTTGTCCGTGAAGGGAAAGGAACAAAAATTCGAAGGTTGGTCAACCTGTAACCCAGTCACTATACCGACTGAGCCATCCCGAGTATATGAATTCTATTTTTTAAGCTAGCTAAAGTACTATGAAGTATAACTAACTCCTTGGTACAAATTTATAATTAAGAAGCTGAAAGTGATAATTTTCCGCCTTTCTGAAGCCCGAAATTTCATTGCTGACTTTACTGGTATCTATGCTACCATCGTCTCAGTTATATCCATCCACTATTCTACCTCTGTTCTTGGTCTGCATCTTCCAGTTCATCGTCGTCCTCTTCTTCTTCGCCGTCATCCGCTGCACTGGTATTCCCGATTTCCGGGTCTTGCTGCAGTTCTTGCAGGAGTTCAGCTGCCGCAGGGTCTGACGCCTGAGCCACCGAATACTCTGCACACTCTGTCAGAATCTTGCGGACGTCAGGTGCGAGGGGTCTAGGAAGTCTAGGGCGGTTTTGTAGTCTGGGGCCTCTAGAAGCAGCAGGCGCATGGACAGTTGGAAGTTTCGGAGGGACTACTGGGATGGCCACTTCCTTCGGCAGCTCTGAGAGAAACTTGGCCTTCTCATAAGCGGTACTGTGGTTCTTACACTGTTGCTGATAATGCAGACGTTGGCCACGGTCTGGTTCTTTATGTTGCTGGTGGTAATTTTTCGCACATGCGTAGCAGCATGCGTGTGAATAGGCGAACTGGAAGGTTCCTGCCAAGAGGGTGCCCAGGTTAGACAGACAGAGAAGCATCAAAGGGACTCCCACCAGAGCGTACAGCATGGTCACCAATTTGCCCACCGGCGTCTTAGGGGCAAGGTTCCCGTAGCCTGTAAAAACAAAACGTACGAAGCATATTCGCATTTCTTGATTTTTTAATTGAAACTAGACAAATGTAGAAAATAATACAGTAGTTCATGAAACTGATTAGAAATGGGAACCTGCGGATAATCAATAAAATTTTTAAATCCTCACAGTGCCAGTGACGTACTGGGGTACGGTAACAAGGCTCGAAGTTCCACAGCCACCTATGAGAAGGTGGTTCTTGAACAGGAACCCAAAGAATCTGCTTAATTCCGAGGCCTCTGTTAAACGTTCATGATACAGAGCATTTTAGGTCAATCGTAATTGGACCTGGCTCCAAATTGTAACGTCTGTAATCATTTGCTTTTCACAGAAAAGCACATACATTTCATACAAGCACATTCGTTCATAAGTAATGACAAAAGCAGAAGTTTTTAAACGCTTGTCCGACTGAATACACGAAAGAGTTGTGACAGAAACGCGCTGTCGCTTGAACCCAACAAAAGTGGCGATACATGTTGGGGTCTTTTAAGGTACAAACATAAAAATGAATATTCGGCTTCCGTACACGAAGAAATTTTTGAATTTCTGAAAATATACAGTGAACCTCTGTTTCATGAGCCCTCGGCTGACACCAGATCATTATAATGCAGTGTGTGTGTGTGTGTGTGTGTGTGTGTGTGTGTGTGTGTGTGTATTCCAATATTTTATTTATCATTCCTTACGTACAGGGCAAAAGCAACAAAAACAAAAAAGCACAAGGGAAACTGGTAAACAGGTGTCTTCCAGTACTGTTGAGCTGCTGTCCTGTTCTGAGCAACGGAATGGAGGCGTTGAGCGGCGACGTTGGTCACCTGGAGATCGCCAGATCAGTGGCAGGAGTGAGGACTTAAAAAGCCAAGAGATTTTCGATACCTCAGTCAACTGAGGTCCACCTGTTCTTTGTGAAGACAGCTAGCAGACGCCCATTGTAAGCATTATGAAGCAGGTGCACAGCGGGATAAACAGGAAATTCCCAGAAACGTAATGGTGCATTACAGCTATTGTTTTAGTTTATTTAATTTACCGTACTTTTATACAAATATGACAACCAGACGTATTACGATATTAATAGAGTACGTCAGCACAACTGTTTTTATTACACAAGTAATTATATAGGCTACATGTTTCGACCATTGGACAGTCATCTTCAGGCCTATTCTTTACACGTTAAGTCACAGGATGCTGTGCACACATTGGGATCCCAGTGTGTTTACATCAGTGAAATACTCAAGCTAGATTTGGCTTAAGTATTTCACTGATGTACACAGCATCATGTGACTTAACGTGTAAAGAATAGACATGAAGATGACTGTTGAATAGTTGTGTAATAAAAACAGTTGTGCTGACGTACACTGTTAATATCATAATACGTATCAAAGCACATCGTGACAACCAGAACTGCGTAGTGATTTTTGTACGGGGTGGTTAGCGGTTCATTTCCAATAGAAGCAAAAGTTCTTCACTTTGTAAAGATTTCATCCCGGCTCTGAGGCCCAAACAACCTCCTGTTCAACGGATATAGAGGGACCTTTCGCCGGGATAAAACTGCAGGATAGTGGGACTGACCACTCCCATGCATTGCTGAGATAAATAATAAGCGGAGTTTTACCTCCATTACCCCGTATTTCTTTGCGATGTGTACGGGTCAACTTCAAGCTCGATTTTAGTCTTCCGCCACTGTGTAAATAATATCTTCTTTCGTCTGCGATTATTATTCTTAGACAGCTTTGCCCTTGAAGATGGGACCACTAGGTTGTCCCGAAACGTCGATAATAACTACCAATCTGCACTGCTTAACGTCCCAGAAGAGTGAAGATTTCAGTTTACCTTTACTTACACCTTACTTATAGTAAAATATTACTGATATATATATATATATATATATATGGGCCCGGTAGCTCAGTCGGTATAGCGACTGACTACGGGCTGGACGGTCCGGGATCGAATGCCGGTGGGGACGACATTTTCCGCCTGTCCAGAGCGGCCCTGGGGCTCACCAAGCCCCCTGTAAAATGGGTACCGGGTCTTTCCCGGTGGTAAAGTGCGGCCGGAGCTTGCTGCTGACCACTCACCCCCTTCTAGTGCCGCGATCAAGAAAGAGTAGAGCTATACCTCTACCCACCCTCTGGGCCACACCGGGCCTGGAACGGGATCACTTTACCTTTTTTTTTATTACTGATATATATATATATGTGGATATATATATATGTATATATATATATATACATACATATATGTACTGATATTTTTGTATATATCCTGCCATCGACCAGACTGCTTATATGGATGCATGAAAGAAGTGCCATAAAACTGCATGTACAAATCTTCCTGAGGATGAACACTTGGATGTTCGAAACATGTCGAAGACACTTTAATTAAATTAAAACCTTAATGTACAAAGTGTGCATTTTGTTGGTTCTTATTACGTAATGATAATTTTGTCTTTGTTTTTATGTCACTCTATGTATTTATGTTTTTATTAGATGAACAAAAATTACGTGCGTTTCTTGGGGTTGGAACTTCTACCCTGTATTATTGGAATATACGTTTCGTATTTGCGTTTAAAGCGGCTTTGCTGGATCGTATTCACCGAATTGAATGGAATTCATCGGTTTTAGCCTGTGGAGGAGGATTCTTCTGCTTTGAATCCATCGCTGTCTTCCGCTGGGTAAGTGGCTCTCTGGAGAGCTTTTGTATTCATTACGTCAGTAATAAAGCGGTAGGTCTTGCTAGAAGAGTCCTTGCATCTCCTGCAGCAAACATAATTCTCAGAATCTATGTATTATTAAGATAGAGCAGGAAGTGACCGAACGGATACAAAAGACGCGAACCTGTTCAATTATTCTCTCGTTTCTTTGAATTCCTTCTGTGCGAGGTACGCCTCCGGACTGCAACAGATATTTTAATATGAAGCAGATATTGGATGTTTTGCAAACACAGTAATCCCTTATCTGTATCGTCTCGACTTATGTTGATCCGAAAAGTCGTCTCCTCTCAGACCCAATATATTAAGTGAAATGCGCATATTCTTACATGCGATGCTGAAGACACCTTCGAGTCGATGATCAGGAGTTTACGCTCGACGATCTTGTTGACATTCTGAAGCAAAGCCCCGTTGAAGAAGAAGAGAAACCTGAGCCTGAGCCTAGAGAAAGGACCTTGATGTTTTTGAAGTTCACTGAGGGGCTCGGAATGATTGAAGCTCGCGTCGAGATGCTGGAAAACATTGAATGGTAGGAGAAGCGAGCAGCAGCAACTGATCAAGGCGTTGTGAGAATGCTTGCTTGATGCGAGGAGAATCTGAAGGAGAAGAAGAGTTCTTTGTCTCGCCAGACTTCGCTGATTGATTTATTAAAACCATCTTCAGGAACTCGTACATCGCCATCTTTGTTTTTGGACACTGCAGGTGATAACGTAGACGAAAAACCTATGGTTGAAAAGAAGTGCCTCCTCCGTAAATTTTTATTGATTTGTCATGTGTCATATTAATTTCGTACATTTTTCGTGAGTACTCGTTTATTTGTTTTTGGCGTAACAGCCCCACCCCCTCCCCCAGTGGGCAAGGACCTCCTCATTCACGATGTTTCTAGATCACACACAGCACACCACAGTCGGTAGGAATCTTCTGGACGAGTGATCAGCTCGTCGCAGAGACCTCTACCTGACAACACACAACACTGACAACAGACAGACATCCATTCCCCCGGTGGGATTCGAACGTACAATCCCAGCAGATGAGCAGCCGCAGACCTACGCCTTAGACCGCGCGGCCCCTGGGACCGGGTGTTCGTGATTATAGGTATATATTTTCTATTGGTCAATGTATGCTGTCTGGAACGACCTCACCATTTGAACTTTGTGTTCATGGGAAAATCCGACGTCGACATACGTCGCGTCGATCAAAACCGTCGGTCTCTGAACGACCTAGGACGTAAGTTCTGAAGACGAATGAATCTTTGTTCTGATTACGTCAGATATTCACAACTGCTAAATTCGGCTGGAATCAGCTAGTATAACAGAGATACAGCGTTAGTATGGACATGAAACAAAGGGTCTTAACTACATTGGACGTATAAACATACATAAATATAAATACGAAACGTTAGTTACTTAGGTCTTATTATCATCATCTGCCTGCCAGAAGGAAGTCAAATCTCTCATTTAAATTTTATCTCTATCGAGGCCAATGATTGCTTGAAGAAATTATGCCATTTGTTTAATGGTAGGTCTGCTATACGACCTCGCCTTTGTGTTTATTGCATATGGACACCAGCGCTCTAACAGTCTGGTTGGGATGTACTAAAGGCAACTTGATGTACTGCAGACAGCCTGGTCCTAAACTCGCCTCACAAAATGAGTACTTTAGCTGGTATTACGGGCGCAGGCGATGTAGAGGATAAACAAAATAAATCCAAACAATTGCACCTCAGAACTTGCAGTAATGTCCTCCATTTGCTTTTTGGTATCATGATATCAAAATGTATAGACAGCATGAAGGATAAACGTTCCTGTATATTGGTGCGGGTGTTTATTATTTGGACTGCAGGCTATCCTACGTGACTCACACTGCGGGTTGCGACAGCTGGAACATAAAGCCACACTTGTTCCACTGCTCCAGTTTTAAACCACGAAGGCATATAAGGGGCATTACACTCGAAGGCAATAGATACTTTGAGCAGACTTCAGGGTTATGTACTTAGCGAATGAGACACCGGTTCCTGGAAGAATTTATTATGTATAACAAGATTATATCCATAAAGTACATGTCGTTTTGCATGACAACCTTCAGAGCGAGTTTTAAAAACGGCACGGTCCTCCTACCTCAGTCACATGACTGCAGCTGCTACGTAAGCGGAAGAATACTGGCACCTCCACCGCAATGACTGCACACGCTGATCTACGCGCATATGACTTCGCGCACTCTCCCTTCTTGTGACGTCAACCTAGGCCGTCTAACGTTACCCTCGCCTGACGCTGGAGGCTTTGTGGAATTAATCCCGCTGTACCACCTGGTTTAACATCAAAGAACGCTGAAATTTGTCCACACTCTGTGTTTATAATTTTTAATTTAATTCTCACAAGAAACAGATCTACCTTGCCTCCAGCCTACCTTTAACTAAAGGAAAATAGGACATAGGCTAGAAGTTTAAATAGCAATGAAATTTGTTTTTCTCCTGTAACAAACATGGCGTCTTCCACTACCCCCCTCTCCCTAGATTCTTTTTCTTCGTCTTTCGGAAGTTTAAGTACGTGTATTACATGCAAGACAAGGATGAAGTTTCTAACAGGCAATTCGCGTCGAATTGTTGGATTACAAGTCAGACTACAGCGTGTGTAGTATTAGAACTCACTATAGCATGGAATGCAATGTAAGTAAATATCGTCCGTACTATTTATACAGCGATTCACCGAATGTTTCTAGTTTGTTTTTAAAAGCTAACAATTCTGAACCATGGGCACAAACACAACCTGCAATTGTACCATTTTATCTTTACTCAAAACCGCGTATTACAGAACTGAATTTTGGCATTTTTGCGTAGGGTACATTGTGTTCGGGAGCTACAGACTTGCCATTAATACAGGACGATACTTGTGTTTCTGTGGTTTAGTTCACTTCCTTAAGATTGATGACAGAACAATAACTTCACATAGGCCACAGACTTTTCCCAATGTGTCATCTTCGGTAAGAATAATAAAAAATTTAAAAATTCTAGGCTGTGATAAAACAAGTGCTTTTCTGGATTGCACATTGCTGGGTAGAGCTTTGATTGCCGAAGTTCTTCAAAATAATAAAGGTAAAGGTAAACTTCACCGTAGTACGGGCCTTCAGCTGCGACTTCACACCCCCCCCCCACCTCAGAATTATTCACGGCGTAGTTTCAAATTTAATACCTTATAAGCACACTATCTCCATTCTAATAATTTCTGCAGATGATATATTATTTTAAAACAGATTAAGTGACGTCTGACTTTGTCACTTTGTCCATTTATTCTAATGGCCAGCGTCTTCAAGGTTACAACTTCTGACTCGCCAAATAAATGGGCTTTGCAATGTGTTGCACAACAGGGCCTGCAGCTGACGCTGAGAACTTTGTTTTGATAAGGAACTTCCTAATGTTTTTCTTTGAGATTTTAATTATAACTTGGCTCTATACACTTGAACAACAAGTATCCATTAATCACCTCCGTCAAATGACTGCCCCTGACATATGTCAGTAGCAGGCGCAACATCCAAGTGATTCCTTGCCGATTGGATAAACTAATTACTTTTGGAGCGTATGAATCTGTCATGGAAATCATTTTGTGATAAATAAAAAAGCATTAAATTTTCTCAGCATAGACCTAATAAGGAGCAGGAATTGTTTGTAAGGGAGTTTTTGGGCGCGTGTACCATTTTCACAATTTCTTTCCGCACGCCGGTACGCCGACACAACGAATCTGGGCACTTTAGGCTACAGCCTACAGTAAACGCGTTCGGTTATCAGGCGCTTTTGCCTCTATGCAGAGCGCTAATTACAGCAGTTCTGTAGGTTTGTCCGTCCGTCTGTCTGTAAGGATATGACAGCTGGAGAAGGGCTGAAGAATTTTTATGGAATTTGATATTAGGTATCCAAAGAAAGGTTTTCTATTAATGTGTGTACCGTGCATCTTGTGCACTGGATTTTTCATTGACATAAAATCCTTCCGATCGCACTATGGCCCTGGGGTCGACTCAGCCTATAATAGAAATGAATACCAGGAGCATTTCCTGGGGGTAAAAGCGACCGGTGCGTAAGGCTGACAACCTACCACCATCTTGTGCCTTTGTCACGAAATCTGGGAGCTTTAACTTCCTGGAACCCTTTGGGTCTGTCCAGGTGTGTAATGGGACTGATTTACCTTTACCTTTACCGTGCATCTTGTAGAGCTTATTATTCAGACCAACAAATGCACAACATATCGCTCATTTGCGACAAGAGGGTCACAACTCAAAATTTGGCACATTTGATATATTGGTATAGAAGGAAACGTTTGCTGATGCACTTTTAACAGGTGTAGTGTCATAACGCAATTTGTTAAACTAGCCGCTGGAGAGCAGTTGGGTCGTCGTTGCACTCAAAGAAAGTTATAGCACTTCAAAATCTTTAAACATTTCTCAAGGAAAATAACTAATTTTGAGTTGTGACATTGTTGTCGGGGTTTTAACAACTTGACATATCGATAATCACCGCTGACATGCTACAAACAGTTTGGAACGAACTCGATTATCGTGTTGATGTTTGTAGAATCACAAAGGGTTCACATATAGAGCAGCTGTAAGGTATGTAACAGAAACTTGGAGTGTTGTTCTATTAAATAAAAAAAAACATTTACTCCTATTTCAAGTGTATTGCGTATGACAAGTTGTTAAAACCCCGACAATCATTTTGAATAACCCTGTATATTAATGATACTTTATATATCATAAATGTTTACGATATATAAAATATTATTAATATATAAGTTGTACATTTGTTGTTCTGAATAAAGATTTTATTTTTTTTCTTATTGATCCCGTCATTTTCACTGATGAAATACAAAGTCAACAACAACAACTCAACTCGCTTCCTCAACAAATACTACAATTTAAAACGTCAAGTATCAATAAACGCAATACAACTGTAGACTTCAACAAACGGTGTTTAATCCTGAATCTAGATCAAAAATATGCAAATGTTAATATTAGTAACACCTTTCCCGGTTCTAAATTTACCCAGCAGCAATAAAGTGATGTGTTTGACGGCACACTTTTGTTCGTATTTCGAGAAAATTCTTCTAGTCTATTTAGTTGTCATTTAGATCGAAAAATTAAGATGACATTCTCAGTATGCGGGCCATGTGCAGTACTTCTGCGAGTGCTCTCAATACGCTGCCTTCACATGCTCGGTACTTACCAAACTAAACTGTAGTACTGTTGCTTGGATATGGGTAGGTAGAACACAAATTCTGTGCAACACCAGACTTACATTTTCGGCACATTGGTTTTCTGGGCGTCGGTGTGCGACAACGAAAGAGAGAGAAGGCGTCTAGTTGTTAGGGAGAAACAAAGAGAGAAATACTTAGTCCATCTCCTAAACTCTCATTAAATTCCGATGCAGAATACCCTGTAAGGTGCTGTATATTTTGTGTTTCTCATTGTATTTTGATGTGATTTAAATAATGCAAATTATATTTGTAGTGTCCACATTGTTTACTGGGTGTATTTTTTCTTACATGTTTTCAGTTTTGATTCAGTATGGCTTATCGAAAGGAATGCTTTATTTCAGATAGAAGTCTCTAAGTATAGTTATTCAGTTACACAACAGAGATTTTCGAAATTTGCAATACTTGCGTTATAAGAGTTTAATTCTCTGACGTCGTCATAAATTTGTTTAACCGAGGTTTGAACGTAGCTTCCTACATTGGGTACATACAACGGAGAACTGGCATACAATTCCACATGTTACGTCAGCACAGCTCATGCCGAAGTGGCGGTGTACATCCACGTATTCCTGAACTTGGCATTACATGGAAGTGTGGTAACCTGCAGTCCCCGGCAGATCTGCTGCCCACGGTACCCTTTTCGTACTATTATTACTTCTACTACTGCTACTGACTGACTACGGGCTGGACGGTCCGGAATCGAATGCCGGTGGGGACGAGATTTTCAGTCCGTCCAGACCGGCCCTGGGGCCGACCCAGCCTCCTCTAAAGTGGGTACCGGGTCTTTCCCAGGGGTAAAGTGCGGCCGGAGCGTGCTGCTGACCACTCACCCCCTTCTAGTGTCGCGGTCATGGAAGAATAGAGCTATACCACCTCTACCCACACTCTGGGCCACACCGGGCCTGTAACGGGATCACTTTACCTTTACTACTGCTACTATTCCTAGGCCTAGTAATTAAAATACTAATAATACTAATAAATACCGATAAACAAAACTTCCACTATTATTAGTACTACAACTAGAAGTGGTAGTAGTAGCAGTAGTAGTACTAGTAGTACTAAGTGCTGTTGTAGTGTCAGTAATAACACTAACGATGACAATCATAGTTGTATAGTGGCGATTTTGGTGATGATAATAATGATGACAGCAATAATTTAATTCAGTAAGTGTTCTGTAACGTGCAGATCCAAGAGCCCAAGAGGTACAAATAAAACACTAAAAACAATGAAAATAAGGAAAACAAAAACAAAACAAAAACAACACATATAACAAAGTAATTCAAAGCACTGTAAATTGTTTACTGTAAAAAGGCCCACAACATGGAAAAAAAATTGAACTGTGGATTTTAGAATGTCACAAATTAGTACAGGACCTGTTAAAAGGGGTGGTGTGTTTCCTACAGATGACGACATCTTTCTACACAAGGTTAATAGCCGGAAGACGTCGAGTAGACGAAGAGTTTTTACAGGTAAAAGACAACATGGAGGAGTTGCTGGAATCACGAGGAAGAACAAAAGATATCATACAAAAGAGAAGAGAAACACTTTCAACGTGAAGAAAGAGTAATGAAAAATAATGCGATGTTTGCTATCATGCAGAGTGGGCAACTTTAAAATTTCTAAGGAAATTTTCATAAATAACCTGATCATGGGAAAATAAATGACCTGGTATATGGCTAGCAACTTCCGTTGAGTGTTTTCCAGCTCTTTGCCATCTGTAGATGTTACAGAATTCCATACGATTGAGGTATACTCCTTTATGTCAAACTTCTGTTCAATATAATACTAATAACATATCGAACTTAGAAATTTTGAGACAAAATTGCATTTTCGGATCAGGATATTCTCCAATAACAGTAACTGAGACTAGGGCGGGTCTGGACAATTTGACGAAGAGAAAAAATTGCCTCTTCTTGGAATCGAACCCGGTCGTGTAATGTTCTGAGGTCCTCTGGCTTATATGAGGGCAATTATTACTGCTTCAGGTTTCAGTAACATTCGGACCAAGAAAGGCCACTTTATAAGAGTGCTGTCCGGAAAGTATCCAGCCATTTTGAATATCTTGAGAACCGGTTGTGTGGCCTTGATGTAACTTGGCAGCCAGTCAGAGGAGACCTTACTCCGCATCCGTAAACAGTCATTCTCCTGTGGGGCTAGTCAGTCGGCAGTGAGACGCCGTTGACTGAACTTGTATACTGCGTAACCGTCCCATTCACTATGACCGAGCGAGCAGATCATCTTCATCACGACAATGGGTCTGCCCAATCTACAACTCTCGTGCAGGTTTTTTTTTTGGTAACGCATCGAATCACCTAGGTCTGTCAGGCCCCCTACAGCTCATATTTGACTCCCTGCAACTAATGGCTTTTCCCAAAGCTAAAATCGCTGTTGAAAGAGACAAGATTTGTGAATGCGGTTCTCGAGATATTCAAAATTGCTGGATATTTTCCGGACAGCCCTCGTAGGCAGAACGATATTGTGTTCAGACAACTAATAGAAAGTAATTATTCATATAAGTCTGGTCCTCTTAAATTAATTTATTGTAAGGCAGTGACTTGGCTATCTATGAATCTCACTTACAAAGCTTTCAATTCCCCGTTTATGAAACTGCACTACTGTTATGCTGGTCACCCTCACAAGAAAAATTGCAGGTTCAATAAAGGACACCAAACTGTGGTCGTTTAAATGGATTCTGTGTGTTTTCTTTGAGGTGCGAAGTGAAACCTTTCTATATGTGTTAACGTACTGTTAGGATGAAACTGATAGGCTACTTCAAGAGAAACGTTTTTATTTCCCAGGGTGTAAAATAGTGTCTTATAATCCAAACTTTGCTTAGCTTAATAGTGGAACGGTTGTCCAATAGGGCTGAAAAATCCTGAACAATTCATGTATCGGTGAGTTCCGTCGGTAAAAAGGAAAACTATGCGAAATATGTCTACTAATGCAGTAATACGTTGTACCTGACTTCAGGTCAATCAGTAGGCCTACCCTGGAAAGATAAGTAAACTGTTACTACTAATAACCTAATACATCTGGCATCAGAAGTTTATTTTCAATTTGTTTCTCGCATAATATACCGAAACCCTAAAATAGATTCCAGCCTAGCCTGAAGGCTCAGAATATATGAGAGTTTGGCCAGCCGATGTGATGGCAGAACAGCCATGGCTCTTTTATTATGATTAATGTTATTTATTGTTCGTATGATTTTCTTTTATTTTTCCTTGGTGTTAGTTGTTTTGTATGTGTGCAAGGTATTTTTATTACTGTTGATTTTGTAATTGGCTATCGGTTTGTTGAATTAGTACGTAGTAAAGAAAGTAGAATTTAACCGAATGCAATTACAGATAATGTTACGAATCCTACTATAACCGTGATGCAGTATAAAAATTAATAATTCCCCGCGTTATGAACTTTGTTTTTGTTGTTTCAGTATAATTTCATTTTAGTGTGATAAGGGCAATGAAGGCCGCGCGTTTAATCCTAAAGGAAAACCTTTCGTTTTCTTCCATCGGTGAAGAAACACGTGTAACGTAGAAACTGAGCGCAGGATTTAATGACATTTTGGGAGTCAATAAATCGTGATTTATATTCATAAGCGATGCAATTGTTACCGAAAATTTTTTAAACAATCTAAATCGTTATATTTACTGAAGTTTGAAATATTTGGTCAAAATAATTCCAATAGTATACATAAATAAAGAATACGAGTGACGTAGTTTAGAGATCTTGAGTGACATATGCTATACAGCGCGGTGATATACGGAAACATTGCGTCATATTTTCATGCTAAGACTTTTTGTAACAACGACGAATGAACATTAGTACCGCTGATGTAAGCCAAATTGCAAATGGCAGTTTTGGAGAAAGACTGTACATATATCCTACCTCCAAGTTGAGACAAAAACGTTTCATTCCTTTTCGAATATTTCATTATTTTCAATAAGTTATCTACATATCTGCGCTGACGCAATAAGGAAATGTAATACTGTAACTCAGTTCATTGTTGTTCAGCCTTTTGTTATTAATGTGGCGACACAACGGCCATAAGGTCAATTTAGCACTGCGTCATAACGTTCACAAACAATTAACAAGCAATAAAGGGAAACAATAGAAAAGGGACAATCACCTATTATGTTTTAAAAATAACGGAATTAATAATGTTACCACTTTTAAATAAAACATTGTTAAAACAGACAATTTACTCCTCGGGGTATAGATAGCACCGGTCCATTCAATTTATAAATGAAAAAGCAAGTTAATCAAGTTTGTCTTTCCACATCATCATATGTTTCTTCTACAACTTTAATTGTTTCTCTAAAATTATTCTTCTTTTGGTTAGACATATTTTAATGCAGTACTATCCAGCTATTCCTTTACCTCCTTATCCCGTCTTTGCATTTCACGTTTCCTCTCTGCCATTCATAATATTTCTTTACCGTTCCTTGGGCATCCATTCTCACACTCCGCCTCCATTACAGCTACCATTTACACAACCCCACATTTTCTTATCTCTCTCACATGTTCCGTCTCCGGATGCAGATTTGCCGCACACCTCGACACCATAATATTTTTTTCATACAAAATTCTTCGTCTGTTGGGTCACAGACAAAGAATAATTTCAATAGGCATAAAAGCATTAAACTTTTTTACTGCAATCCAAAAACCCAACATATTAAAATTTAAGCCCTCAGACAGTAAAGCACAGTCTACAACACTACTGAACAGCCGATTAAGATATGTGAATTCTCCTTTCGTGTCAGATCCAAATTTTACATTTAAAATCCCCAAATTATTAACTCTCAAAATCCAAAAACTTCATTTCTTCTGCGTTGAAAATCTTGTATTTGCTGCTCTTCTTTCCGAAAAATTTAAATCCAATTTTTTTTAGTATTTTTAGCATCAAAGAGGCGAGGAAGATCTATTGGACTCTCCCCCACTCTAAAATTAAAAATGACACATTATTAAAAATCAGAACTCGAATATGTCTCTTTCAAATTATTTACCCATGCTTCCAGTAACGGTAATAAGTGCATAGTAAACTACTTTGATTTCACTAGCAGGCAACAGAGGAAAGCATACATTCGTTTGTCTTATTTCTACCCCAAGCCCTATTATTTCTTTCATCTCTCTTGAGATTTTACCAACATTCTGGCAGACACAAAAAATACAACCAAAGTCAAAATAACCTCCGCTATGAATAAATTGTTGCTAGTGCACACAGCGCTAACATATCTCTGCCGTTAGAAGACTGTATTGCTGTTTCGTGTTGTGCCACTGATAGATTTTACAGCTGTTTCTTGTTGTGCCACTGGTAAAATGCACAGCTGTTACGTTTTGTGCCACTGACACGTAGTACAGCTGTTTCGTGTTGTGCCCCTGGTACGTTTCACAGCTGTTTCCTGTTGTGCCACTGGTACGTTGCACAGATGTTTCCTGTTGTACCAATGGTACGTTTCACAACTGTTTCATGTTGTGCCAATGGTACGTTTCACAGCTGTTTTCTGTTGTAACACTGGTACGTTGTACAGCTGTTTCCTGTTATGTCACTGGTACGTTTCAAACTGGTTCCGGTTGTGCCGCTGATACGTTTCACAGATGTATCGTGTTTTGCCACTGGTATGTTGTACAGATGTTTCATGTTGTGCCCCTGGTACTTTTCAGAGCTGTTTCGTGTTGTGCCACTGGTACGTTGCACAACTGTTTCCTGTTGTGCCATTGGTACGTTTCACAGATGTTTCGTGTTGTGCCACTGGTACGTTTCACAGCTATTTCCTGTTGTGTCATTGATACGTTTCAAGCTGTTTCGCGTTGTGCCACTGGTACGTTGCGCAGCTGTTTCCTGCTGTGCCGCTTGTAAATTGCACAACTGTTTTGTGTTGGTAGGTTGTACTGCTGTTTCTTTTTGTCCCACTGGTACGTTGCACGGCTGTTTCCTGTTGTGCCGCTTGTAAATTGCACAACAGTTTCGAGTTGTGCCATTGGTATATTTCACAGCTGTTTAGTGTAGTGCCACTGGTACGTTTCACAGCTGTTTCCAGTTGTGCCGCTGGTAAATTGCACAATTGTTTCGTGTTGTGCCACTGGTACGTTGCACAGTTATTTCGTGTTGTGACACTGGTAAATTGCAAAGCTATTTCGTGTTGCGACACTGGTACGTTTCACAGCTGTTTCGTGTTGTGCCACTAGTACGTTTCACAGCTGTTTCGTGTTGTGCCATTGGTATGTATCACAGCTATTTCGTGTTGCGACACTGGTACGTTTCCCAGCTGTTTGCTGTTGTGCCATTGGTACTTTTCACAGCTGTTTCTGGTTGTGCCATTGGTATGTATCACAGCTCTTTCGTGTTGTGCCATTGGCACGTTTCACAGCTG
>Ga0131853_10009080_pt1 | contig 18153 bp, 4 predicted proteins | sample TergutLab28metaG_FD_92764 | JGI IMG/M metagenome (GOLD analysis project Ga0131853, IMG submission 92764) | Labiotermes labralis P1 segment gut microbial communities from Petit-Saut dam, French Guiana - Lab288 P1 (version 2) (version 2) | ecosystem: Host-associated > Arthropoda: Insects >... | reverse complement strand
CGGCCAAGCCGTGGGCCTTACGGCCCGAGAATTCAGGCCCCACTCCCCGCGGGGGTAAGGGCTTTTTCTGCCAACTAAAGCACCCTGACCGTCTGCGGGCCCCCCCCCCCCCCAGGGTCCACTTATTTGATGGTTACTGAGGGTCAGGTGGTCGGGCAGTGAAACTGACCACTCACTCCTGTATAATGAGGAGGTTAAAATTCGGCTTTATCTCCAACCATCCGTATGCTTACCTTGTCTTATTTGACACCTCTGTTTCACTTCACACAACACAGGTTTCGTTGAATATAAATATGTAATAAATTGGTATGGTTCGCTCTCGTTCTATTGCAGGACGTATTCTGGCAACTGATTGGAGAGTAAGTAGAAGAGAGATGGGTCAGGCTAGGTGTTAACTCAGCAGAGATCTGTAAATTCTGTATAAAATAATTATACAGTATAAACCTACAAAATGCACCTTTTCTAGAATAATATTTTATTTTATTGTGTCTTCTACATATTTCGAACCCGAGGATGCAGCTTCAGGAAGACATAAATTTCTGAATAAAATGTTTAAATATAAACTCTACACTGAATAACAAAGGAAGGTTTAATGGCAGGAAAAAGATGTTACTCAGAATGTGGAATGAAATGTGAATTTAAACAGGGATTAGAAGGACGTTTTCACGCCCTTCTTGTAAGATAATACTCCGCCGTTCGGCTGAAGGAAATGTACGACATATTACATTTGATCCTCGTCAGAATTCGAGCCTAATACCTTTCCAATAAGTTACTGATATGTCTTATATACTACTTTTGTGCCATCATTTTGTCGCAGTACAGTCATATAACTTCGATTACATGGTCTATCTATCTCAATAGTCACACTACTCCCTCAGTTAAATCTGCCATATGCAAGTAGCGCTTAAATATTACTGTATAATTTATCGTATCAGGGAAGAACCTGACTCGAATTTCGGTCTTCTAACTGACTCTGCTGTGAAACATATTTGGTGGTAGTGCTGAGAGAATAAAATAATAGGTCATTGTAACTCCCTTTCATATCCTTCGTAACTCTTAGCTATAACCATCTTGTAACTGTTGTTTGGCTAAATACGTTGCAAAATTGATTATGAAAGAGCTGATCGTCTAGAACTTTGTTAGGACCCCTGCAAAATTTTAATGAATAAAATACACATCCGCCGTCACAATACAACGAAAATAGAAAAATGAGCAAGCCATGACCTTCCACTCTGGGAATATATTGCATTCGTATAACTAATTTTTATAAATGATTAAAGTCTTCGAAATTCCATATGATCCTATTTGTTGTTGAATTTGGCGTAACGAATTCTTAACCGAAAGTTGTTGGTTATTTTCTGCAGAATGCGGGGACCCTTGCTAGCATATCTCCACCAGATACACATTAGTTGCTTCAATGGCCAATCATTCTCGATATTTCTGAGCTAAAGTTGGACCAGCAATGAATATGACAAAATCCGGGTATATCCAAGACAAAGTATGCGTAAAAAGTCGGCCTGTTTCGAAGAATACCTCGAGCAAGTTTGGATCACGTAAAGGTTCGTTATTTTTTCCTAGTTAACATAAATTTAAACTTATACGCTACATTTCATAAAAAAAGAAGCAAGAAATTCTGGCAACATGCGTTGGTTTTTTTTCACGATGTGGCTAACAGCACAATGATGATATTTTTATGACTTTCTATATTCAAAAACGAATATAGATTATGAATGGCAGTTATACTGGAAGCCTACTCTGAACGTTATCTGACGAATTTGATTTCGGTCCAGACTGGGCCATTTTGACTTGTCAACTGTGTACGGTCAAATATATACTTTACAAATTTTTAAAATCTAAGTCCACAATTACTACATAAATGGTCTCATTAAAAAAAAAAATTCTGTTTTTGAAAGTATTCTCATAAGACAATGTTTAATGATATAGAAACAAAATAATACATTCCACCTTTCAAAATTTACTTGTGTTCACAACAGCTTTACATTCTTCTACCCTACACAATTTAAATAATTATTTCTGGAACATAATTTCAGTATCAATTGTATAATAATGAAATAATCGATTGATATATTATCGCAATAAGTGGAACTCATGGTCACAGAGGAATGCAAATTTTCAAAGAAACCTTTCGGAAGTTTCACTACTTGTTTATTATAACACTTAGAGGTGCTACTTCTAGCTTCCGGGATCTTACTGAGGACGCTGATAATTCCTACTCTTTCTCATCACCCGGATTTCGAAGCCCTTATGCACGTTATGAACTAAGGATGTGTGTCTGTCTCCCGTTAGACACGTCCAACCCTTTTAAAAATCGTGCAACCATAACAAATCGAATGCTTGTAATTTAAAGCACAGGTGCAGCAGTACCTCCGCAGACAACGTGACTGTTAGGCAAGAGTGGACCAACTGAACGACATGCTTGCATTTCTCTATTCGTAAAATTGATAATGGCCTATTTTTTCACGTGTAATGGAAAACTTCCAAGGTTTGTTTTTTTATCTAATAAGATAAGAGGGGATAAATCGAATAGTGAAATAAGGACTCAGGTACTCGAATGAATAAACAAATGTCCACAACAATTTTGTTGAACAGCTGTAGGAAATGAAAATTCTTGTTGAATTTGGACGTCGATATAAATATTCTGTTTACATGGATATTAGGAAGTAGTATCTTGAGATCAGCTATATTGCACTCGATAAAAAATACGTAGAGAACAATAGTATAAACAGCCAACTAGATGTAACAGTAATAATTTTGTTAACAATTTCAATCAGCTCAACAAGTTTCGGGCGATAATTTCGCCCATCCTCAGGAGCGCTAGACTGTGTTTACAGCTGGTGGTGTAAGGCATCGTCGGTGCTTTATACCACAAGCTGTAAACACAGTCTAGCGCTCCTGAGGATGGGCGAAATTATCGCCCGAAACTTGTTGAGCTGATTGAAATTGTTAACAAAATTATTACTGTTGCATCTAGTTGGCTTTTTATACTATTGCATCTATGATGCACGGTCACACAAACATCAAATACATAGAGAACAGGCTTCTATAAAGTATTTGATGAAATTTAGGTACCATAGCAAGACTTTTGTAAAGGGTTTAATACTCTTAACTATTTAGGGAATGCCGTACATAGTAATACGGATTACGGAGTAGTCATTGGTTTACAATCCCTAATGAGCACGATGACTCGATATAGAGCAGGCTATGAAGTCTCTTATTAGTTCCAGAACAATTTCGTCATTTTATTTTAGTGCCTAGAGAACAGTCAACAAAGGAAGTAAAGAGACTTTAGTAATAATGTTAAGATTTAAAATAACTTGTACGTTCATTATTATTGTTTCGTTTCGAACACCATACTGAATTTTCAGTTACGTGTTACATACGTAAAGACAACAGCTTGATGCATTAATATTGATTTAATTATTCAAATTAACTCTCTTAAACAGTGAATATGCTGTATTCCTAGCAGTAAAAATGTAGAAGAGAGATATACAGACTGCAAAGAATACTTATAAATTTGGCATTTTAACTGTGAGAAAATTCTGCAGTTTCCTACAGTTTTACTTTTCGATGTCAGGCCCGCCGAAAGCGATGTTTTCCTCTATCTAAGTGGGCTGCATGAACGATGCCTAGCGCATTATATGCATCTTTGTAAGATTGAGATAAGTAGAATGCCTGACTTGTGTCGGAATTTGTTAGCAACTGGTTTCGGAGCTTATAGTGTGTATCGTAGCGTTTCCCAAAAATTTTCTAGGAGGAACCCCTGAAATAATTTTTTATATCTCGAGGAACCCCTACGTATGTAAACGTCTATTAGCCAGAACACAAAGAAGCTATCAGTTTCTCACGGTGTTACTCCCAATTAGCGGATAAAGATTTCCGCCTCATTTGTGTATTGCACGATTTCTGACGGAATCCGTAAGATGTTCTGCTGAACCTTGGTTGGGAATCACTGGTCTGTCGGGAGATTTGTTGTGAGTTGCCTGGTGACACTATCATAGTGCATGAATTACTGCGAACAGCACTTTGGCATTCCTTTCTCAGTCTACCTTATTATAGTACATGTAACTGACTGAATTAATTCTATTTTTGTTTTGGTCAAAGGTGCATTTAAGTCCATATGAGTGATTAGTAGAGAACTGACAAGTTAGGTGCTCAAGGTGTAAATCCAAGACTGTAATTAAACTATTTAGTTAGGTGGGCGGTATGTTATGTAGAAGACAATGTAGGGAAATTGAGTTATTACTTGTAAGACTATTGTCTTTTTATGATGGTGACACTGTTGATAAAGTAGTTCGTGACTAAGATGGCGAATTCACATTGAACTATTTTAAATACAAAAAAAAAAATGTGTATATGGAACATTTGGTGATACAGAAGTGGGACAGCTTGGTTAATTTCGGCTACAGGCTGTGTTCAATTTACAGGAAGTGTAAAAAATTATCCAGACCTTTGTTGTTGTCCCGGCTATATATGTTAAGAGGCTTTCTTCTGGGATGCGACGCGGGTACCTATATACCAGACTGCACGCCATCACATACCACAAGACCCTTATCTTAAGAGAGTTTTCAAAGCACTCTGCCTAGATCGGCTTTAGAGAACCTTCCCCCTGCTCCCCCTTCTGCCTAGCAAAGTTTAGACTAAGTTGTCCTTACGCTTAATTTTCACTACCAGCGGCTGTGGGCTAACTTAACGCTCAGTCATCCAGGCCTATCCGGCTATTATACCGAATGACGTAAGGCGGCTCATACCCAAACCAATATCCTATATTTTGGGAAATGTAACTCTGTTCTAGGAGGTATGTCGGCCGGAGCTTGAATGCCATCATTATTCTGAGTATAAAGTCAACATAGGGCATTTGTGTTACAATTTGACTTCGAATATAATAGCTTAGTGCTTGAGTACACGAATAACTTTACTTTTAGTGTTAATTAAGTCGCTGTTGTATGCAGGTCTTTTCATGCCTGTTATATTGAGTTGCTGTTGGAATTGTTTTGTGTGTTTCTTTTATGAACGTTACAAGTAAACAGAATCCATACCAGGCGAAAGACACGGTATTTGTATGCTGTTAACTTTCTATGTAATGCATTCATCTGACGCGAGAGGTATGTACACATATATCGCAGCCGTCGGAATGAAACAAAACATGTAGGTGAAGGGGACCAAGAGTTAAATTGTGGGGGCCGTTCTACTGCGTGAACAGCGGGAGTCGCTTGTTGAACATCAGAATTACAGAATTAGGGGTCATGTACGTATATACATTTTTTTCTATATCTGTTTCTAGATGCAACTTTTAATACGCATCGAAACACAGACTTCATATTTACACGATTTTCTCTCTGCATACAGATTCCAAAAGCGCTTCATAAATACTACTATACGTAGAGTCTTTCATGGAAATGTAATTTAAAATCGGCAATATCCTTATTTCTATTTCCACTCTCTACATATTCATTGTTCATCCCGAACAATAGGCGAATAAAATATTGCTCTTTATTATGTTATGATTTTATTACTTTAGCCTGCTACACGGATACCACCCCAACCCAGCCACACCGAAACTCCAACACATATCGAAACAAGAACACACGACCAATGTGGTAATACAATAGAAAAGTCGCAGGCTCCTGATGATGGATATATTAATGTCCGAAACATGTTGAGCATAGAAGAAGTTAAATAAAACGTAATAACTAGTGACATCAAGTTGGTCTCTTATTCTTCAACTATTACTGGGACCGTGTTTGTTACCTTTTTACATTTGAATTTTCGTCTTTATGAACGTAATTACGGCCGCATACCGTCTCATTTCTGATACATTCTAGTGTTCACAAACCGCCATTCCTTATCCAAACGGAGCTTTCAACAACGTAATTCCCGTGACGGGAAATGGGTACTTTACACTTCACATGAATGCGTGGGAGGACCTACCTTTTTGCGGGCGATCTACCGCCTTCTGACTCCAGATCTTTGTGACTTTCCGAGAACCAGTTAAAAATGTTTAGTTCTTGCGAAGCTTCTATTATGGATGACATCCTGTATTTTTTAAACACCGCACACAATTCAGACTGAGTATTGTACTATTACATGACACATTTGCCACGTCTATTGATTTATTGGCAAAACACTGAACGGAATTTTGTGGAAAGACCTCTGCTGCTTTATCAGTGAAGCTAAGATGTTCGTTAACTTACATTCTGTGGTGGCCAGCACGTTCAATTATAATTTCAGAAGAAATCGCATGCCGGATGTCTATTGCTAAACTGGAATACTCCAAGTGTTCGCATAGGTCTGTCTAGAGGCCCAGAAACGTGAGAATTTCATTATATTATTTTCTCTGGCACAGGCAAATATATAAAGTCTCCATAACGCAGATCAGGATGATGGACAGAGTCCAAATAATATTCTTCCAAGAACTTATGTAAACAACCACTGCCAAAGTACGGAACGATGTGCTATGACTATATTGGCAAGATGAGAACTATGCACTGCTTAAGAAGGACTTTGCATCATTGCGTTAACTATATTTCAAAGTAACAAGTGACAATATTAATACAATAACACTAAAAATATCATGTAGGTTTTTTAGTGTTAGGTCCGTGAATGGAATAAGTCTGACGAGAGGCTGAGTACTAGTTCTTTGCACCCAGCCTCTCAGTATCTGGACAGTTTTAAACACTAATATTATCTGTTGTTTAGTTAAAGGAATCAAGTTGCGAGTCACACTGAGAAAGTGGACGGATCGTGCGCGGCTTGCGAGCAGCGGATTTGCTACCAAATATTTTAAAACATCAAACTATGAAGAAAAAACCGAGAAAAATTATTTTCAAACCGTAAGGATGTCAACAAAAGCGTATGGAAGTTATCAGCTCTGTTTTTCATACAAGGTCAAAGTGACCCCTTACACTGCCATTGGAGGCACATTGTACCCATGTTCCCATGCTTATCCTCAGGGTTAGGTTGGGATGGTTAGTAAAATCCACAACCCTGCCGCTTTACCCTCGGGAAAGAGACACGTTCCCGATTGAACATGCGGTCATGTGGACCCCATGGCAGGTCCGGACAGGTGCGGGTATCTCCTCCCCACCTGGTTTCGAAAACCGAAACTTCCAGCTCGTAACGATTTCCTACACCGACTACCTTGTCCCCTCCTACCTTTAGTTTTGTACACTTGTTAGAACTTGCCATTTCCTCTATTCGATATCTACAAATAATGTATTTTTTTACATCAGTTTCGTGCCTCACAACGACTGCAAACAAACCTTGTGGCATTATGCTGATTCCTAACCGATATGCTGATTCTCGATGCTTAGAATGTCCGTAATATATTGATGACCTAGGAAGTATCCAACCGATAGATAAACCACAGGATGCTTCAGATGCCAGTATACCATTTCAAAATTTGTTCTAGATGGCATAATCACCCAACTCAAGTATAGAATTTCTTTCAAATGATTGACAAGTATTCAACCGACTCCACTTTTGTGGAATCCCATTGTTCCCGACATTCTGCAATGGACGCCTGCTAAATCATTTCAAACCTTAGTACCATTTTAACGTTACTACTACTATGGCATGACAGCCCAATTTCGGAACCTAGCCTCCTTAATTTTCTTTCTCCAGAATTATAATATACATCGGTGTGGAAATGACGCTGTAATATGGTGTTGGGGAGGCAATCGACACGAGACTCCATCCTGTTACTGACGGCTGTACTAAGTATTTATTCGACTCTCCTCATTCTCCCTAGTCGATGCCTGTTTTAACATCTTCCAAAGATGCCACGATCACCCTCAAACAATTCTTATTTGCCATTTAGGACTATCTTGCTATTTTATTTGATGTTGCATGATGTCTGCAATTGAAATACCATTACTGAACAACCTCGGGAAAAATAAGTTAAGTACCTACATGTGTAGGTACCGCCTACTTTAAAATTAAATTTATCTGCAATTTGCCCATAAAGTTTATTTCCTAAGAGTCGGAGTAGATAACGACATTTTCCCCCGAACAGCCTGAAGCATTTTGTTTTGTAATGGAGAATGTAGCGTCTGAGTGAGGAACTAAATTATTGAAACGTTTACGAGGAAAACTGGTAAAGGTGCGCACATTATCACTGTTATATCTTTGCTCTTTCTGTCCGTCCGTCCCTCCTTTCGAAGGCCCGCTTTCAACTACTCGAGCACAAGCTAACAGTTTTACACATAATCTGATATTGGGGAGTTTTACTATAATTTGTCGCCGCATTGAAATTTTGACTCAAATGGAGAAAGTATAAGGAAATACTTTACAAGAGCGCGTGAAAGTTTTTCTACGCGTATCCATAGTGCATTTCATCTATGTTACTGAAAAACTTTTTAATAGAACTTGTAGCTTCTAATAAAGCACACATATTATGTGAAATGAACACCCACCACTTCTTACAGTTTTCGACATAACAGATAGAAGTAAACAAACGTCTTAAGAATGCTGCGCTATGAATAACTTTCGTACTTCCGAAATAGTATTCGATTCACAGGGGCAACTGCTAAAAATTATCACCCTAGAAGAACCTTACATTTTCCCACTCCGTCTACCAGGACAGATTTTAGCTGAGGTTTCTGGTGAAATATTTTATTTAAATATCTTTTAAATATTTGTAATTGTTTTGTTGTAAGTGAAATGTAATTATTTGTTTTGTCTTTCACTACTTTTGTAAGTCACCGGTCAGCTAGTTTTCCTTTCAAATTGGTGCGTGATTGAATTTAAGCACTAGGGAATTAAAAGTATTGTAATCTTCTTAGGTTGACTTTTCCCCACGATTTTGGCTTTCCACTTATCTTGGCGCCCTAATCGGCCGCCTTGTTCGGCTGCATGGATAGCCCGCCCCCCCCTATTAGCTAAACATTTAGGGTTACTGTGTGTCTTAACACTTTGAATGCGAAGATTTGAAATAATGTACTAACTTTAGGGAAGAACTTATAATGCCGTACATATTTTTTTTTAAATGCTTACGTTAAATCTGTAGCTTGGGCAGTAGGTAGCCTAGGAGTTGTTACACAGTAGCGCATGTACTGTACCATTTCCGATAAACTTATATTCGTATGTATGATAGAGTATTACATTTACTCTAAACACATCAATATATCGGATGTAACGTCAGAGTTTCAAACCGTCCGAGTAACATTGCCGTATAAAGAAGTGTCTCAAACCGTATTCATTGGTACCGCTGTAAGCTTACTATACGTGTGATATAATTCCATAAAATATTCCACATGATTCTTTATAATAATTTTCCATCAAACAGAAATCTAAACATACATACATATGGCCGCCATGTTTTTTTTATATATCATCCTGCTCTCACTTTTCCATTACTTGCGCAATATCATTACCCACCTCACAACTTTGTAGCGTGTTCATCTTTGCTGTTCTTGTTGAGGTTAATTTCAGAATGGAGACACGCTTACATGACTATATAATAGTCGCAGTCTTGTTTTTACTTACGTAAAACGAAATGCAGGCGAGAAATGGAAGCGGTAACCATTACGAGAAGTCGTCTCTGAAATGTGGAAACTATTGTGACACAGCGGGTAACGTAAATTGATGACAGTTGGACACGATACCAATGATCGGCACGCTAATGTGTCTCCTTTGTTGCGGAAAACACAGCCATCAGGCCCGACATGCCAGCACGCTAAGAGGACAGAACTGTCGTGTGGGCTGCTTGCCCAACTTCCTTGATCAGATCGGAAAATAAATAGTTATTATTTGAGTCTGTATTGTGCCATTTGAAATTTAAGGTTCTAATATCACCCCTTTGTACCCTAATTCCTTCTTCTTCTTCTTCTTCTTCCTTTTCTATCGTCTCCTGCTTAGACTACTATTTTTCTTTGTCTCTTGGAACTAGGAGATTCCGAGACTTCACATCTACGCAATTTATCTGTTTGACTCAGTTCTGTACACAGTAATTGTCTTAGCAGTCTCATTTGTATGGCTAGGCATTTTTATTTTAAATTTGTGATTTTCGATTCACCTATAAATGCGCGGTTTACTCTTATTTTTTACGTTGTATTTAAGCACTTTTCAATAAATTTTATTATCATAATCCTGCTGTTTGTTAATGACTGTTTGAATTTATTTTCAGAGCGAACACAACTCTCAGAACTGTATGTATTCATTTGTCGTCTACTAAATTTTTAGGCCGTTTCTGCCATCATCAGGTAGATTTCACAATAACATACACGGAAGAGCACAGATGGAGTTATATTTCAACACATGCCTAAAAGAGGACCTTTTTAAGGCCCTTTTCTAGACATTTATACTAAATTTCAATGAAAGCATAAAACATTTTCGAAATAACTTCAGATGGGATGTAGTATTTTCCATATCTGTACCTTGTTATCGGAACAAATCTGAAAACGCAGTGAGAAATATTTTCAGAGCTTGTTATGAGTTAGAGAATTCCCACGCTTTGGCATTATTGGACTAAATCAGAGACGGTGTTGTAGGGGGGGAGGTCACTTACGCAAAGTGCCACGAAGCCTGAGCTTGTTTACCTAGTGGTCTTCTTGGTGGAAGTTCAGAGTCACAGCTGAATACTTTGCAACCGGTTGCTTAAATCGTTCTGTACCTGCTTGTTATTATCACCATCGTCATCATCATTCTCTCAGTCATTAGACTATGTGACCTCTTAGGCTACTCCTTCCTGCCATCACTTGAGTAGTCTTTCTACGCCTTTCTTGCCTTTTATGCGTTCACCTTCTTTCCATCTTCTTACACGCTATTTCCAATTAACTCGGCAATTCTGTACGAATCGTAGGATTCACAGCATGTTGGTGTAGCTGGTGCCGAGCGTGACTCTACTGAATAGGGAGTAACGCTCGGGCGGTCGGAACCAGATGATGTTGCAATATTCAGCCACCGGATCGGTATTTCCCCTCCAGCTAAATTTACGTACACGTGTGTTGCCATGCCTTGTTTTTGCGAGGCTCGGCAATACACGTGTACGTAAATTCGACTGGACCAAGGACGCCCAGGTGCAACTTGACCCCACGTTTACTTTAAATCTTATGACCGACACATGGCGTTTTGAAACTTGAATTGTACAATACACTCCTAGGCTCGCGTTTCGCATTACTGGCTCGTTAAAATTAATAGATTCTGTTGTCGCTAATTAATTCCTTTTTTTTCAATTAATTCAATGTTTAACAGACTCTCTTCGCTCCATTTCTCCCCAGAAATCGAGGTTTGATTCCGGAGAGGACCAAGAGATTTCCTCTAAAACATCCCAAGTGGTTCTGTGGTCCAGCCAGCCTCATGTTCAGTGTGCTTTAGTTTACACGTCCCTTTGCTACGCGTTCTATAAAAAGGCGATTACAAAGCATCGCAGTATCTTATTTGGCAATTATTTAATGTCAACGTACTATAAGTTTCTGCTTTACAAGGCCATCATCGGATACTTAAAAATACTGAGAAAATTATGACTAACACCACAAACCCCAATGGGTGAGATTTATGTTGTTCATCCCATGCATTATCGATAATTGATTCACGACTCTAAGCCAAATAAACGCACAAATTTGTTCAGTAGATATTTATATTACAGCATCACACCTTACAGGCCTGGAGTGGCCCAGAGGGTTCCAGGAAGTTGGCGGTTCTCAGATTACATGACAACGGCACAGGAGGGTGGTAAGGTTGTCAGCTTTACGCACCGGCCGCCTTTACCCCCAGGAAATGCTCCTGGTACTCATTTCTGTTAGAGGCTGAGTCGACCCCATGGCCATAGTGCGATCGGAAGGATTATGTCAATGAAAAATTCCAATGACATCATCTAGAATCGAGCCAGCGACCTTCCGATTTGTAACACAGCACCTTAACCACTGTGCCACCGCGGTCCCCATATCACACGGAATATGCCTACATGTTTCGGTCCACTTGGGGCCGTCATAAGATAATCCGACCAAATCCATGCAGCATGAAACTAAATTAGCCATTTTTGTGCACAGCTGACGTGACGTAAAAGAGTCCGATGGTTAAAATGTAGACATTTCTTTGTATAGTTGTAGTGTAAATGTGGTAGATCTTGATATACTGGAAATTAATGTCAAAAACCTTTATATAATTAAAATACAGACATGAACGAACATTTAAAATACAAGTATAATGCAAACTGTATTGGTTATTGCAAGTGCCGTTCTACCTTTCAGTTTCATGTACGTTTGTACATTTATGTATTTTAAACGTTTCTTAATGCTAAGTGAGTGAGAATCTCTTCCGTAAAAGGTAGCATGAGAGAAGTTCGACCAATAACGCAAGAAAAATATTACGTTCCGGACATGAATGTTGCTTTAAGTTAAGATATTTCTGTAATGCTTATGGACCAGGTAAAGAAGACAGCCAAATGCTTCTAGTCTTTAGTTTTGGTGTTGATTCTAAGCTCATTCTTATTGTACGCACCTGTTTGTACGACGAAAAATAAAACCAGTTACAGCAGCGTTTGATGGTTTCATGTTCTTCAGGCTAGCAGATCGTAACCACGTGGGCTGATCACTCTCCCGCCCAACCAACCCGTTCAAAATTAAAATAGCTGTTTTAAATAAGAATGAAACCCTCGGGCGTGAACAGAACCGCCCTGCACTGTGCATCACTCCAGTCCATGGTAACCAAATTTGGCCGCGCAATCTTTCCTTTGGACTCACTCGGTTACAGCAAGTCCCTTCCCTGCCACTATGCCACCCATGTCCGCTGCGCAAACGATTTGGCTCCAATGGAAGGCATTTCAATCAAATGGGGTTTATGTCTCTTTATTTCATTCCACTTAATATCCCAATTTGTTAGTTAACCGAAGAGCTAATTGTAACAATAAAGGGTTATCCGAAGTGTCTAAGTAGCTGTCTTGCAAAATAACTAAATGACAAATTGACTAGTAATTCATAATGAAACAGAGCTCTTAGGTAACTTACGTCCTTACTAGTTAAAAAAAAGTACTAGCTAGCTGACTAATAATCTAACAGACTAGTTAAGTATTTAACGATGGCAGTAACTCCCTAGCCAAAACACGAATTAATAAGTTATAAGTTTCTTAAATGACTATATTAACTAAGTTTATTATCTCATTACCTAGCCAAGAAATTAACTATCGAAACGGATAATTAATTGTTAAAATTAATGTTCTCCTTGTACGCACCGTGCAGGCTTATGGGGGAGGGAAATTTTAACTGTTCTCATTAATCGACAATAATCAAGCAACAAAATGTACACAGTTTGTCTTTTACACATTCATAATTGTACTAAAACAATGGAACTCCTACATATTTCGAATATTATAGGTTCACAATCAGGGAGTGCATCCAATAGTTTCGTATAAAACACATCTTCCCCTCCCCCGCCCCTCATGGCACAAGAGCCTCTAGTGGGCCAGGTCCTTCTCACTGTTGAGGCTTCACGATCACATTCCTCACACCACACTTGTTAGAACTCTTTTGAACGAGTGATCAGCCCGATGCTGAGACCTCTACCTAACAAAGCACAACAGTCGCAACAGACAGACTTTTTTGCCCCCTTCTGGGATTCGAACCCGCAATCCCAGCAAGCGACAGGGCCCAAACCCAGCCTTAGACTGCATGGCCACTGGAATCGGCTCTAATCATTTTTTAGGTGTTTGGAACTTGATCTTTTGCGTAACGTGTAGAAGAACCTGTAGTATATAGAAGTATTCCGTGTAGAAAAGTTACGCATGCAAAGCAGAAAGGAAGGCTCTTACACAGTGTATAGAAGGCAGCGACTGCACTCGTATGTGATGGAGGTTGATGAACCTCTAAGTTTCGAAATATGTAGGAATTTAATTGTTTTAATAAAATTTTGAATGTGTCAATGACAAATTGTGTACATTTTTTGGTTGATTGTTGTAGATTATTGATTGTAATGTACGGAATGAATAAGATAAGCCATTCTCATTCCTAACCTAGGCGCTAGATGTAGATGAGTTGTCAGCTTTGCGCCCCACTCTTTTTACTTTCGGGGAAGGAGCTCCGGTACCCTTTGAACAGGAAGCTAGGCGGGCCTCAGGGTTGGGCTGGACCCTTCGGAGAACGGACGAATATTCTGGTCCTTCGACATGTCGTTGGCTATTTAGCACTCGACACCGCTGCACATTCTAAAGACCTGGACTGACGTCACATCCTATGATATAGCTACTTCAACAAGACTAAGTAACTTGCACTATTTTCACACTTTTCCGTGGTAACGTCTCCGACCAGAATTTTAGAAATTTCGATGTTGAAGCAACCGAATTTCCACCACGCCTAAAGGACGGAAGACATTTTTTTTCTTAAAAAATCTTACGTTCTTAATGCATGAAAGAGTGGATGTAGAGCGCTTCAGACAACAATTATCCTGGCAGCTAGATGGAAGGCATTTGTCGGTTTCAAGTCCCAGCCCAGGTGGAAGAGCGCGTGATTCCCATTCCGCGTACAGTTGCGTTTAACGTAAATTTCCAACACCCCTACCGAGATTCGAATTCCGGATGTTAATGTGCGAACATCTACTGAGCCGTTATGTCCCACCAACGCCTCGCCTAACGTTCTTTTGCGTTCTTTACGACATTTCTAATTTCTTTGGTTTCTTATTCTTCCTCCCTGCTTTATTACTGATGTTTATTTCTTCCTTCTGTCTTCTCAGGTAAGAAATTATCAAGCAGTGAAAAGGAACTGCCATTACAAAGGACTTAATTATAGCAACACTGCATGTCTGTTTTGAAATATATTTCAGTCCTTTGCTGGTTTTGCCTAGTTACTAAGTGGCTGATATTCATCGCGGCTGTCATGACGTCATTCGCGGTCGATTAACAGACTCGGTGTCAGGCGAACGCAGACATTGGCACGGCAGAACGTACATAAACACTCGGTTACGGTGGCTAATGCCTGGTTCCTTAATGGCCGTGGCATTCCACTTTCCCTGAAAAGCTCAGCGACCATCACGGAACTCACAGACACTGCCACTTCTATCTTTATGTTGCTTTGTTTGTCATGCTACGGAGACGGCCTCTCAGAAATATTTAATGTTTTGTATCACCGTCTGCCTTTGGAAGTTGCTATGAGTCGTGCTTAAAGCATATTATAGTCATTCAATTTATCCTACAAAATTTACCGTCAGTCAGTTAGTTGATACATCTCTTACTGCAAGAAATTCTCGGGCAAAATTCAATGAAATTATTCATGCGAGGAACGCATGAATATAAGGAGCTCTCACAACACCTCAGTTCATTAGGCAGAGGATCCACTGAACGAAGAAGTGTGTTGCTGTTTAAATACAACCATTTTTAAAAAGCCTTCTTTTTCATTACACGTGGACCGTGTATCATCATTTCTGACACTCGTTCGTTGCTGATGATAATAGAGTACCGAAAAAATTTCTATTAGTTTCTTCTTCGAGTTATTAAAACTGCCATCTCACTGTTATCACTTCCTACACCACGAAGTTTATTAAAATATGTTTTTTTTCCGGAAGGACGGCGGAAAACCACGAAAACAATAATAAGTGATGGCCGATCCACGTGTAGGAAAGATCTCTAGTTTAGGAGGTTGGAAGAAAGAAGAATAAGAATTACAGTTGATATAATACAGGCATTGGCAAAAATAGTAACTTTTTCCCCAGAAGATAGAAATTCATACATACATACATTCGTTCAATGCAATATTCCGCTACTGACCAGGAAAATTTTCTAGTTGTACTGGGTTTGGAAGACTAACAGTAATATTGCCTTCTGTACTTGACATTGTCCACTTTCTTGGGGGTTTTTCTTACCACACCTGTTCTAAAACTGGGTCTGTTCTCGCCTTCAAGTGGACAAGAGAAGAATGCCGCGATGAATATCGACCACTTAGTAACTAGGCAAAATGCACAAAGGACTGAAATGTATTAGATATTGTAGCTACGGTCACCCCGTAACATGCCGAAGTAAGCACAAAAGGGAGGCAGTGGAATAATTCTACCCAAGCTTAACTTCGTTGCTAGAAGAGGAGGGGTGGTCAACGCCACACCGCACCCTATTTACCCACAGGAAGAAGAGCGTGTGCCCATTTCATGGCAGGGTGTTTGGACGTCGGAGCCGGCCTGGAAAAATGTGGAACCCTCGCTCCCAACCGGTTTCGAGCCCCGCACCTTCCAGTCCGTAGCGAATCGCTATGTCGAACACGGTAAGCGGCCGAGATTACGTAGCATCAGGTTAAATGTGAAGATTATCATGAAGGGTGAGTGCCAGTAGAGAATATTTGGAAAAATTTGGTCGTAAGCTGTTTAAAATTTATTTTCCCATCATTCTCCAGAGAAACTAAGGGAAGAGAATTTCTTTATTTTTGGCTCATTTATCGACGCTTTGAATTGACCATATATATTTTTCTTATCTATAATATCCGTATATAAATAAATAAATAAATAAATACACACACACACAGACACATTGAACTTCAGCTTATATAATGCCCTCGGTGTGAAAGAGTAATTGAGTCGCACCTAAGTTTCATGGTTAAAGAAGTTCCCTGGCTGTGATTTGTGTCTGAGTGGCTTAGTCACACTTCGTTGCTGTGACTGCTGGATTATGGGGCTTATCGCTTGAATATTTTGACGCCCCGTTTTATGCACTACACACAAACACACACACACACACACACACACATTGTCTGTATGTTGATAAGTGAATAACAATTTGGGAAAAACGTGTAAATCAGCGGTCGAGGCGTAGTTCACAGTATTGTCCTGCGACTTGCTTCGAGAAACTGAGGCAAATCCCGGAACATCCTAAGCACAGCCAATATTCGGGCAAAGATTTGAATCGGGGATTACCCGAATACGAAACAAGAATTATAATAGCTCGACCATGACATTCGGTGTGGCAACTACAAGAAACGTCTCGGCTTGTTATTAAGCTCACTGCAGCCAGTATTCGCAATGAATACATTGAAAGTGTCAGTTTAGAGATCTACAGCCTGCTGTGTCTCTCAGCGAACAGCAATGAGACATACAGAGTGAAGATGAAGTATCTTGACACTCGATGTTTTTAGCATGTGGCCACAGTGTAAATTGACTTCTGCTCCCTTCCGTGTTTCAGTATTAATAAATTATTTTAAAGTAGATGAGAGCAAAATTAATGATTGAACTTTCTAACCGCAGAGACCTCTTGTTCTACAGACTCTGTATTGTTAATGTACTGAAAATTTTACATACTGCGAGTTTAAAATCCCAACAGTGACACTTTCTGTCTCAAGGGTGAAGGTGCCGAATCTGTGCAAAATCGAATACAAGTCAGGTCGGAAGTTTCCTTCCTATATATTGCGATCGGCCTAATCACGCTCATGCTCACGTGTCAGCAAGGTGCCAAGGCAAACATGCAAGTAGCCTGTGTCTCGACCTGATATGTGAGGTACAGTTCTGCCTGGATGAACTAATGAAACACGCAGCAACAAGGCTGGACGGTGTGGACCTTGCACACGACTACTCTGCTTCCAGTCCTGATTGTATTGACGCCCTCGGTGTATTCCGGCAGATTTGCAGCTGACGCTCATTCACTCCGCACACAAGGCAGCTCAGGATCATGAGTTTCTCTCTCTCTCTCTCTGCCTCTCTCTTTCAGAGATTATTTAGGGGAGAAGGAAGTTAGGAACACTAGGACGTGTTCGGGCCAAAAAGACAAATCGCTGACGAAGCGGAAGTCAAATTTATTAATCGGTTTGGTGATAATCCGGCATGCGGTATCCCGCAAATGCAGTCGCTCGAGTTAACACTTAAATAGCATGTGTTATGAGAGTCCAGATAATTCCACGTGCATGCAGCGCAAAGAGCAAGCGCACAGGGTCTCTTTGCAACCCAGAACAGGCATCACTGAAACATCTGCCCACAATCACACACTGCTGAATCGCAGATAACGAACACGTCTTTTAAAAACGAAGAAATGGGATGTCACTGCGGGCACTGGCGAAAAACAGAACGCACATCCATAACAGGCCACTCTTGGCAACACAACACAACACTGCATGCTGCCACAAAACCAAATGGAATAGTGAAATTAATATGACTTTTAATAGTGTAACTTTAGCAAGGACGATATAGCTCCCTGATGATGGTCCTAGGACCGAAACATGTCGGAGCGTTTTT
>Ga0131853_10009079_pt1 | contig 18153 bp, 8 predicted proteins | sample TergutLab28metaG_FD_92764 | JGI IMG/M metagenome (GOLD analysis project Ga0131853, IMG submission 92764) | Labiotermes labralis P1 segment gut microbial communities from Petit-Saut dam, French Guiana - Lab288 P1 (version 2) (version 2) | ecosystem: Host-associated > Arthropoda: Insects >... | reverse complement strand
GTCTAATTCACTGGCCTGCACGTTCCCCCGACTTAACCCCCTTGGATTTCTGTTCATGGGGATGGCTGAAGGGGGAGGTGTACAGCACCAAAGTGGATACACGTGCTGACCTTGTAGGTCGCAACAACATTGCCTGTGTCCGTATCAAGGACCACCGTCATGAGCTACGGCATGCAACGCGTTCACAAGTCCATTGAGGTTGGTGGCGGCATCTTTGAAAATTTGTTATGAGATGTGCCAGACGTCGACGAGCCAGGGTTTTGACCATTGCAGATCATCAGTAACACAATGGTGAGTACCTGCATGTATGTGATGTTGTGATGTTTTTTATTACGTAATTGCTGTTCGTGCTCGCAGGATGGTCCGTATTTTCTTTTTACCATATCTCGGTAACCGTTCAAAATCGGACCCATGTCCATATGAACTTTTTTTGCTTAGAATCACACATACTATCATTTCCCAAAGTATTGCAGATTACTCCTGAATCACCCTGTATGTTCTGCCTGTACAGATAAAAGTGAATATAGCATCAAGCAAAAACACACGCTGCCATCCAGAACGAATGAGTGGAGCGTCCCGTCACTTCGCCATACGCCACCACACCGTTATGCTTTACTAAGGTTAACTTTTTTTATTGTATTTTATTTTTTAATAATTCTGCTTGAAGTGCTTAGCATTATGTGCTTTTGCGTAAAACCGCCTTCATTTGCCCTGTTATCGGAAATAAAGGCCAGTAAGTTCAAGTGTTCACCTTGCTGACGTGAGATTGCATGACGTTACGCACGTAAAATTTGTGTGTAATAGACAGCGCTGTTGTCACGTGTTGCGCGAAGCAGGGCAAAATGGACCTAAAGGTGTTCTGTTCTTGAGTGATTATTCGCATTAACGTAGCATTTTTCTTTTTTTTTTATAAAGATATAGTTCTGTGTCATGTCTGGCGTGGTGATACACCATTTGCTGTTTTTTTTTATGTCCCTTGTGTGTGAAGTCAGAGACGGGTTTTGTATGTTGGTTTGTGGAAATGCGGGAACAAGCGGCGTTAGAAGAAACAGGTTCGCCCGTTTGCTTTGCTTCGCAGGTTTGTTGGTTTACTGCAGAATGGCAGCTGGGCGTATCTCCTGCGCCGTCATTAAAATCCTGCATTTTCTCCAGATCATGAGGTTTTGCATGATTTTGAGAAGTAACAGCGAATTATTATGTGCAATGACCAACAAATGCACAATGATTTCACAAATTTACACACTCCTAAATGTTTCGACAATATCATGCAATCCTCAGGGAGCTTGTAGTCAGTACCTTGCCAAGTTCCACAAGTATTTCAAATGCAGCTGTTGGTAATACAATTTACAATTAAGATGTTTCACATAGTTTTTATGCAAGTTCTCATATTATAGTCGTTGAAATCTCATTATTATAGAATTTTAAAACATGAAAATTTCCCTATATTACAATAAAATGGGCAAAAATCATTTTGTCGCTACATTTCTCATGAAGTCAGTCATTGTGGTGACCGATATACAGTCTTCATATTGATACTACTGTCGTGCTGTCCCGGTGTGTACATGCACGCAACATGTAGTACAGTACAATAGTAACAGCGAACTGTTCTTTAATATCGTTAAGCGTTTCATCTTTGTAGTGTGTTTTCTTTGAGGTAGGAATTGTATTTTAAACCTATAATATAATTTAAGCATGTAAGGGGTAATGGTAGACGTGTGTGTGTGGTGTGTGTGTGCGTGCGCCTGTGACCGTGTGTGTGTGTGTCTTTGTGTATCTGTGACTACGTGTGTGTGTGTGTGATATTTACAAGATTCACGAATTTTACAGCAGTCAAGGGGTCAGCGCCGAGAATTCCAAGCGACAGTCGTTAGAGTGTTACCCAAGCATACATTTCTGTTTGCTGTGTGTGTGTGTGTGTGTGTGTGTGTGTGTGTGTGTGTGTGTGTGTGCGCGCGCGCGCGCGCATAACGGCTGTTCAGCAGGTAACAGATTTTGCGTAAGGTGAAGAGACTTCTTTCACCGTGAATTCAATTGGCAGCACTGCCGCCGTTCCACTTAGGCCGCGCTACACTCTAATGGTCATGACCTACACCAAGTCTGGCGCAAAGTACGCACGAGTCGTGGCAGAGCGAACTGGCAGATGGTGTGCAGTACGGGAAACGACGTTAAGGTTTTTGATTATCCTGTATCAACCACCGAGATACCGTGCCGTCTATATATAGTGCACATACACACACACAATGCAGGCAACATTTTGAATTTTGGAATTGTTTTAAACATTTGACGTGTTTAAAATTCAGACCTCACAGAAAACAGTCCATTACGTATCGAAGACGCCCGTAAATACTCTGTACGGAAGTAGGAATTACGCAACTACGCCATCTTATGGTACAGTAGAGTTCCGAATGGTAAAGAGCATGTGGCACATTCTTTCAAATTGCGAATTTTTTTCTTCGTTATTTGTAATTAAATGTGGATGGTGGATATATTTGCTGAGTGTTAGTGTCCTGCAGTACGCGGGTGGCCCTGAATCCAGATTCGTATTTTGAATACAGGCAGTGCGATAGGATATTCCCAAATAACTGCTTTCGTCTGTAGGCGGTTATTTTAGGCGAATATCGGATTGGATCGTATCCGGTGGCAGGTTTCTTTTGCTGGGTCAATCGTAGGCGTAACTTCGCTAAGGAATTTGACGTTCAGGTAACCGTGCTTCGTGATAAATTGTTATAATTAAACCAACTAGATGCACTAATTTCTCAAATTTATTCTTGGAATAAAACTATACATGTTTCGAACATTTCCTCTGTCCATCATCAGGAGTTTTTCACTGTACACACAGCAATGGTGTATGTCACACAGGTTTGCTGACAGCTCTCAGCAAACGTGTGTGAATTTGGATAATAAACTTGGGGCGGGGGGGGGGAGGTTGACAAAGTTTGCAGTTCCTCTCTTCACTTGAAAAGGGCGATTCATGTGCCCCCATTCAGCGTCCCACAAAAAGCAGATTTATTTTTTTTTGTCTTTACGCCAATCATATAATTATTTATATTTTTTCTTTGCCCCCTCTTCAACTTAGTAGCCAAAAAAACTATTCTTAGGTAAAAAAATATTGGAGGGCATTTAACTATCCTCCTTGCGACCCGAAGTTACGTCTATAGGGGCAGCCATCGGTATTTAAAATCTGCCCCACATTCTTCTGGACAGAATCGGTTATGTACAGTACGAAGGTCGCGCTGCCCTTGTTTCCTAAAACGTGTTTTGGAAGCGATAAGGTCGTTTTGAAATGGATTAGAACCCACTTACATGTCGTGTATGTATGTGCGGTATTACTGTATTGTGTAGTGTATGTGTAGAGACAGGGTGGTGACGGTCCATGTGTAGTGGTGGCGGCCAGTGCGTGAAATTCCAATGATACTGAACTTAAACCTTACAGATTATTTTCTTCTTCCATTGGCACTACGGCCCACTGTGGGCTTTGGCCTGTCGAACAATGTCCTTCCATTGTTTCCTATCTGCCACCACCTCTCTCCATCTTCTCACTCCCCAGCACTTGGTCTCTTTCTACTTCCTCTTTCCATCTTTTCGTGGGTCTTCCCCTTCTTCTCGTCCCTTCCAGTTCTTGAGTGAAGATATTTTTGGGCATCCTATCCTTCTCCATTCTCTCTAGGTGACTTAACCAGCTTATCAGTTGCCCTTTTATCCATTTTACTGTATATACAGGGCGCTCCCGGCCGTCCAAAAGGTATTGTTGTGAGGATTTTAAGGTTCACTTTGGTGGACACTGTCCTTCTTTTTCTTCTTCTTCTTCCATTGGCACTACAGCCCACTGTGGGCTTTGGCTTGTCGAACAATATCCTTCCATTTTTTCCTATTTGCCACCAACTCTCTCCATCTTCTCACTCCCAGCACTTGAAGATCCCTTTCTACTTCTTCTTTCCATCTTTTCCTGGGTCTTCCCCTTCTTCTCGTCCCTTCCAGTTCTTGAGTGAAGATCTTTTTGGGCATCCTATCCTCCATTCTCTGTAGGTGACCTAACCAGCTTATCCTTTGCCCTTTTATCCATTTCACCATATTTCCTCCTTTGCTCATCTCTTCTAGTTCTCGATTCGTTCGACTTTTCCATTCCCCGTTTTCATATTTAGGACCATATATTACTAATTATCTAATTATGACAATAAACATGTATGAACCCTGTTATAATAAAAATACGTTTGTGAGAAATCCTCTGCCTTTCGTCCACATAGCGTATTTATGCGTTCGCTTTGATTCTGAGAGGAAACTGCGATTATTTGTCTATGCTGCCTTAACAAATTGGTTTCAGTGTTGGTGATTCGAGCGGTCGTAGATAAACTGGCGTTAAAAGTGCGTAATTTAGATGAATGTCGTGCTTCAGGCAGCTTAACAGAAATGACGGGATCCTTTTCGTCAGAAACTTCGCGTTGTGAAGGATAAACGGGATCCCCTGCTGCAGTTTGTTTAGTCTGCTTGCAGTTCACACTTGCTAGACAAGTTGCCAACTTTACAGTATGCTTTAATATAGGTTCAAACTGAACGGTCTCTCTCTCCCTCTCATAGACACACAACACATACTGGGTCAACTTCTTACACAGTTCAGCAAGAGTTTGATGTGAAATAAATAATTTGTCTCGTGTGTATTGTTGCTAGTTTTAAGTTGTCTTGTGTGTAATTAATTGTTGGTTAGGTTTTAGCCTTGTGTGTTGTTGTTTGGCCTTGTGTATTGTTGTAGTTGTCTTGTGTGTATTATTGTCATTTTATGTGTGTTTTTTGTACTGTGTGTGCATTGCTGTTTTTACTTTAGATGCCGGACTGCTGGCTAGAAGTCAGTATTCGGAAGGTCCTGCGACCGGCCACCTCGACACAGGTTTTTCTTGGTTTCCCTTTTTCTTATAAGCAAATGCTGAGATGGTTCCGAACATTCCAAGTTGCCACTACATGCTTCTCATGTAGCCCTCCCGACTTAAATTTATTAGTAACCAATTTCATATTTTGTATGCATGTAAATAACCACTGTCATCGAGTGGCAACCCAATTGCAGTTAATGAATATTATTATTATTATTATTATTATTAAATAAAAGGGAAAACATTCCCATTACAGGCCTGGACAGGCTCTGAGGGTTCAAGGAGGCTGAGGCTCCCAGATTTCAAGGCAATAGGCACATGAAGGTGGTAAAGTTGTCATACTAACGCACCGGCCGTCTTTACCCCAGGAAATATTCCTAGTACTCATTTCTGTTAAAGGCTGAGTCGAGACCCCAGGGCAATAAATAGTGCGACCGGAAGGATTATGTCAATAATAAATTCTAATGACACCATCTGGAATCGGACCCGCGACCTTCCGGCTTGTGGCCTCAACCAACTGCGCAACCGCGTGATGTTAAACAAATAAATAAATTGACGTATTTCTCATTCTGACCTCTCTCTCTGCCTACTCACTGTATGTGTAGAGGGTTACCGTTGCATCTGATCACACTCAGTGACACACACGTTACACTCGGTAGGATTCCTCTGGACGAGTGATAGGCCTGCTGCAGAGACCTCTGCCTGGCAACACACAACACTCAGAAGAGACAGACATCCACGCCTGTGGTGGGATTCGAACCCGCAATCCCAGAAATCGAGCGGCCCCATACCCACGCCTTAGACCGCGCCTCCACCGGGATCGGCTACAGCAGTTTTCGTTCTGGCTTGCTGGATGCTTGAAGTTTGACGCCTTTGATATCTTTGTGACGAAATGCGTTGTCTCAGCGGTTGTTGGTACAGACCGGTACAAACGGAGGCCCACTGGGCTGCGGATAAAATGGCTGATACTTAATACTGCTGCAGGAGAGCGGTCCGTTGTTCGAATCCTGGAGGGAGAAATTTTTTAATCTTCAAAACATCCAGACAGGCTGTAGATCTCGCCCAGCTTCCTGCTTAGTTGGTACCGGCATTCTTCGTAAGGAATAAAGCGGCCGGAGTGTGGTCTGTAACTTCCATCTGATGCCGACGGTAAGGATGGGTTGCACTCTCTCCTCTTCCACTTTATGCGTTCACGGCTTGGACAGGGACACATTCTCTATACTAATTCTAAAAATGACATCTCCAACATGGCACCAAGTCCCGATTTATACCATGCGCATGCGTGTTAGTCATGGCCGGTGTAGTCCGTCTTGCGACAGTCCCGCAGCCTATCCCACCGAGAGCCCTCCTGATAGTGCGATATAATGTTTCCAGCTTCTTATTCCAGTACCTTATGTTGTCGCTGGTCATACCGTAGCTGCTTACGTCTTCTTCCTCGTCTTTTCAATATTTTAACAACGTGATTTAGAAGGCAGTTCTGGGGCAATGATAAGGTAAACATACAGCGTATTACGTCACATTTAGGGGTGAACGGGGTAGGAGACGAGGCGCGGTAGCAGGAAGCAGGACTGAGAAACACCTGCGCTGCCATAAAGTGTTACGGCTGGTGACCAGTCTATCGCGGCTGATGGGCGGACCTCATCTAGGTACGTGAGTTGGCAAGGGCAGCGTCTTGAGTCCTTACCGGCAGTCAGCTGCAGTACTCATTTTAGTCTAGTGTCCAGTCAGGCAGCGGACTTGTGTGATGTGTTACTTCACGCCACACGCAGTGATCTCAAACTGGGTCCCGGGGAGACATAAATGAGTAATGGCGGAAGAGTTGTATTGGCTATTCAAAAGTTGTACATACAAAAACGTAAAGTGATCCCGTTACAGGCCCGGTGTGGCCCAGAGGGTCGGTAGAGGTATAGCTCTACTCTTCTATGACCGTGGCACTAGAAGGCGGTGAGTGGTCAGCAGCACGCCCCAGCCGCATTTTACCCCCGGGATAGACCCGGTACCCATTGTACAGGAGGCTGGGTGGGCCCCAGGGCCGGTCTGGACGGGCGGAAAATCTCGTCCCCACCGGGATTCAATCCCGGACCATCCAACCCGTAGTCAGTCGCTCTACCGACTGAGCTACTCGGCCCACAAAGTTGTATGTAGGAATTGAAATCTGTGTGGCAACCATTCCGTCACTGATTGCACGCAATAAGTCCACACTTCATTCCAGAAGCTTCCTGATTCTGTAGTCAGATCAGTCAACAGCGCTGGACATGGACAAAGTGGATGTGTCAGGCTAGTTTGAAGTCAGCCGTTGACTTCATACATGTAATGTACAAGATAAAGAAATGCTGGTGTTTAATTTCATATGTGACTTATTGTGGAACGTAGGGGTTCCTCAGTGCTACTCCGTTTTATGGTTCCTTGAGGTAAAATAGACTGAGTAGCCAGTTGTGTTGTTATACGTATTGTTTGTGTGTAAATGTGTACTGTACTACTGCCACCGGGTGGCAACCCAATTGCAGTTAACAAATATATCGTGTCATACATATATATATATATATATATATATATATGTAATAAAAAGGTAAATCAGTTCCATTACAGGCCCGAGGTGCCCAGAGGATTCCAGGGTGTTAAGGTTCCCAGATTACGTGGCAATGGCCCAGAATTGTGGTAAGGTTGTCAGCCTTACGCACCGACCATTTTTACCCCAAAAATGCACCTGGTACTGATTTCTGTTAGAGGCTGAGAGTCCACCCAATACTTACATGTATCATATATAATAGGGCAGTCGCAAGGAGACGGTTCCGATTGTGTATAGGTTTGTGGAGAGAGACGCAAGAGGCGAGTGTACGAAAGGTTTTCGGGGTTGGGCAGTGTAGAGGAATGATTTCCTAACGTTTCGGTAAGAGTTGAAGGTGCCATCTTCAGGGTAAATTAAATGTGTGAGTCTCGGTTTACCGTTATGTAGATGAGGCGGAGGGTGCAGTGTGGAAAGGTGGGCTGATTGGTTACCCTCTCACACGTCGCCCGCTGCCAGATCTGTATCACCCCGAAGGTGGTAACTGCAACGTTTGCCGAAGCGTCGGGAAGTCGTCTGTACGCAGCTGAACCCTGTAAGGGGGTTTGCGCGCGTTGGTTCATCAACAAGGAAAGCGTAAAATTAGAAGTATAAAAAGTTGCCATTGTAGTTAGACTGCGTTTGAAATGTGATGGCACACTCGCAGAAACCAAATTTCGTCTTTCGCGCGAAACGGACGAGTCCATTTAAATAGGCGGAGGACGTCAATTCAGTCGACTACTGGGAGCCTAGGTGTGCGCATCAGCGGTAGTAATGCTTTGTCCCGTTTCGCTATGAGCATTAGTCATCGAGCTACATCTGCTGAACTGAGCACGCGCATAAGCTGTTCGTCGGATTAGTGACAAAGTGACAATGAAAGAGCTTGAAGAAGAACGTGTGTGTGTGAAATTTTGCTGCGAACTTGGTAAAACGTTGTGTCGCCAGTAGAGGGGACTTTGAAGGGGACATTGCTTAAAATGCTGTAAAATGAGCAATAAAGCCTTTATAGCAAAAGTTAGGTCATTTTTTGAATGCGCCTTGTATTGTATCTGACCGTGAGCGTATCAGTGATAGTTGTCGGGCCCATCAAGGCGGCGAGCAGCGGTGGCAACTGCACGTAGGTTCATATACGTGAGAGATCTGCGAGTCGTACGACTGTAAGAAACAATGTTACGAACTTCTGAGGTGTGACGCCCAGTAGTCGGTAGAAAGATGGCAAAGTAATCTAAGAACCAGCTGCCTCCGTTTTCTAACTAACTACATCTAGTACTTGAGAAGCTGACAGTTCCTTAGCTAGTTAAGAAATTCCCGGCAGTGTATGGGAACGCGGAAGTTCATTACCGTCTTCACAACAGTACATCACTGGTAGGTACCTGTGGTGAGACTGATTAATGAAGTCCACGTCCCACCGTCTTGTTTCTTGAAGATCATTTTAATATTATCTCGCCCATGTACGCCTAGGTCTTCCAAGTGAACTCTTTCCCTCATGTTTGCCCACCGACACGTTTTATGCACCTCTCCAATCTATTATTATTATTATTATTGTATCAGTTCCGTGGATCAAAGCCCGTCCTAAGCAGTTAACAGTTCCTCAGCTAATCAAGAAATTCCCCGCATTTTGTGGAACCCGAAGGTTCATTACCGCACTTACAAGTGCTCGCTACCTGTCAGTATTCTGAGCCACATCATTCCAGTCCATGCCTCGCATCCGACTTCTTGAAGATCCTTTTTAATATTATCCCATCTATTCTTGGGTCTTCCAAGTGGTCTATTTGCCTAGGGTTTCCCCACCAAAACCCCGTATGCGCCTCTCCACTCCCCTATACGTGCTACTTGCCCCGCCCATCACATTCTTCTTGATTTCGTCACCCGAATAATGTGTGGGGAGTGACGACAAGCTGGAGTTACGTCACCAGACGGTGAAAGTCCGCACAGGGTGACTAAGAAGGCGCCGTCTGTTTCTGGATACGGAAAGCCGGTCGTGTAAGCCCGGCCTCTCACTTTACGGTTGTTAAGATGTGTCACGCGGCATTGTGTTGCTGTCACAATACGAGCTGACCGCTGTCAGTATTGACGAGGGTAGCTTTTAACACCTTCTGCTTGTTTGTTGTGTGCCGACAAGTGGCCTGGCGGTCCGCGGCCACATTGTACAGGCAGGGTTTCGTTGCAGACGGCAGAGTTCTTTATTGTGCTGGGTCGTAGGCCAGGCACGAGCCACGTGTATGTTGGCTGGTTGGCGCCACCAAGACACGTGAGGGACAGTTGTGGATGCAAGTTAGTAGGGCAAAATCTAAGAACTGGGAGAAAATCATGTCTCATGCCCACTCTCCCACACGGGCGGCTCTTGGATTAAACGCCGCGTCACTTCCAGACTTAAGTCACGGTAGACACGACGTATATAACGGATATGATTAACTGCATCGGTTGAGTGTCAATGACTGGCAGTCTGTAGTTTATCTGGTACGTTATTGCAAAGGTAATCTAACCCTGTAAAACACAGGTATTTTTACTATGTATATGTAAAGATGGGACCGGATTAGCTCAGTCGGTATAGCGCCTGCCCTACGGGCTGGAAGGTCCGGTGATCGAATCCCGTTGGGGGGGGGGGAGATTTTCCGCACCCGTCCAGGCCGGCCTTGGGGCCCACCCAGCCTTGTATAAAATGGGTACCGGGTCTCTTTCACGGTGGTAATTGGGTAGGATAGGCTATAGTATTACGCATCACTACCCCTCATACCCCGTGTCGTAACGTTTTCGCGTCAGATACATACACGCGCGTCACTCCTGTCCCCTACGTACCATGTACTTTGCCTCAACTCATTCTTCCCTATATTTGTTTCTTTTTGTATTTGGTTAGGGGTTCGAATCACGAAGGGTCAACATCCAGATATATCGATAGTGCCATAAAGAAATCACCCAAAATATATAAAATTTTTGTATCCCAATCTCTCACTCTAACCCCCCACCCCCACAGGGTCTTCGCATATACTGTTCTCAGAATGAGCAGGGATTGTTCTGCTGAACAGCATTAACTCGTTTATCTCTGTAATGAGAATAAAATGATTTCTGTGAGCTAGGAAGTGCATGTTTTTTAACACGTAGATGAAGTAGAAAAGGCCTGATTACTGCAGTATTTGACAATAAGAAATCTTCTTTCGTTGCCGCCATCAGCAAACAGCATCAGATTCCGCTTTCGCAACGAAAGCACGTAGCTTAGCGTGGCAGTGGTCATGGCCTTCACTGCGCATGCGCCGACATTTGAAGACCAGACACAACAGTTCTTTGGCCATGTCAAGGACCCTGGGATTATCAACATTTCGTGGCGCGGCGTGCGGACTGTAGTACTAACCACTGCCACTATGTAGCACTGCGATCGATTCTGTAACTTAAACAGTCCGGTGGTGTAATGGAAGGCAAATAAATATACGGCCACGAAGAATTGGAGTGATCACGGCGATGATTGTATAGTCTTCTGGAATATGACGCCGTGTAGGTTTGGGAATTAGGACCCAACATCGTGAAGGGACGTGCTGTCTCCAACTTGGCAGGATGACATACTTAAGAAGGAGGCAGCACGTGCCTCCGAACTGTTGGTTCCTGTCGTCCAAACTACACGACGTCATATCCCAGAGGGCCGTAGTTCGGTTAATATAGAACGAAATTTATGAAGGTTCCATTTTATTACTTTAACGGAAAATTTTTTTGACGGACTATACGGCGTCACGTGTTCGAAAAACTGTTTCTGGTTACATCTCGGAGTACCTCAGTTCACATTTTTATGTGGGTACAGAGACGTGTGCGGGGCCGGGATAGCTCAGTCGGTATAAGTGACTCGCTACGGGCTAGGCGGTGCGAGGATCGAATCCCGATGTAAGCGAGATTTTCTGCAACCCTCCAGGCCGGCCCTGTAGCATACCCAGCCTCATGTATATAAGCAACCGCGTCTGTTTTCTGGGAGTAAAGCGGCCGGGGCGTGGTGTTGACCACCCACCCCATCCAGTGCCGAGGTTAAAGAAAGAGTAGAACTATACCTCTACTCCCCCCTCTGGGCCTTCATAGCCTGTTCTTAGGGGTGAACTTCCATTTTAATACGGCGCAGACCTTCTGTCACGGTCTTCCATTTGCCTCATGAAATTTCCTCGCAAGATTCTGAATGTGTTTCTTGTTTTGCACGGTTTCCCGTTTTACGTCATCACGTGAAATTACTATATAGTGCGGTGTTTTAAGTGAAGTTGGCTCAGCAGCTGGCGAGCATGAGTTGCATGTAGCAACAGGCTGCAAACCCTTCCCAGTATTTACATAGACATTCTGTTCATAATTCGTAGAAAACACCGTGACTGTCCAGTACGAAGGCTCGAACTGCCCCCGCTTTTCGATACATAGAACTGTCACAGTAAACAGCGATTCAATAGCATCAGTCAGATGATCTTGGCAATGGAGTCGGCATGTTTTCTGTGAGGTAGGAACTGTATTATTAAATATTATTTAGAGGTACTTCAAGTTACGGGTGGGCCGGGTAGCTCAGTCGGTATAGCGACTGACTACGGGCTGGACGGTTCGGGATCGAATCTCGGTGGGGACGAGATTTTCCGCCCGTCCAGACCGGCCCTGGGCCCACCCAGCCTCCTGTAAAATGGGTATCGGGTCTTTCCCGGGGGTAGAGTGCGGCCGGGGCGTGCTGCTGACCACTCACCCACTTCTAGTGCCGCGGTCATGTAAGGGCAGAGCTATACCTCTACCCACCATCTGGGCCACACCGGCCCTGTAACGGGATCACTTACTTCAAGTTACGGAATGTTAGCACGGTGCGAGATATGAAGCTCTCAACAGCGGTGCTCGTCGATAATTTTAAAAGTCTTGTTTCATTTACACCTTGTCGACTGGTGCATAGTTAACGACGCTTCATAGAGTCGTAATTCTTTCATCTTTAGGGTCATAGAGTCTAAGAAGAGGTCTTAAGATGGCCCTTACTTCTCCAGGGCCTCGCTATCCGTGGGCAGTCGGACGGTGGCGAGGTGTTGAAGCAGCCCTGTCGTGTGCAGCGTCGCTTCGCCCCTGTCCACAATAGCACAGTATAGTTTTTTGTTACGCTTTGCGGGCCTCGCGAGACTGTCAACCGCACGCATTGCAGTTCCGTGTGTGTTCACTAGATGGCAGGAGCGTTTAGCATGTAGCAGACCTGCACATGGGTATTTCTTACCCGAATCTCCCCCATTGTCCCCTAATCATCTTTCCTCCATAGAGCAGAGTCCTTTTTGAGAAGCTAACAGGTTTTCAGCTAGTCAAGAAATTCTCCGCGTTTTATGGAACCCGAAAGTTCATTACCGCAGTCACAAGTGCCCGCAACCTGTCCTTATCCTGAGCCAGCTCGATCCAATCCACACTCCCACGCCCCACTTCCTGAAGATCCACCTTAATATTATCCTTACATCTACGCCTTGGTCTTACAGGTAGTCTTTTACCTTCAGGTTTCCGCACCAGAACCCTGTATGAGCCTCCCCTCCCCCCCCCCATTCGCGCTACATGCCCCGCCCATTCATTCTTCTCGATATTATCACATTGTTCCCTAACCAGAGAATAAATATTTATGATGCACGTTTATGTTGTGTATTCCGAGTTGCTTAATAGTAACATATTTTACAATATATTGACCGTCTTTATCACGATTGTAATTGTAAACTGCAGTAGTGGTTTAGGTTATCTTAGATGTCTCGTTCGGCTGTGCTAATCAAACAAGAATTTATTTTACTTTCCGAACACCACAAATTTGTACGTGATTTCAATCTTCCGCCACGAAATGGATGAGATCTGCTCTCTTCTGGGGCATTACGCAGCGAACCTGATGATGCCTGAAATAATCAGCTGAAACATTTAGCAAAAGGTAAAGTAATACTATTGCAGGCCTGGACAGGCCTTGAGTGTTCCAGAAGGCTTGAGGCTTCCAGATTTCAAGACAATCCGCCTTTACCCTTCATGAAATATTCCGGGTATTCATTTCGGTTAGAGGCTGAATCAACTCCAGGGCCATAGTGCGGCCGGAAGGAATGAAAAATTTCAGTGACACCATCGGGAATCGGACCCGCGACCTTCCGGCTTGTAGCGCAGTCCCTCACCCAACTGTGCCACCGTGTGACCCGAAGCATTTAGTAGAATTTAATAAAAATCAGTATACTAGATGTATACTTTCGAAAAGTAGAACACTTATATAGGCATTTTAAACTCATGGTTCCGTGCATTGTAATTCAATGTGAATAAAAATCCAACCAGATGCATCAGTATGCAGATATTTATTTACTGCAAAGTCACTCTACATGTTTCGGATGTCACAGCATCCATCATCAGGAGTACTACAAACTGTAACCGCAACCTCCGGTACAGGTCATAATACTGGTACAGCTACTTCCCTCCAACGTGGCCTGATCGGGACTGGTTGGAGGGAAGTAGATGTACAAGTATTATGACCTGTACAGGAGGTTGCGGTTACAGTTTGTAGTACTCCTGATGATGGGTGCTGTGACACCCGAAACATGTAGAGTGACTTTGCAGTAAACAAATATCTGCATACTGTTGCATCTGGTTGGATTTTTATTCACATTATATAAACAGTTGGTGTATTACCACAATATGTCATGATGGGAGATAAAGCAGCCGTCGTGATGACTGTCATTAAAAGCTGCTTGAGTCTGTTGTTGGTGTGCACTGCGACCAACGACTGACTATGTGATCAAGGAAGACGTACCTGATCGCGCTATCGTCACAGCCGGTGCACATTATAGAACCTCGATTCAGCTAAAGCGATCACATTTCCAGTTGACTTAGGTAGCCTGCTGCTCCCTATTAAGAGATTTATGTACCACGGGTAGCGAAGTTCCATGTAGGCACTTCTCGGGTTTTGTATGCAGTTTGGTGTTTTCGGGTCGCAGTTGGAAGTTGCAGTCGTGCCCACTTTGTGCAAAGTAAGCGGAAGACATCTCAGGGTTATGCCTGTCTTTCTGTCAACGTATTTGTCTTCCTAACTCAGTGTTTCCTAACCTTCCTTCCTTGGAGGAACCTCTAAAATAATATTTCATATCTCGCAGAACGTTTGCAGGTCAGAAAACAAAGAGGCAGTTGGTGACGTACGGATTGTGTTCCAGCCGTGCCAATTACTGCGCAAAACTTCCACATGATATTTCGAGAGATCTCTGAAAATATTCTTGGAATTTAGATGTTTTTAATGCCATATATTGCACGATTTCTCGCGGAAACCTAAGGTCGTTCTGCCGAACGCTAGTTGGCAAACTCTGTCCGAATAACTGGACAGATTTCTGTTAAATTTCGCTTCATCATTTTGCATAAAGGTGCGTTAGGCGAATGTAGTTCGGGTTCGCGTCACTTGCATGTGGTCTTCAATTCTACAGCGGTCCCAGAGTGAACGTCTGCGAATTCTCTCCATTCGGAAAGAATTGGAAATAGGGCGCACTCCGCAGGTGGCATTCCCTTACCGCTCGAGGGGATAGCGGCAATTTGAAGACCAAGACGGCAGTGGAAAGACAGCCGTCTGGGAATTTGTGGAGAGAAGAGTTCAGTGGTCTGACCTTATAAAATGAGTCCTCGTCGTCGTCATCATCATCATCAGCAGCAGCTTCTCGTAAAAGAAAATATATCTTTATGCGTGCTGCGGTGTGTTTGGAAGTGTTATTAGCCCATGTGGGCACTGTTTTGACGTAAATCATGAAATATATTCTTACGTTCCTTAGGTAGCTGTTGTCTACAATAGAAGTTATGGCTTCGGTAATCCCGTTCTCTTGTTGATCGTTTCATATTTGCGGTGGCTGGACGTAAAGAGCTTCGACTGATACGAAACTACACAGGAAGCTTTAGAATTGCACTTTCCATTTTATTGCTTCATTTGCGTCATCGTGACCTTCTTTAATCCGAGCATAGAGCATATTTTTTTGCTTACTCGTAGTCCCGCCCAACCCGTCAGGAGCAGCGAACGGGCGGTCACAGCCATTAGTTGCAGCGCACCAAGTGCTGGTGCACCGAACTATGGGTCTGTGAAGACGGACGATGGCGAGCAAGTTTCGCCTCGCAAATAATTATGAGAACTTCCGATGTGTGAAGCTTAGTGTACAGTCAGTATTGTCACTGTTTACTGGTTGGTTGTGACGCTGTAGGCGGATACCAGCGTTTAGAGAGAGAATTCTGCTACCACCTTCATGGTCGATGTCGACCCGAAAGACTACAGTTTGAATTTGATGACAATATACGAAATATGACGTTCATGGTACGCCGAGTGTTCAGATTGCGGTCATGCTACGATGTGACGACGTGTATTTTGGTACATACAGGGGTGCTGATAAGTCCTTGGCCCGACCAGGAAGGAAACAAGCTAATGTTTCTGTCAGAATGGCGTGAATTTCCTTCGGCGCCTTGCCTTGCAGGAAAAGAAATTTGATGACAGTTTGCGTCTCGATTTTGTTGAAATCGTGCGCGTCCGTGACTTGCTTCCCAGCTTGTTTCCTTTCTGGTCGGGCTAAGGACTTACCAGCACCCAGATACTACTAATATAGTGAAGATGGATGCACATCTGTATGCAGCAGAAGTTGGGGTTCGGATGTACTTTATATCCTGTAGTGTGTAGACTGTAATTGTTGTTATTGTAATTTGTGTGCCGTATTTTAATGTTTGATACAGGAAGGCAATTCGTACAGCAAGAAGCAACAGCGACGTGTCCAGCCAGCATCTTGCTTAGTGACCTGAACCCGTAGATCCGAACTTGTGTTGCCTTGTGTCGCAAGCTCGATTCTATGGGTCTAGGTAGCTAATGCAGTGTAGGAGGAGGAATTGATTGCCCTGGTGGAGCCATCTGTTGAGAGGTCTGGTAGTAGCGGCAGCTGTCAGTATCTGTTGCAAGTAGCACAATACAGGGTGATTCAGCATGAAAGGTCAGTATGGGAGGTGACAAAATTAGTAAACGTGAGAGAAAAAAGGTTCATATGAACGCGTCTTAATTCTGATTGGTTACCGAGACAGAGATTTTGGGACCTACAAATACAAAAGAATTGTGAATGTTAGCAAATGAATAGAAATTAGTTACTGTTATTTAATGTGAATTTAGTGTTTAAATGACAAAATTGTTACACCCAAATGACAGATTTGTTAAAGTAAAGTAAAGGTAAAGGCAAAGTTCACCCTACAACAGGCCATGAAGGCAGAAAGGGGAGTAGAGGTATAGCTCTACTCTTTCGTTAACCTCGGCGCTATATGGGGTGGGTGGTCAACGTCACGCCTCGGCCGCTTTACCCCCGGGAAAGACTCGGCCCATTGTCTAAGAGGCTGGGAGGGCCGGTGACGGGTGCGGAAAATCTCGCCCCCTCCCTAGCGGGATTCGATCCCCGACCGTCCAGCCTGTAGAGAGCCGCTGTTCCAACTGAGCTATCCCGGCCCATAATGACAGATTTGTTACAGTTCGCAATAAATGTTCGAAAAATCCCACCGTAAACCTCAGTGCACTTTGCAACTCGTGTACGAAGATCGCGTGCTGTTCGTCTGAGTTGATCTTCACGTTTTTTTTTCCGCACGTTGCAGCATCCAAAATGCGGGCGAGCAATTCGTCTGGTGTATCCACAGTTCTTTTGTAAATTTTGCTGTTAGTCCAACCCAAAAACAAAAATCTGTCGTAGTTAGGGCTGGAGATTGAAACGTCTCTCTCTCTCTCTCACGTTAGCCATTCAGAATTAGACATACATTTACATGTTTTTAGGTCTCACATGGCCGGTAGTATTACCTCCCAAAACATTGACCTTTACTCTTGGATCACTCTGTATAACGTCGGGGGCTCATAGTATTAGTGGAATGATACTGACAAGAGAAAACCGAACTGCACCAGTGCCACTTGGTTCACCACAAATCCCACATGGACTGACCTCTGTGGTGAGAGGCCTGGAAACAAGCGGACTGAACCTTTGCACGGCCTTTGCAGTTCCACAGATACGTGTGCAAGAAACTAAAGCAAGAGCCATATGCTTCTTCTAGCATTCCTCGCACTTAAGCGGCACAAGAAAGAATCCGTTCACAGGTGCCGTAAAAACTGAAGACAAGTGCGCCGCGCACCACACTAGTCGTTTATTTCTCCGCCAACAGACAGCGCTGGCAGGTACTTTGGTAGATGAGTTGTCCCGAATGAATCAAGTTTGACACAAATAAATTGGAGAGAGTAGGGAGACGTGCACAGACAGTACACAGAGAGGAGTTTCTTTGGTAAAGTTGGGCGTAGAGGGAGGCTGGTGATTACAAAGTATTAAATGTACGTACTGTGTAACGATTCTGGCGCGTTCGCTTCCCTGCATTCGGCTGTGTGAGAAGTCGCGTCACTGGTCCAAACTTAGATTTCATTTGCTTCTGCAACTTTTGCTCGATACGTGTTAGCCCTCTGAAAAATAAGCCTTGCATTTTGCACACATTTTTGGGTTCCTTCTTATTCCCAGAATAAATAGAAATGGTGTCCAGTTCCGCGTATGGTTGAGGAAAGGTGTTGTAAAGGGTCTTGGTGGGGAAACCGGAAGGAAAGAGACCACTGGGGAGACCTACGCATAGATGGGTGGATATTATTAGGATGGATCTCCAGGAGGTGGGATTTGGATATATGGACTGGATTGGGCTGGCCCAGGATAGAGACAGGTGGCGGACGCTTGTGAGTGCGGTAATGAACCTTCGGGTTCCGTGAAATGCGGGGAATTTCTTGACTAGTTGCAAACCAGT
>Ga0131853_10009078_pt1 | contig 18154 bp, 12 predicted proteins | sample TergutLab28metaG_FD_92764 | JGI IMG/M metagenome (GOLD analysis project Ga0131853, IMG submission 92764) | Labiotermes labralis P1 segment gut microbial communities from Petit-Saut dam, French Guiana - Lab288 P1 (version 2) (version 2) | ecosystem: Host-associated > Arthropoda: Insects >... | reverse complement strand
GTAATACAATGGGACTTCCACACATTGTCATACCGTGTAATACAATGGGACTTCCACACATTGTCATACCGTGTAATACAATGGGACTTCCACACATTGTCATACCGTGTAATACAATGGGACATCCACACATTGTCATACCGTGTAATACAATGGGATCGTTTTCTATCAATAGCAAGGCGGCAAATAAATTTGCACGTACCCCACTCATCTTGTACGTTTGAATAACTCGTGCATAGAAACAAGATAAGAATATTAACATTTTTGCCATGGATACGCAACAACGAGTTATTTTGTATTGTTAGGCTTCTATATTGCTGTCAAATATATAAAACACCACGGAAAATTAACAATGAGTGCTCTTGGATATAACGCCATATTGCTATGTATTACATACGTTGCTGCTATCACCAATCGAGATTTTTTCTTTCATAATATATTCAGTAACCTTCTGGTCCCCTCAGATATTTTTTTTCAAAGCTGTCTTATTAAAGGCTCCTCTAATTTTTCCTTCTTTGTCCGATAACTCGTAACACGATGGTAGAATAATTGCCATGATTAACGAAGGGCCGTCAAAAGTTCTAATAAACTTTACCGTTATTCCTAAAGCTATATCTGAGGTTGATTGCCACTTTAGCAAGAATTCTTCATTTAACTCAGTTTCACATTGTACATCGTAACTGTCCCTTCCTTTTCTTTTTTTCTTTTTTCATTTTTTTTTTTTGCGGCATTTTTCATTGTCAGGTAAGCTAGCGTTATTTTATCTTGCATTTTTCGTTACTTGGTTGTTGCTCTTTTGTCTTGTTTAATATTCTACTGAAGAGCTCCGGGCGGTTGTCATTAAACATTAGTACCACCGGTGTAAACCTAGTTGAGCCAGATACGGTGGTATTTACCCAAGACTCGATTTTGGGAATACGTTCAGGCCATTTCTTTTGTATAAAGTGGCAATAAATTTTGTAACACTTTCCATTCTCTTCATTAAACGTTCAACAGGATTAGACTCTGGATGCCGGACTGGGGAATATGTGATGGTCACATCTAGCTCAGATATTAATTAAAGTGGAGTGTATGTACTTGTCTAACACAACTTATTTTATTTGATGGTAGAGGTGTATATACATTACTACCTAAGGTACAGCTACATGTTTCGGCTATTGGCATTAGCCATCTTCAGGTTGTACATGAATCCTTAGAAAGTAGTTATACAAGATTTAATATGGGCTGCGTACAGTGTGGATGAGGGAGATGAGGTGGGCACGAGATATCTTACGTGTCATATTATGTGCGTAGAACATGTATGTACATTATATACTTATCATATACGTGTGTTCTGTGCTACAATATACAAGAATATGGAATTTATAGTTTTTGTAATAGGTACATTAACTAAAAACTAAAAGGTAGACTAAAACTAAAGTAAGGTGCCGTAAGGTTGTACTTACCAAGTGAGGTCAAGAGTTCATCTGCGCAGCCTCTTGTATGGCTGTCAGCATTGATTAAGATTTTATTTCTCTGAGGTTTTAAGGTTCATTTATTTTTATTTTTCGCAGTTGCTGTTTTCTCAACCATACCTGGAAATTTAACTGTTTCTCATTCTTCTTGGGGATTATTTGGAAGCGAGAAATGATTCATGATTGTCAGTACTGATTGTGGTAGTTGTGCATCTGGCTGTTTGTTGTATTTCCGTCTGGTTTAGTAGACTTTTCTCCAGTTTCCTGAAGTAGTTTTCTCAAGATCTCTGTTTAGAGCATTAGAGTTTGTCTCGTCTTTTAGTAATTCTATAATTGTTTTAGCTGTTTTGAATTCCCGTAACGCCATTTCTAATCCTTGCTGCATATGTTGACAGCAAAATGCACTTAAAGTCACTATTTACTTTCGTTAAATCAGAAAAATTTGGAGCATCTGTTTCGCCGCCACTTTTTACTACCGCCATCCTCTGAAACTGAGTTAAGGAGAGGGGGCAACAAGAAAGTGACATCTAAACGTGATCACATGTAGAAGTAATCTCATCGTGATAAGAGTCGCGTTATCGTCTTAATCGCCTTAGCTCGAACTATCCGAACTTGTGCCGCGCGCACAGTATAACGACCGCACAGCGAAGGCAGACCTCTCAGTCCCTTCTGACTCAACAGGTAGAAGACACAGACAGGTAGAAGACAGAGTGAACGGCGTGCTCATTTTTCTAGCTGAATTGTCACTTGTTGGGGTTACCACTACGACAGCCGAGGTGAGTACAATTGTGTTATAATATTTATTCACAATAAAAAATTATGTGGATATGCATGTACTTGTGCGCTGCATGATCGTGGGTACATTGTAGTTCATATTTTTCTGAAGGTGATTTGCCGTACATGCATTCGTAGCTTTGTAATGTTTTTCTTTGTATTGCTGGGTATAGTTAGTTTTTAATTTGTGCCTGAAACGCGTAATAATGATAATTGTAAATTTAAAATATACCAGATATATGGGATCTTACTGTCCATTTTTACGAGTACATGTCAGGCCGGGTGGGTCGGGTAGCTCAGTCGGTATAGCGACTGACTACGGGCTGGACGGTCCGGGGTCGAATCCCGGTGGGGACGAGATTTTCCGCCCGTCAACACCTGCAAAATGGGTACCGGGTCTCTCCCAGGGGCAAAGTGCAGCCGGGGCGTGCTGCTGACCACTCACCCCCCCCCCCTTCTAGTGACGCGGTCATGGAAGAGTACAGCTATACCTCTACCCACCCACTGGGCCACACCGGTCCTGTAACGGGACCACTTTACTGTTCACATGTCAGGCCGGCCGGTAGCTCTCTTGCCGTAAATAGGATGGCAGCATTAACTGCGTGGCGATACAGAACGGAGTATAAAATGTTTGTGGAATGTACAGTGTTTCTCCTCTTGTGACAAACGAGAACTTATAGAACCCCACAGTTGCAGGCAGTGTTGTGAAATAGGTTGGTCAGTTACCCCCTCAAGCATGAGAAAGAATAGAATGGAAAACTTCAAAACAACTGTTGCGCAAAGGGTTGTGAGGAACCACAGACTGAGATTAGTTTATCTTTGCATTCTAAGTTCACGCGGACGTATCATACAGAGTGATATAAGGTTAACCCTTTCCGATCCTATGTCGGGACTCATCCAATATTATGATTTTCCTCTTCCGCTCCGATGTCGGGTGACGTCCGACACGTTTTTTTGTTACGTTTGTGCGCCCGCTCCGCTGCCGGAGCCTGTTCGACGCTTTTCCTCATGTAGTATGGACTTTAGCCAACAGCTTGCGCAGGTTACAACCCTTCTGTTTCCCGTCAGGCCATGTGTTTTGTTGTGAACAGGTGATTGTGCGTTGTGCTAGTGGGAAAATGGCGTCGTTGAAGGTTGTAAGAGACGATAATATTGCAAGGTGGATTTTGGAGGACAGTGAGGTTGAAAGAGAGTTTAGTGATGAAAGTAAGCATGAAGAAACTCTTCCTGTATGCAGTGATATTAGTTCCAGTGAATCTGAATCTAGTGCTGAAGAAAGTGACGATAATACGCAACACGTAACAAGGAGCTGGAAGGTTTATCGTGATGGTGATTGCGATCTTATAAAGTTCCCGTACTCTCTTACACAACAGGGATTTATCCTTCCTCACAGTGCTCGGCCAAAAACTGAACTTGAATATTTCCAGATCTTTTTCTCAGATGATCTTATTGGCGAAATTGTTACCGCGACAAATATGTATGCAGCAGAAAAAATACAGAAGGTGACTCCACTAACAAAGTACTCAGTGTGGCACTCGTGGAAGGATGTTTCGTCAGAAGAAATGAAGGCGTTCTTTAGTGTAATACTGAACATGGCTCTGAATTTGAAGGCCCAGTTAGTTGACTATTTTACTGAAGATTGGCTAGACCGAACCCCATTCTTCAAGGATGTTTTCTCTCGTCTCCGTTTTCTCCATATATTTTGGATGCTGCATTTAGTTCCTCCTGTTGCAGCTCAAGGAAGTGTGCCTACCCGACGGAGCAAGGTGAAGAATGTTAGTGGGTATATTGACAATAAATGCAAAGAACTTTATGTACCGGAAAAAAATGTGGCTATAGATGAGAGCACAGTAGGTTTCAAAGGAAGGATTCAGTTCAAGTGCTACAATCCGAAGAAGCCTACAAAGTGGGGCCTACGAATTTTTTGCCTGTGTGATTCAGAAAATGGTTATGTGTTTTCTCACATTCCCTATTATGGCAAGACAACAACAGAAAGTCTCATTCGTCCCGATTTGCCATTTACGTCTCGAATAGTGATTCATTTGGCACAAGCTCTGCAAGCACATACTGGTGGTTCAGGCTATCACATCTACACTAACAGGTTCTATACAAGCCCTCAACAACACTTTCATTATTTCATGTAACCTAAAATATATAATAAGAACTGTAGGATAATTACAAGTAATCCAACAACCTCTTTCCTGCCCAAAATAAATAAGAGCTGGGGAGTATGCGGTTGGCAGAAAAATTGGATTGGAAAGGGTTAAGAGAGAATGTGTGGTTTTAGATCATGCTCATAAGAAAATACATAGTGGAATAAAAGGAAATAGAAAGTTAGTGAGTGCAAAAAGTGCATTAGAACTCGGAACTAGACATTAACGAAATACAAGAACTCCGAACTATGTGTACGTGGCCTCTAGTGGGGAACATTTTAGCGTCAATAATCATGCAGTTTGCAACTCTACTTAGTAAAACTCACTAACGGCAAACAAAGTAACGCTAAAGAAGAAAGAAAGTGGTCAGACATAGTGGGTGGAAGGAATCCACATACATCTGAAAACGGTTCAGCCGCCATCCACAGTATTGAAATGGTGATAACCTCAAGATCCCCTCATCCCTATGAAGGAAACAAGTAAGACCATCGATTCATTGACAACGAGAAGAGATAACAGGAAGTGTGAGGACAAAAGACCAGGAATCATTGTACTGGGAGACAGCCACACCCGTGGATATGCTGGAGAACTGTTGCACCATGTAAAACAACATTTCAAAGTAATAGGATGTGTAAGACCAAATGCAGGACTAACAGAACTGTTAAACTCAGCCGAAGAAGAAACAAATAAGTTAACCGTGCTTGGTTGGACTAATGATATTGAAAGAAACTTGCATAGAAAAAACCTAATTTCAGTAGAGAAGTTTTTAAATGCTACTTAGCATACAAGTATCATTCTAATAGATGTTCCATTGAGATATGATGTAGGGAAAAGACCCTGCTCTAATTCCTCATAAAACTGTCTTTTGAATCATCACTTTTTTCCCTCATTTGGTGCATGCCCATTCAAAAGGATATTACACCAGTGACCTCTTCAGAACTGCATATGACATCCTATCACTAACAAACTCTACCCTCTTAACAAAAAACCTGTTCCCAATTGGTGATTTTTGTTTCCTTTTCCATAGAAACAAATATAAATCTCTGCTCTTATGGTTACCCCTTTGTCCCACCTAATCTCCTGTACACCCACTAAATCTTATTTATACGTCGCTAATTCCGTGCTTACTGACGTGAGTGTGACCACTATAGGCCCCTTACATTCTGTGTACCAAATCTCATGTCCCTTTTTCATTGCTTAGGTTGTACCAAAGGATCAGTCCAGGCAAAGGCATAGGTAACTGTTTCTTAACAAGTCCAGTTTTTACAGTGAGAAGTTGTTAGCACCTTGTCCAGCCCCCATGTTGGAGGACCACCCCTTGACGGTTGTCTGCAACTGCTTATTCAATATATTCGCAGCTACCCTCCACACTGGAGGCTGTTCCTCCATCCACAATCCGAGCATGCACCATGCGATGGTGACAGGGACCCACTCATCATGGCAAACTGTTACAAAATGTGTAATTATTTGCATGGGTTATCAACCAGTTCAAGCAGCTCCAAGCCTCATAGTGGAAGTTCTAAATGTTAACAAACAGTACATCCTATGCATTAGTGTTAGGAGTACATGGTTACACAGAATGCTGTGTTAAATTTAAACATTTTTTTTAAAGAAACACCATAGAAGTAACTTATGATACCCTTACACACCCAGTTAGAAAGTAGCACACATTTCAGTCTTCAGTCTTAAACTTTTGAAGACTGATGTTTGAATCACTCATAAACATTCATTCCTTACCTCACAGACAACAGTCTGTCCCATAGAAAGGGCATTTGGTGAAAGCTGATAAGGGAACTGTTTGGTCTTTATGGTGAGTCATACAAAACACATAAATACACTGTGGCAAAATGCACAATTTCTTAATGTGATAGCAGGCTATATGTGTAGCTGCTGGTTACCTGTATTCCAAGTTTATTAGAGAATGATTTTAAAATGCTTTTTTTAATTCTGCTGTCTAATATGAATATGAGTAAAAGTCTGTCAAAGACTTCTTGCACATCTGAAGCAGGTGCTGTGAGAAAGTACTTAATGCAACAACAAAAAAATGGGATTGAAGCATTGGCTGTGATTACACCAAGGGTGTATTGTACAGTAACATAAAACCTTTATCATAATGAACACTTTATCAGCAGCACCCTGGAGTACATACAGTTCTCTGACAGCAAGTGCAGATGTCTACATAATCTCTACATTTTCTACAGACCATCCCATTTCAGTCATAAAATTAAAGCTTACTACAGTATGTACACAAAGGTGAAAAGGTAAAGTGCACCCTAGAACAGGCGATAAAGGCCCGGAGGTGGAGTAGCGGTATAGCTATACTCTTTCTTTATCCTTGGCGGGAGATGGAGGTGGGTGGCTAATGCCATACCCCGGCCACTTTACTCCCAGTAAAGACTCAATACCCATTGTATAGTAGGCTGGACCAATCTGGATGGGTGCTGAAAATCTCGCCCCCATGAGCATTTGATCTCCAGACCATCCAGCTCATAGCAAAGTCTCTCCTGGTCCACACAAAGGCTGGTACTGCCCAGGGAACCTTTTGATGTCTCCGAGCGTGTTTTAGTGTCTATGGTCCATTATCAAGGACTTCGGTAAAAGAAGTTGCCATAAAAATATTTACATATAATTATGTATGAATTATATGTACATTAATACAAAATTAAAGATAAAAGCACTTAATTTAAGGTTAAAAATTGTGTATATGGTAGATAATGCAGATAATATGTATTGAGTTTTAACTGTGAACTCTTTACTTGTATCTTGAATTTTTTATTTGTGTAGATGTGATTTACACAAGGGTGTCCCTTCAGATTAGCAAAGACATAAATCAACCCCTACCCCTCTTTCTTATCTTTGTGTATGTGCACGTGTATAAGGAACAACTTTATCAGTTTTTAATGTGTAATATTTTAATTTTCATATTTAATTTTGTATAATCATTCTTCTATTCAAAGCCTCACAACACACTTGAAGCTTCAGCCACAATAGTGTGTGCTGCTTCTGTACAACAAAGATAAACAACTGTTACGTACACTAATCAGGCATTTCTTTCTCTTCTGATGCACGTAACAGAATGCTACTTAGGAAAGGCTGTACTAGTAACTAATCTGTCCCTTGATTATGTTTTTCTATCTCTCTACAGTGCTCGCACAGTTCTGCCTTTTATCGTTTAATAACAAACCTAAATAGAGAATTCATTTCATATAAACTAATACATACTTATTTAATTACAGATGAAACACTTCGTGATGATCTTAGTTTTTCTATCTACTGTGGTTTTGGACCACTGTCAATTGGCAGATGAAGAAGCTCAAGAATTGTGTCCTGTGAAGTGTGCGTGTGAAGAGAAAGCAAAGGACAGAATTATTGCAAACTGTAGTAAGCAGAACTACACAAGTATACGCCCACGTTTCCCAAAACTTTATTCACTGAACTTTTCACACAATCAGATCAGTGAAGTGAGGAATATAAATTTCAAAGATGCAAATTTCCATGACATACAGTGTATCGACTTATCAAACAATTTGATTCGAAACATTGAAACGAAAAGTTTCGAACATCTGACACAGCTTCGCCACCTTAACCTGTCATCAAACGAAATCAAAAGTGCCTCTCCTGAACTATTCAAGAAACTCAGAAAACTGGATACTCTAGATCTGCGTGGCAACAGTATTGATTGTATACCTTTGAAGAATGAATTGCCATGGGTTAATATACTGTGCAGTGGCAGTGAAGAATATGCGTATGACTCAACAGTGGCAACTGCAGCACCAACAAAAGCAAGTGACAGTAATATGGAAATACCAAAAATAAGTTACAAGGATGACACTACGGTGACAACAGTAACACTGTCAAGAAAAGAAAATAGTACTATAATACAAAGACATTTTGATTCTGAAACAGTAACAAAAACAAACATGAATGACACTGAAGTGCAAATCACTACAAACACCAAAAACTACAACAGTACTGTCTTTGGGGTGACACAGATCACCCATGAAGTTGCTACAGATCAACAATCTTCAACAGTGCCAGCCATAAATGAAGATAAAAGTGCTGCACAAATTATAGTTATTATATTGGTTTTGTCAATCATAGGGGTGTGTGTAGGGATGTTCTTTTGGCATCGTAAATGTAAATATACAAAAGTTCCAACAGATCCAGAAGGTCAACATCAAGATGAAAGCAATGATAAAATGTCACTTTGTCATTCTCCATGTTTTAGTACCTTCTGTCAGAGTCCACGGTAAGGGAGCCCCCTCCATGTTCCCTAACAGGGTCCCCATGGACAGGGACACACTGTCACCAGGGCCACTGGCCCATTCATTTATATATGTATGCCAGAGTCCCCAAAAAGGAGCCCTCCTACATATGGGAGGAAAAACATAAGGTCACCATCCACGGAGCCCCACGCAGAGAGAAGGCCTACCTACGATGGAGTGCAGCCTGGTTCCCCAAGGTGATCATTAACAACACTGCTATCTCTACCCCAGTGCCATGCAGCCCTCGGCACAGTACTTTCCACCTTGGCTTGGGTAGACCAGAGCTCCATTAGCCAGCTTGTCGTAGCAACCCCCATCAGGGTATACATTCCACAACTGTTAACCAACTCCCACATGACTTGGTACAGGACGAATCTACGATACCCCGAGGCAGACAATCTATAGATCAGGTAATAAGTAAGATGTGTGCTGATTGTTGTGCAATACAAAATGTAAAATCTTTATTATCACAAGATACCCTGAGAATAATTTATTATGCTCACATACATTCTATCTTAAGCTATGGTGTCATTTTTGGAGCAATTCCTTACAGTAACAAAGTATAATTCAAAAGAAAATTATTAGAATTAAAATGAACACTTGTGCAAAAGATTCATGTAGGGAACTTTTTAAGGATATGAAAATATTGCCAATGGATTCACAGTACATATATTAATTAATATTATATACAGTAAATAATAAACACCTACATAATACAGATAAGGAAATTCATAAATCGCTCATTTGCGACAAGTGTCACAACTCAAAATTTGGCATTTTTGAGTTACTGGTATAGAAAGAAATGTTTGCATATGCACTTTTAATAGGTATAGTGTTGTAACACAGTTTGCAAAACTCACCGCTGGAGAGCAGTTGTGTCATTGCACTCCTAGAAAATTATAGCACTTCAAAACCTTTAAAAGCTTCTGAAAAATCACAGATTTTGAGTTGTGACACTCTTGTTGCAATTGAGCGAAATACAGAACTAGGTACAATAATAATCTACACCTGCCAACAGAAAATTTATCTAAATTTAATAGAACATATTTCTCAGGAATAAAGGTTTTTAACTATCTTCCAGAATACACAAAAAGTTTATCTAAAGACCAGAAATGTTTTATAACCACCAAAAAAGGTTTTTATATCAACATTCATTTTATTCGATTGAAGAATATTTTAATTATAAGGAAAACAGAAAATTATAAAAGCTATATTTTATATAATATGTTACTGTAAATATGTTTTTAATATTTTATTGTTAAACAAGATTATATTCATTCTGTTGTATTTTACTATGAATGCATTGTATGAGCTATGGCACGTTTCCTTAATATGATTTACATTGTTTGCATATGTTCATATTTTTATGTGTATATATATGTTTATACTGAATTAATGAAAATTTCTGTATCCTTGGTTGATGTAACTATGATTGATCTATAGAAAAATAAAAAAAATGATGATGAATTCACAGTCATTCTGGGGAAGACTACAGCCTCAATATTCTATTCTGAAGATGGAGATAGCAGGTTTGTCCAAAACATTGGTAAATTGCTACTGGCATTGAAACACATCCCAGAAGACTGCATTATTCAAATACTTGTTTTTGTTTACTGGGTTATGAACATAGCAGGCATTGTCATTCGTTCATTAGATCATACCGCAGTACGGCTTACTTATGGTGGAATCCCGAAGGATCGTCCAAAGACTGGTTGTGTGTAACACACAGACTCAAAATATTGCAGAGTACATATGAAGCATAGCCATGATGCAAATCACAAGACAAAAATGCATGCCACACCTACTGAGCAGTACACATGTTCAGTTTTAGCCCTTACTTCTAATGTGTTGCCTGTTTTTCTTTCCTGGTAATACATTCAAATACTCTGCACAATGAACTGCACTCTTTTGGGTTATTACGCAGTACAATAACCTGGAAGAGCACAGTTCTCAGCTACTTAATAGCCGAAGCCTGAAATCATGCACACTCTGCGTGTATTTTATCAACAGTTCCTCAAATTCATAGAAGCACTATACAGAATTTCCGTTAACAGCATTCTTTTATATGACACTTTTTGTCACAGGTAATTACATACTGGTAATCATTCTTTATTATATTTCTATATTATATTATTTCACACTTTGTTCAATGGGTTTCACTCTATTCATCTTCATAAAATTATGTAATATACCTCACCCTCACAACAGACTATTTCTTTTGCAGTACAAGAGAAGAGATCAGGTTTCCTGTTTTGCCACCAAACTGGAATGTTGGAGTTGGAATTACACTTAGGAGGCAAAATTCTGAAACAAAGATTAAAGCAGTGGTACTTCTTACAGTAATAAAAATAAATGATACTGTATGGGTGCAAATTTGAACATGAGAAAATTTGTAACCACTATTGATACATGATACGGACTGCTGTGTCTATAATAGAGGAGAAGGGTCAGATACAGCAGCATATCAATGTAATATATCTTTAATAATACCATAAAAACAATTTATTTTATTTATTACGGTTTGTTAAGAGTGATGTGCCAATATACACCATTTGATCATTATAGTAACAACTCGGTTAATTCTTTAACTAATTTTAACAAACATTACACTGATGTTTGACTATTATCTTATATGGTTCATTCATAATAAGTAATTTCAAGGAACACTATACTTAAAAACCTAACAAAACCATTATATCTTTTGAATCCTCTAAAAGAATGTAATGAAACTTAAAATATGGCACTCCAGTTTTACAAAAAATGTAATATAAATTTGATTCCCATTAATTCATATTAAGGGCCCAAATAAACTATTATGTTTTTGACCTCTTGCACAATTTTGATGAGAATCAATACTGTACATGGGACATCTCTTTTTTGAATACCATCATGTGTGGCTTTAAGTAACTTTAATACCTAGGAACTGTGTATAAATGAAACATGTTTATAATCTGCATTTGCCCATTCTTGTATTTTCAGTCACTCTGATCCTGTCCCTCTATAAAACCAGACATCAGTCATACCTACTGCCTTCCTTCATGAATTAAAATGTGCTCAGTCCATTTATGCATCTAATTTGGATTAATCAAAATGATCTTACATGTATACAAATGAACAATCAGATATTAAGATATGGGAAAACATTTCATTCTCATTTTCTATTAACTCATACCCTCGGCCACTTCCTTGTCATTTATCAGTTGGAATATGCAAATTTACCACACACTTATACAATATCAACCAACAAAATGCACCTTTCTAAACTAATATTTTAATTTATGGTGTCTTCTACATGTCTTGAACCTGAGGTCTCATCTTCAAGAAGATGGTTGCGTATACATATATGGTACAGTATGTTTACACTATACCATACCTCTATACACAACCATCTTCCTGCAGATGAACCCTAGGGTTCGAAACATGTGGAAGACATCATATATTAAAATATTAGTTTAGAAAAAGTGCATTTTATTGGTTTATAATATATAATTATATTACAGTGCACGGTGCAAAAAACATCAAATTACCATGCACCTGTAACAGCCCATTTCTGCCTACATTTTCCTTATTCTAGTGATGTGCATAAAGCTCTCTTTCTGACGTAAGACTTCTTATGAGTCACTACATTCCAGAGTTAACAGCAGTTAGTTTTAGTTGAAGAGTATGTTGTATGTGCACCATCATTATGTATACTGTTTAGGCAGCATGCAACAGGGCTGTGAGTGTTGTGGTTTCTCTCAATGTAGTAAATGCCCAAACTGTGGCATTCTTGCAGAGATATAATTTGCCATGGTTCTTGAATCAAAAAAAACCTCTGAATTTGGGGAACTTAAAAAAGGGTGGAAATTCAGGAAAAACAGATAAAACTCTTAACACAAAAGGTCTTACCACCCACTCTCAAAGCCCAACTAAAATGACATAAAACAGATATCCCAGTACATCCAGTAATCAACAACAGAACAGCACCAGCATACAAATTAGCAAGATACTTAACCAAGACATCAGACCAATACATTTTGTTAAATAACTACTTCAATGTCACTAATGCCACCAACCTTGCAAATGATCTAACGAAGCTAGAAATACATGAAAACCATAGAATGATCTCTTTTGACATCAAAGATCTCTACATTAATATACCCATAGACAAAACTCTAAACATAATAAAAACTAAATTATTGCAAAACAACAACATTCAAATAACATACCAAATGCCCTCATTGTTAAAAGGAATCTTATCACAGAATTATTTCATGTTCCAACAAAATATCTACCAACCTGCACAGGGTATTTATATGGGGTCACCGATTTCTAGCCTAACTGCCGAAATATTCCTGCAGCATTATGAAGACGCGAATATAAAACAACATCTGGATATGAAGAACATAGCACTCTATGTATGATATGTAGATGACATATTAGTCATATAAGACACAACCAAAATCAACTTGCACACCATCAACACATATATAAACAAAATACACAGTAACATAAAACTTAACCCCACATACGAAGAACACAATTCCATAGCCTTTCTTGATCGACAATGACACGCAGACACACCAAACTTGAAGTAGACATACTCGTATACAGGAAACCAACCACTACAGACACAACAATTAACTTTCTTTCTAATCACCCCATAGAACAAAAAATTGCAGCCTTTAGATTCCACATAACTAGAATGCATTCTTTACCTCTTAATCCAGACAAGAAACAAACAGAATGGGGAAATAATACAATCAATTGCTAAGAACAATAACTTTCTGCAATACCTGCTGCTGAAACTCAACCGACAGATACTATACAAAGTCAACAACAAAAAACCTATCAAGAAAGACAAAAAATATCTGGACTACATTTACCTTCCGCAGCCCAAAGATCAGAAAAATTACCAATTTGTTAAAAAATACAAATATAGGCATAGCATTCAAGACTACAACAACATTGCATCATCTCATAAAACCCATAGCACCAACCCGGTTACAAGAACATGAAAAAAGTGGAATATACAAAATTACGTGCAAAACCTGCAACAAAGCTCATGTCGGGCAGACAAGTCACAACTTAAAATCAAGATTCTGGGATCACATACGGTACATTAAAAACAATGACCCTTGCTCGGCATATGCACTACATATACTTAACTGCAGACATGAATATGGTAACATTGACGACACTATGACTTTTCAAGCGGATCAACACACCGACCCTTTTGCTTCCATATGAACAAATGTACATCCAGTCGTTCCACCATAATAATGAACTCATCCCCGAACAACATATGAATGAGTTTAATCCTATGTTTGACCTCCTTCATTCAAATACTACACGTCATAACCCACCTGATGCCTAACCCACAATCCCATGCATTCCAACCAGTCCTCTCTCAACCTGTGTGCGGGACGGCCACCTATAGGGTAAGCACGTTTTAACAACAGTCAAGTTGCATTTTCTGTAGATTCAACAATTAATGTAAAGTAAATAGACACTACACAATCTTAATAACCATATAAACACAACTTTTTTAGATAGGTAATGTAAATAAACATAATATTTTTAACAATTTTAACAACCGGACAAACATAACCTTATAGACATAACTAATCAGCAATTTATACGATTTTATGACTAGATAGACTCAGCAAACATAAATGTAAATAGACATAGTACCTTTCTAATAAGTTTATAGTACATAATATACAGTAATTACACCTGAAAATTCACACATAAATTTTACTACTATTTGCTCATATTTATAGAATTGTATTTTAGTAATTTTAGACCACTCATTTGCTTCAGTATGATGATACCAGAGGCTGTGTAATGCAATTTTGACCTCCTATGATGAGCACATGTGCTTGAAACATGCAGAGGCATGAAATAAACTTATTGTAAAACAAAAAATGTTGTGCATCAAGTTGGTTAATTACTAAGATAAAAAAAAATATCAGTCTGTAAAAAAAAAAGTCATTGAGAGATGAGTTTCTTGGATTTGATGTCAGGAGGTGCTGGAAGAAAATTATTATAATTTAATGGAATATACACCACTTTCAGCTGCAAGTTATCAATTCCCTGTAAATTAAGGAATACCAGATATGTTCTTCCAGCACTTAAGCATCATAACCTACAATCTATGCCTTCACCAAAATCATAAAACTCATGGATATAAAAGATATGTCAGAAATAAAACTTACTTGAACTGAAGTGTGAGAGCAGTTCTTTCTCAGTCCAGTTGCATGAGGTTATGAGCAATAAGCCTTGTGGTTTTAGCAGTTTCCATACATTTGAAATGTATTTTTCTCTCTTTCCTTTGGGATCTACTGGATGAAGGCTTACAGCATCATAAGTTCCTTTATCAAGAGCAAGAGCATACTCCCTGGACATTACAGGGCAATCCGTGCTCAGAATGTCACACATCTCATATCTGATAGTCATATTTTGTGTTTTCATTATTGACTCAGCTAAGTCAATAGCATTTTGAGAATAGTCTACTCCAGTAAGGTCAACGAAACCTTCACGAGCCTAGAAGAGAACCCCATTTTGACTGTGAGAAGTTGTGATAACAAAATTAAACAGATATATAATCAGGACAGTTAGTTTTTGAAATTACCAGTTCAACCAACAGCATTCCATTTCCACAACCCAAATCAATAACACTGTCATCTTGCTTTACCAAATCACTGGAACACAGCCACCTAAAAAAAAATAAAAACGGAGGTGATAATTATCATTTTATGGGCCTATAAGAAAATCATATTCATCATATTTGTACAAATTATCAAGGCCTGAACATTCTGTAAATACTAATACAAAGAAGAAGAGCTTAGATCTGTACCAACATTATAGATTTTCTCATGACTATGAAAAGTATAGGCCAACTATCTCATTGATGCCTTATTTATCCCACTAATCAGTGCAATCTCATTCCCTTCAATTCTCCTATTACCCATATCAATTATATCCTGTTATGTTTAGCCATTAGCAGTATAAATTGAATGCAGTCCAAGACTACTTTGAATTTTATCTGGTAATTACCAAGTGTTCACATCACTTTATATATGTCTCTGTGTTCATTGTCTTTATGTACATGCTCTATTGCATAAACCTTAATGACATTTACTTGTGCCTGAAATAGTGTATTTTGTTGCATAAATTTGTAGCTAAGACTCTCTCTTGTGCCATGTCCAGACACCTCAGGACCAATGTCTTAATTTGTTTTGAATCCACCTGTGTACTATATTAGGGCGCCATTTCTGTGTTGTGCTAAAACCCACTTTCCTCTTCACTTCTATATTAAAATGTAACTACACATCTTTAACGAATCTTTTTTTTTCTATCCTTGTATCAGCCTATAGAAGCAACCTCAAAATTCCATGCACAAGAAAGGTGACATGTAGCAAGTTCCAAACTCAGAACCCACAAATATTAGGTACCACTAGAAAGATTCATAGCCCAGATGACCTGCTGCCTGGGATTTGTGCACCCCTACACTATGTATATGATGGATTCATTCTTCATGCCCCAAGACATGCCAGCACACCCACGAGACATACACAGTGTTTCAGGGGGAATGTGTCATAGTTTGGGATAACATTCATTAGGTTAAATTACACTGACACAAACAAAAACACCTATATCTGAAGATAACAGTTATGCAGAAAATGGCGAAAGAAGTTTTAAAGAGTGAGAGCTGTTATAAATTTATTGATTACCAAACACAGTTCAAAACTTATACTTACTACAGTCAACATCTATTTAACATCTTAGTGACATAAAGACACTGATAAAAAAAAACTCACTCTAGTTTCCTAAAAATTGTCCTAAAGTGTTCCAAGTACTTTATACAGCACACGTTCTGCTGCATGGCTTCACTTTGGTATTGGCTCAAGGACAGACCTGCACAATGTAAACACAGGATAAACAGGTAAAATACATGGAACCCTCAGAATACCACATTTTTCTTGCATCACTTTGTCACCATTTAGCTATGGGTACAGGTATTTTTGGTTATATCAATCTATATTAACCTAAGGAGTGTTTTTCTGAGGCATGGCAGTTTCCCCCTGAAATATCCTGTATATCTGGACCTCCACTGTTCACTGCAGTTGAGCCTGTAAATTCCTGCCCCGACTCAGCCTCCATATTGCCAGTACTGTGATTCTAACAGCCTTTATCCACTCTACAACCATAACTAGTTACACATTTGTTTCAACGCCTGTTATCTGTGTCATCATCAATGTGGATGTAGGCATCAAAACAAATATGTAACTAAAGGTGAACCTATCCCTGTACAGGCCTGGACAGGCCCCTAGGGTTCCAGGAGGTTGAGGCTCCCAGATTTCTAGACAGTTGGCACATGAAGGTGGTAAGGTTGTCAGCCCTATGCTTCAACTGCCTGTAGACCCAAGGATGCATTCTTGGTACTCATTTCTGTTATAGGCTGATTTGACTCCAAGGCCATAGTGCAATTGGAAGGAATAAGTCAATGAAAAATCCCAATGGGTCCATAGCGAATCAAACCCACAACCTGCCAGCTCATAGCGCAGTACTTAACCAATTGTGCCACATCGTTCCCTACATATATAATTAGGCAAGGTTATACAGTGGTTACAGGCAGCAGCAATCCTAGTAATGCCTACATTTTTCAAAGCCACATGGTATGAAAGTATGAAGTTCACAAACTCTATCTTCAAATGTAGCAGGAGGAGTCCTAGGAGGACCTCAAAAACAACTGTAGAAGCAGTTCTCGCAGTAACTTCCACAACCTGCAGAGTTTGGCCCTCCTAATGTTGTATTTAACCCCAGGTCACCACACTTTGGCTGCACAGGCAAGGACAGATCATACTCCATGGTGTACAACCAATGTATTACTTTCAGTTCCAGAACTCAAGTTTTCCAAACGTGCTCATCGACATCCAAAATGCCAAGTACGTCTTATTTGTCACTTTATCCGGTTGTGCCTTGCATGTTAACTCCAATGTCAAAAGTTTGTGGAAGGTCTGTGGAAAGATGTGTATTCTTATTAAAGAGAGTTGGTTCTTTAAGACCCTTATATCGATTTTACTGGTGTAGAATTGTTGCCACCATTTTGTATTTACTGACAATCGAGTGTGTCTCATCATACCTCTGCTGGACTTCTCAGGGATGTGTTACATCTTAGATATAATCTGAGGAACTTACCCATTTATTAGAACTGTTATATCACCTGCATTTATAGTACATCCATTTCAGTTAATATTTATTATTACACCATTTCAGTGTTGATTCCATACCCAAGGCTAGCATATCAGGCTGTGTTGGACTCATTTTTGGTAGTACAAACTGACCTGAATGCTTACATGTGCATAGCAACAAGACTTGTGAATAGCACAGTTTCAACAACTCCACACAACAGCTGCAAATTGTCTTCCCCCCCCCCCCCCCCCCCCCCCCCCCTTCACTGACATTAAAAACCTTCTCAGTCTTCATTTCCTCTATTCTATGGAATAAATCACAAAAACTCAGT
>Ga0131853_10009076_pt1 | contig 18156 bp, 19 predicted proteins | sample TergutLab28metaG_FD_92764 | JGI IMG/M metagenome (GOLD analysis project Ga0131853, IMG submission 92764) | Labiotermes labralis P1 segment gut microbial communities from Petit-Saut dam, French Guiana - Lab288 P1 (version 2) (version 2) | ecosystem: Host-associated > Arthropoda: Insects >... | reverse complement strand
TCTCTTGAACCAGCGGTGATCCCCACCGCTCAGGCTTCAAGCTTCACATTGCAGTACTTTCCGTATTATATGTGCTGTTCCAAGTATAGCTGTCTTTTGTAGTGAATCTATCGAATGTTTTCCTGGTACAGTTTCCAAATTTTTCCTTAAGCTTCTCGTTACTATTCCGGTGGCTCCAGTTATTACTGGTACAATCGTACATTTCAGGTTCCACATTCGTTGTATCTCTATACACAAACTCTTGTATTTTAAATTATTATTGTTATTATACACAACTAGAAATTTATGCCTTAAAAAGAGGTTGTATGATTTCCGGCCGGAACTACTTTTTAAAATGTATATATGTAAGCGACGTAAACAACTGATTTAAAGCAATTAGTTTCATGCGATGTGTAACAAGAGTTCTATCCCACTAAGTTCCCGAACCCAGTTTCTTGGGTGTGCGGGTTACCTTGCCTGGAACCATCTGTTTTTAATATATAGCCAACAAATTAAGGCAGTGTGCGTCATGACGTTAACGTGACATGACAGCCTCAACAATGGATGTGCACACATTGCGAAAATTCCATTGTTGAGATAAAGACTCGTTGCAGTTCGGATTGTCTGTGTTTGCTACATACTGTAGTAGAACTGAGCTTCCAGCACGGTAACAGAAAGGGGAATGTCTCTTTGCAAGAATCATGACGACGAGCAAGTATGTTATTTAACGACGCTTTTAACAGCTAAGTCTATTTAGCGTCGGTGGTTGATGAATGAAAAACGAGTATGGAGCGTTGGTGGAACGATAAAGACAGATAAAAGTCTCAGTGATCGGACAAAAGCCTGTACCAGTACCTCTTTGTCCACCACAAATCCCACATAGGCTGCTAATAATTATGTCATTTCTGCGTTCATTTAATCAAATTAATTATTTTTTCTATTCAGACGTTTCATAAATGTTGTTAACAACCGCTTACAACAGTGCTATTAGAATTTTCTGATATCTCTGTCCCATTACAAAAATCTCATTAATTCTGTAGATCCCTTTCCCAAATTATCTCAACTCATTGACCCATTATGCACAACTAGATTTAACGTTTAACGTCGAAATATTTTCAAAAAGAAACCTTAAAATATGGACTTGCTTTGGGTTTCTCCAACTTCTAGTCGTTAAATGCTTCTACTTTTGATAGGAGTATGCTGCCTCCATCTTTGTGGTGATTGAATTATGAGGAGGTGCTGATAAGTCCTTAGCCCGACCTACTTCCGGATGTCGTAGGACGGAATCGACAGTGTCGTTGGAAAGAGGGGTCTGTTCACGTGCCGAATTGAAAGTTTTTTCTTCTTACAGAGGCTGAAAGGAAGCATGTCAGGCGACGCGTGCGATTTCAACAACATGGAGACACGAGCTGTTGTCAAGTTTTTTTTTTTTGCAAGGCAAGGCGCCGAAGGAAATTCACGCCATTCTGACAGAAACATTAGGGGAACATGCACCATCGTATGCCACTGTCAAAAACTGGGTGGCCCAGTTTAAACGTGGTGATTTTTCTACCTGTGATGCGCCTCATCCTGGACGACCCAAAATAGTGACCACCCCGGAGATTATTGATCAAATTCACGATCTTAACTTGGAAGACCGCCGGATTTCGGCTAAATCGATAGCTGAGCAACTGGGAATCTCGTGTGAGCGAGTTGGGTCCATAATTCATGAAGATTTGGACATGCGGCATCTCTCCACGAAGTGGGCCCCGAAATGCCTGAACACGGATCAAAAACGTCAACGGTGCCAGTCGTCTGAGCAACATTTGGAATTTTTTCGGCGCGATCCAAATGATTTCCTGTCGCGATTGGTGACCATGGAAGAAACCTGGTTATATCACTATGACCCGGAGACAAAGCAACAATCAATGTAGTGGCGGCATAGTGGCTCACCCGGCCCCAAAAAATTCCGAGTACAAAAATCCACTGGAAAAGTTCTCGCCTCAATTTTTTGGGATCAAGACGGCATCCTTCTCATTGATTATCTTCCAAAGGGTCAAACTATCAACGCCGAGTATTACTTATCTCTGCTGGTGCAATTGAAGGACAGTTTGAATGAAAAACGCCGCGCGAAGGTCACCAAAGGAGTCTTGTTCTTGCATGACAATGCCCCGGCTTACCGAGCACTTGCAACCCAGAAGAAACTGGTCTACCTGGGCTTCCAATGTCTTGCTCACCCACCCAATTCTCCGGATCTGGCCCTGTCGGAATACCACCTGTTCCGTGGACTGAAAAAATCAATTGAAAGTTCGCAATTTTTCGTCCGACGCGGAGGTCATTGCTGCCGCGGAGACCTGGTTGGACGGACAACTTTCTGATTTGTCTTTTGAGTGGCTTGCAAAAGTTAGAGCTAAGAAGTGTACTGAGTGTACTGAGCTTCGTGTGGAGTATGTTGAATAAATCCCGAATTTGTTCGCTGTAGTTTGTTTCCTTCCTGGTCGGGCTAAGAACTTATCAGCATGCCTTCATATTATGCCAAAGTATTTAGTAAGTTCCAGGACATTTTTCCACTTCGTTTCCAGTTCATTAAACACTACATAAAATGTGCAACTGAAAAGAGCCTGCAGATGTCGTCAATATCAACTCTTTTAGAGACATATTAACTAGCATGCGGTTGGAGTAGAAAACAGACTTTACTTGAAGTTACCTGAACAAAATTAAAAAAGTACATTTCAAAGTGTGAAAACCATCAGTTGCATTGGCTGTTTAGTTTATTAATTCCTACATTAGTATGATCATTTATTTTTATATTTTGCAGGATGATGGAGATTACTGCATCCAGGGGAGTCCCATAATTTGTATTATTCAACCAAGAGGCATGTAAGTTGTGCTATGAAGTGAAAGATGGTACAACTAAGACATACCAGAAGGTAAAAAATTCTAAGTTTTATTCCCAGATGCTCCAGAAAAGAACCACTTGTGACAGCTAGGTGTAAATGGAAATAAAATACTAAAATAGCCCTTGAAGAAATATTGTGTACCAGTAGTGACTTGATATAATTGGCTCAAAACAGAGACCAGTGATGGACTCTTCCTTTTGTTGGTTTATTTTACTCTTGTATCAGCATAGTACTTACCAGTTGATGAGGTGTCAGGTACTTCCATACGACTTGCGTTTTTGTCAATAACTTCTATGCCATTAAAGTCTGTTAGATTAAAAATCAGGGTTCTGCAAAAACATGGTTGACTATGGACTTAGAATGTGGGATTCAGCAGTTTTATTCCTGTCATATGTGAAATAGTATGTAATGAATCTCTGTACTGAAGGCATTAACACATAATCATCACAGCATCACCTTAGAGCTGTTCTGTTTGATATGACAAGCTTTACCTCATTTGTAGGATAAGGTTTAATTGGGTTGTGAAGTAGGGTGTGGGATGAAGGTGGCTCCTTCAGTGGGCTTGTGAACGTAACATTAGGTTTTTTTCATGTTTGTAACAATTCTAGCATTAGGTGTTTATTGGACTGTGAGGAATAGGTCGCAGAATCTGAATATTATTCATATTACATGCATTAAACATAGTAACCATATAATTCCAACAAAGCACATTATTTGGAATTATATGAAAAAATTTCATGTAACCGTGGGAGAGGCATGATGTTGGCAGTACTGTTGGAGACAGTTTGTTGCTACTTTCTGTGACTGTTCAATATTTGTGTCCAATTTTGCAAACAGTCCATTCGTATCGCTTACTATAAAGACCAAAAACTTAGGGAACAGAGTCACTCATGAGAAGCAAGGAGTTGTTGAGCAAGTTGTGATATTTTAGGGAAGTTGAAAAAAATAAAATAAAATAAGTAAACAAATATATAACATAACCTAACCTAGTCTAAAGACCAATGTGTCTAAATATAATAATAATGAATTAATATAAAAACATGCATATCATTGATAGATCTGCTTTTAATTGCAGGGCAAATGTAAGTGCCATATGTGTAGGTTTTGAATCAGTCTGTTGGTACTTCTCCATTTACATACAACACTTGAGAATCAAGATTTCAAAAAGGCACTTACAAGTGCAGATAACAAGGAACTACTGCAGGGGTGGTTTAAACTGGGTGGTCATGCCCAACCACTTTGCTACAGAATGCAGCCTACTACCAGCCATATTTTAAGATTTAAGCTTTGTAATAAAATTTATATTTTTGTCGAAAATAGAGACAATTGATGGAGGTGAGGGGTTATATTCAAGTCATGCCCTTCTATCCACAAGAGTTTCCAATTATTTTGCAATTTTTTCGCCTGTACTTAATGAGTGAGCAGATTCTGGATGTAATGTTTGGTTGAACAACATTACACAACATTACTTTATGCCAATAAATACGTAAGTAAATAAATAAATAGATTGATTTGATAAATCAATAAATACATAATAACAATAAATAATTAAGTGACATTACAAAAATTACTTAACCCAACCCACCCTAACCTAAATACCAATAATGACCAAATAACATAAAGACCAAAATGACCCAGTTGTAAAAATTTTATAAGCCGCTGTCCAAGTGAGTGTAATTGTTGTGCTTAATGTCTGTCACGGCTCTATTTCTGTCTTACTGCAGACTTTTACTGTACATCTACTTGCGTATATTACATTGCGCTCTCTGTTATATTTCTCTGTAAGAAAAGTCACTAGAGGAGTAGGACAGAACACTGGCGATGAGAAGATGGAGAAAAAGGAAGGGAACTCTTTGCTGTCATGGTGAAATTTTCCCATAGGAAACAAGATTTACTTACCTTACTACTGTCCTGGAACAAGTAAGTAAGTAGGTAAGTATAATGTTCATAATTTAAAATAATAGACTTTGTGTGATGTATGTGCATTGTGTTATTACAAATGATAAGGCACTAAATTGTGTAATAAAATATGCAGTTTTAGCAAAATAATGTCAAGGTTACAAAATTAAGAAGGAAGGGATTGGCAGAGAATGGGGCATGCATGGGAGGTTTTAGAAATTGTATAATTTGAGTCAGAGAAACTGAAAGGAAGAGGAAATAGTCCGCAGATAATTGTTCACAACTCAATGAAAGAGATTAGTTGGCAGTACTAGACATAGATGGAAGATTTTAACATCATCTGATATAAGGTGTGATTTTTATGATTGGGTTGATCTGGCTCAGGGTGTTGTAAATCCAGAATGAATGTTCTTTCTATATTTAAAGTGGGAAGCTTCTGTCCTTGTTGGGCAACTGCTTGCTTTACAAGAAAGCGTTGCTATGGGCTGGATGACCAAGGAATCATCCACAAATTTGTGGCAGGGTAAAGATTTCTGTCATCTTCAAAACATCCAGACAACTTCTGATGCTAGGCCAGTGCCTTATTCAGTCCGTAAGATAAAGTGACTGGACCAGGAAGCAAACCACTTATCTCTGTCTAGTGCCAGGGTTAAGAATGTGTGGAGCTGTATGTACTGTACCTCCACACCCCTCTATACCCTCACTGTGTGGTGTTTAATGAAGTGTGGAGACAACTCTACCTTACATGAAGTGTTTTCATGTCATTGTGTTGTGTTGCTCACAGCACAAACAATTGTGCGAAAAATAGGAAGTGAATGACCATGCAAAATAATGTACTTTATTACAGGCACCAGGGACAAAATGCTGTTCCAAGTAATGAGGAATGGGCATGTGGTCGTTGTCTATGCACCCTGACGTCTGAGACTGAGGAACTTCAGAACGGATGTATATTTTGTATTACAATTTGTGTTGTTTTTATTTTGTGTGTTGACTGTTGTATAACACTGGGCAGTGGTGCAACTTTAGTGTGTAAGTGTCGTGTGTACTGTGTAGAAAATATCACCATCAGAAATGAAGATTTTTATTTATGTAATCATATTTAGAGTGTATGTATTTAATTTATTTCATGTGGTGACAGTTGTGTATAATGGAGGCAGTTGTTTCTGTTTCATGAACATTCAACGATGTAAGTAGTTTTGAGTGTGTGATTCTTCTTGTGATATCAGGTTTGTAGAATTTTGAAATTCATCATATGTGGTCCTGAGCCTACAGTATGTATTTATATTGAAATGTCTGCAACTAGGAAGAATTTCAAATCTCATTTTCTCAGTTTGTTTGAGAGGCAAGACATGAAGCTCTGTGTAAACTGTTTGTGGAAAAAGTATGTGATATTAAAAACTCTGTCTGTAAAAAACCACACTCCTATTCTGTAATTCAGTTTTCACCAGTGTGACATTTCCATTCATGTTTTAGTTGTTACTAATATTTTTGGTACAGGATATGAGGTGCTCAGAGTGATGAGAATTCATAATGCAGTCTGAGTTAAGACACTCAATAATCTGGTTCATGGGATGAATGTTCTTAAGGAGCATTCTTGGTTTATCTTCACAAGACATCAAATTATGGAGGTGGTATGTCCTGACCGAAACCTTGGTACCCACCAACCAAATTACATAAGCCCCTACAATTTGGAATCTTAATATTCTACATTTTCCACACTTTGTGTCACGACTGTATTTATTACAAACCAGCTAAATTCAAGTATTAGGCCCTAAATATACTTTATTTTTTAACATTATATTTTGATCTGAGCAGAAATATGTCAGAGAAAATATAATGTAAAATAATAAGGTATATTGCCTTAGTTTCTTAATGATCTATACTTTCATCATATATTATTCAGGTGATCAAATCAAGAAGAATGAGATGAGTGGGGAATGTAGGACATATGTGGGAGAGTAAGGGTGCATACAAGATTTGGTGGAGAGAACTGAGGAAAGGAGACAACCTGGAAGACCCAGGTGTAGATGGGAGGATAATATTGAAATGGATCTTCAAGAAGAGGGTTGGGAGAGACATGGACTGGATTGATCGGGCTCAGGATACGGACAGGTGGCGGGCTCTTGTCAGTGCGGTAATGAACCTTCTGGTTCCGTAAAATGCGGGAAATTTCTTGACTAGCTGGGAACCTGTTAGCTTCTCAAGGACTGAAGTCCGTGGAGTTAGTTAATTTTATGTTCCGCCGATTCCCGTTACCTAACCTGCGCTGCACGGTCGTATCACGTGTCTCGATTTATATCGATGTGCACGAGGGGTCGATATTTCGTATCGTGAGCGTGATGGTCGTAAGGAAGATGGCGGAATCTCTGACAGCTAGTGAATGTTTATGTTTATGAAATATGGCTAGCTGTTTGATGCAGCTTTAGGTAGTCTTGTGTAGAATATTGTTTTGCGCGCAGAGTACTCTTCATTTAGTGCGCTACCACATATCAAAGGTAGATTATGTTGAGTTGCAGATCTGCTTTTACGAATAAGGATATGTGAGCCTGGAATTGAGATTTGATATTTGAATGTTTAGTTTGTAGGATGCAGTGGTTCAGTTTGTGATTTTCTGCACAGTAGAAAGTAATATTGGTTAATATGCAGTTGAAAGGCATGAACATTGATACTGTTTGTATAGGTTATGATGGTGGTTCATTGCTAATGTTGTAGATTGACTCTGTGTGGGGTTGGGCCTCTCCTCCCCTGCGCCTGCACTTGGCCCAGCACCCTCGTAGCAGGATGGGGGAAATGGTAATAGGGGAGCGGCCCCCTTCACCTGCTCGCCTTGCACATACTTCAGAGAAGCATCCTCGTGGAACATTAACTGAACTGAATGTGTTACGACGTCACCGTGAACTGTGTGATGTTGTGTTGAATGTTGGCTCCAGAAAGATATTTGCTCACAGGTTTGGATAATTTGTTTATTTTATCTCCATTTTTGTTTCATGTGGTAATATTATGGAAATTAAAAGTACCAGAAATTTAGTTTGTATATTCGCTGTGTGGATGGGTAGTGAAGAAAGGCAGAAAATTGTTCAGTGAATATAAGAAATTTACTGTATGTGGTTGGAAAAATTGTTGGTGGCATTTGCAGGATTGGTAGTACTTGCACACACCGTATGCTTCCTTACACATGATGTTACATGTTACCCAGTTGTTACTTGTAATGTAATGTAATTTATTTGCATTTTATAAATCCAAATTAGGATACAATCCTCTGGACATAGACATTGTCACATACATACCAACATAATAGACATAGTGTTGGAAGAATCTTAGCTGTAAATAAAGTACAATAATAAAACACCTAAAACCAATTGTCAGTTCAATTTTCAATAGAATATCTCTGATAATTAAAATACTCCTTACTATTATAAAAGGAATTTATGAGTAAAAACCTCTTTAAAGCATTCCGAAATGGTATTATCTCATTAGCTAAGTCCTTGATATTGTGAGGAAGGTTGTTAAACATTTTAATTGCTGAGTAGTACACTCCCTTTTGGCACTTTGTTAGATTAGCTGTGGGTGGATGTAAGTTGGTTTTAAATCTTTGTGTGAATACTGTGGATCTGATTATTTGTATAAAAATAAATGTTTGTTTTTTATAACAAATACTGATATTGAGAAGATATATTGAGAATATAAGGGTAGTATTTCTAATTTTTTGAACAGTTCCCTATATGAATCTCTCATTCTTGAATTTGTGATGATTCTAATCACCCTTTTTTGAATTTTGAAAATTTTATCACTATATGGTTGATTTCCCCCCAAAATTATCCCATAAGTCATTATTGAATGTATGTATGCAAAATAGACCATCTTAAAGTTTCTGGAGACATTATAGCTTGTATTGTTCGAATTACAAAACATGCTGTATTTAATTTGGACATCATTTGGTCTATATGAGCCTTCCATGATAGGGAGTCATCAATGATCAAACCCAACAATTTTGTATTTGATGAGCTTGTGATATAATTACCCAGGTAGTTAAGTTTCATATCATAATCCCAGCTATTTTTCATATTGAATTGTAAGTGATGTGTTTTATTGTAATTTAATATTAATTGGTTTACTTTAAACCAATTATTAATATCCCCAAATATGTTATCTATTTTTGTTTCAAAATATTCCAAATTTGGACTAGTTACTATTATACTGGTATCGTCTGCATACAAAAGGATTTTGGTTCCAATGGCTGCTAAATTTGGCAAGTCATTTATATAGATTAGAAAAAAAAAAATGGGTCCCAAAATTGATCCCTGTGGTACCCCCTGTTTTATTTTCTCCCGGTGGATTTAATACCATTATTATGACTTAAAATTACTTTTTGATATCTTCCATCTAAATAAGACTTTACTAAATTGTACAATTTCCTGATACTCCATAGAATTTCATTTTCTGTAATAGCACAGCATGATTAATACAGTCAAATGCTTTATGGAGGTCACAAAATATTTCTCCCACCATCTGTTTGTTGTTCAATGCTGTCAGTATTTCATTTAGTAATAACAAGAAGCATTTTCTGTTGACACTTCGCTTCGAAAACCATAGTGATGCTCGTTCAATATAACATTATTGTTCAAATGATCAAATAATCTTTTATGTATGACTTTTTCAAAAATTTTAGAAAATACAGGCAGTAGGGAGATTGGTCTATAATTAGATGGGGAAGATTTGTCTCCACTTTTATAAATTGGCTTAATTAATGAGAATTTCAACCTTTCAGGGTAGAGACCTTGGACAAGCATTTTGTTACTTATATTTATTAAGGGAGAGATTATATTTACTTATTTTTATGATTTTTGTTGAGATCTCATCATACCCACTGGAATTCTTATCCTTCAGTGAGTCTATTATTTTGTGTATTTCTTTTGCAGAGGTGTAAGGCCAACTTATATCTTTAAATGGCTGATTAAAGTATTTAAATAAATTTTGTAGTGGACTTGCATCTTCTTTTTCATTAATTCTTTTGTTACTAATACTCCCTACTATGTTTAAAAAGTAATTGTTAAGTTCGTTTGCAATGGTTATTTTGTTATATACTGCATGATCATTAATTCTTAATGATTTAATGATATTCTTATTAGTTAATTTGCTTGTTTCTTTATGTATAATATTCCACGTGGTTTTCATTTCATTTTTTGACTTACTAATAACTTCTTTATAATACACTTTTTTTGCTTCCTTTATAACTTCAGATAACATTTTGCAGTGCTGTTTGCAATATAACTTGTGTTCCATTTCATTATTATCCCTCACCTTCAGATATAACTCTCTCTTTCGATTACAGGAGGTTTTTATCCCTTTGGTTATCCAAGGTTTAGAAATTGTATTGCAGTCTGTATTGAAGTCTGTATGTTTCTTAATAAAGCAAGAGTGAAAAATCCTTAAGTATGTATTTAAAAATTTATTTAATGAAGTGTTAGCATCATCCTCCATAAAAATTTGTGTAACGAAGTGTTAGCATCAACCTCCATAGAAATTTCTTCCCAATTTTCATGACTTAGTAGTAATTGGAATACCAGCATACTTTGGTCATTGATGTCCCTCTTTGTGGTGATATTATTTATTTGTTTTGTAAGAACAATATTTTCTATCATTATTATCTGCGCCACGTGATCAGAAAGCCCATTCATATGGGGATTTATAATATAATTTTTAGTCCTTGTTATGAATATGTTATCAATAGCAGCAGTAGATGCTTTTGATTTACACGTAGGAAATGATACTGTTCCTATTAGGTTATAGGTTTGTAATAGTGCATCTAATTGTTGCCTTTTCGTATAGTTTTCTAAATAGTTAATATTTATGTCACCACATATCACAAATTCAATTTTATTACTATACCATATGTTCAAAATACTGTCTAGGTTTTTAAAAAAATTGGTAAAGTTACCTGAAGGTGACCTGTAAATAGCTAATATGATTAACTGTATGGGAGTTATTTTTAGCCTTACAGCACAAACCTCAATATCCTTCTCCTTGCAGTATTTATCAAGTGAGATAGAGAAGAAATCAAGATCTTCGTGAACAAAAATACACACCCCTCCATTCTTGAATTTGTGTCTACAAAATTTAGATCCTAATTTAAATTGGTCTATGGGTAGATTATCTATTTCATAATCTTTCAAGGGATGTTTGGTTAAGCACATTATGTTTGGATAGTCAGGAAAAAGGGAGTTTGATAACTCGTCCACTTTTGATTTTAATCCTCTAATATTTTGATGGAATATTTTGAAAAGGTTTTTACTATTAGTTAGCTTTTTTGTGTTTGTATCGTCTTCCAAGCTATATACCTTGTTCACCATAAAAAATCATTGCTTCTTATACTTGGGGTTTTCTTGTTTCTAGTAGAAGTTCTACGAGTCTCTACTGTCTTATCTACACTTCCAGACTGGGTATTGTTTGTAATATCCTGTGTTTGTGCTAGAATCACAGTTTCATCTTTTTTGACACCTTCTTCACAATCACATTCTAGTTCCTGTGATACAATCACCTTAATGTTGATTTGTCTAAACCTTTCTTCATCATTCTTGTCACCATTATTATCTCTTGTTGACTCATCTTCTTCCAGGTTGAACCTTTCTTCACTATTCTATCATTACTAATGTCCTTGTTTCCTTGGTTAGAGTTCCTACCATCAACTTCACTCTCATCTCCTTGGACCCCATACTTTTTACTCATTACTGTGCTTTGCTTTAGCTTATTACCTAGTATGGAGTATATGGTGAGGTAGATGCAGTCAAAAACACAACTGTAAATATATGGCTAAATGATGGTGTTTATTAGCAATGTAAAAACTACATGTTTCGGCCTATAGCAGCCATCTTCAGGTTTTGACAGTTTTCTTGCTAAAAGAGTTTTATACAATATGCCTAAACCGGAATTCTTGTTTTTGTCAATTCATTAAGCAGCTATAGGAGGTGAATTGTCCATAAGTTAGTTGAACCATTTAAATCATCTCAACTTTGAACCCCCACTTAACCGTAATTTGTAGTCATTCTCTGGTTCAACAGATCTGGCACTAAATAGTTTTGTGAACGTAGTATTGCCATGTGTCAGGTTTGTTTAACACAACTAGAAATTAGGGGATGTTACGGCACCTGCTTTTTTGATGGAGGAGCTTCTGACTTTGACAGTGTCTGCCTAAAAAACAAGACTGATGGCAATTTTTTTTCTTAAAATATTACATGGACTTACATTGTAATGCTTCTGTGCTGGGTTAGTGAAAAAGAAAGATTGATCTAGGAACTGTGTCATCCCCGTTGTGTGTATGGAACTTGGAAAATTGTATGTAGTCAAACACAACTGTGTCACATGAGGTGTATTTAAGGTCTATGGCTAGTACAGGCTGAAACATGTAGTTGTCCATTATATAGTCATTAAATATACCTCATGTGACACAGTTGTGTTTCACTACATACAATTTTCCAAGAAAGATTGATGTTCTTTCAGTAAGTTCACTGATTGAGTTTGTCTCAATTATTAATGTTGTTTCAGTTGCATAAGGAACACATTGCTGTGTGAAAAAATTACTGTAAATGTTGAATGTAGGGTTATTGTTTTATCTGACAGGTATTGTTTGTTACTTCCTGTCAACTTCAGTATCATATTAACATAGCTCACTAAGCTGATTACTCACACGTGCTTTGAAATAGTTTAGGGAAACAATGATATTTGTCAGATAAAATAAGGACCTTGTAGGTAAGCATGTTTGTGGAAGTGCTTTTGGACTGTTTGAAGGTACAGTTCCACCATTTGCCTGGAGAGCCTTAGGAATATGATAGAAGATTCAAACAGGATTTAGTCCCAGGTGTTATAACTGTCTCACATGAGCTGAGGCTTTTGAGCTACACAATTACAAGAAAGACTGTTCCTGCATGTTGTTTTGTGTACTGAAAATGAGCTCAAACCACTACCATATGTTTTCACAGAGTTATCCTGTCAGCATGCAGCCCGTACTTTCGAGCTATGTTTACTGGGGAGTTGGCAGAATCTCGACAAACAGAAGTCACAATTCGAGACATTGATGAGGTGGCGATGGAACTCTTAATTGATTTCTGCTACACTTCACACATTGTTGTTGAGGAGGGAAATGTACAAACACTTCTACCAGCAGGTGAGTTGGAATTTGATGATGTCATTAGAAGCACATGGGCAACAAGTGTGGATGAACTTTGTTTTGTGCAGATGTTGTTACAAATTTACCTATAGTTTACTCTGAAGTTGAGACAGAAATATCTGAAATCACATGCTTTTCATGTGAAAGCCATGTTTATAGTTGAGGTGAAGAAGGTATGAGCATGGAACTGAATGCTTTGCCCAGCATATCCAGGAAACTACATTAAATTGTTGTGCTGACAGTAAGTCCACTTCTTGGACTACCCTGAACATCAAGACAGCAAGTTTCTCTTAATTGTCAGTAACTACTTTCCAATTGACATGATGTTGTGTGCCAGACAACTTCAATTTTTAACATCACTGTAACTGACAGGAGTAGCATTCATGTATTTCTGATGCTTGAATGTGTTTAGGACTGTACTTGTGAGATAGTAAGCTAGATATTATTTGGTTATAAGTTGATAAGGTATTTCATTGTAAATTGATAACATGTCTGGTTGTTTTTGTTCACAGCATGTCTTCTGCAGTTGGCTGAAATTCAGGACATATGTTGCGAATTCTTGAAAAGACAACTAGACCCTTCAAACTGCTTGGGGATTCGGGCCTTTGCTGACACTCATTCATGCCGAGAACTACTCCGAATTGCAGACAAGTTCACACAGCATAACTTCCAGGAGGTGATGGAAAGTGAAGAGTTTTTACTCTTACCTGTGGGTCAGTTGGTAGATATTATCTCCAGTGATGAACTGAATGTGCGTTCTGAAGAGCAGGTGTTCAGTGCTGTGATGTCATGGGTCAAGTACAATGTGTCAGAACGACGACAACATTTAGCACAGGTAAGTTACATGTAAATGGAAAGGTATGGTTTTTCATTATGTTGTGTCACGAAGCTGAGTTACTATTGTGAGGGAATATAGGATTATACAGACTGGACATTGAGATTTTGATTTTCAGCTCTGTGTGATGTATGCCTTTGTCATGTTGACTGTGTGTTCTTTGTATAAATGAAGGGGTGCTGATAAGTCCTTAGCCCGACCAGGAAGGAAACAAGCTACAGCGACCAAGCTCGGGATGACTGGCACCATTAATGTTTTTGATCTGTGTTCAGGCATTTCAGGACCCACTTCATGGAGAGCTTCCGCATGACCAGATCTTAATGAATGGTGGACCCAACCTGCTCACGTGAGATGCCCAGTTGCTCAGCTATTGATTAGCCAAAATCTGGTGGTCTTCCAAGATAAGCTCGTGAATTTGATCAGTAATCTCCGAGGTGGTCACTATTTTAGGTCGTCCAGGATTAGGCGCATCCCAGGTGGAAAAATCACCACGTTTAAACTTGGCCACCCAGTTTTTGACAGTGGCATTCGATGGTGCATGTTCCCCTAAAGTTTCTGTCAGAATGGCGTGAATATTGTTCGGCACCTTGCCTTGCAGGAAAAAAAACTTGATGACAGCTCGCGTCTTCATGCTGTTGAAATCACGCATCACCTGACATCCTTCCTTTCAGCCTCTGTAAGAAGAAGAGACTTGCAATTTGGCATGTGAACAGACTCCTCTTTCCAACGACACTATCGATTCCATCTGATATCGGGAAGTAGGTTGGGCTAAGGACTTATCAGCACTCCCTCATAGAATTTGAAAGAATCATAAAAACAACTGTGTGCAAAAAATTACTATTAACTGGTAAAAGCCTGTGCATGCATTTGCAGCTTGTGCCTTAGCAGCACCAGTCTGCTGCTATTCACACTGCAGATACTGATGAGATGTACAGTCAGTAGCAGTTCTGACACATATGCTGTTGTTTATTTAATTATCGCAAAATCTATTAGACTTGCAGAAGATGTTTATTGAACATAAAATGTTTGTGTCTCTTTTCTGTACAAATTTGGTTGATAAATTTTTCATTCCAATGTATTGTTAGAGAGTTATGCTCATGGTATATGCAGCAATGCAGGTAGGTCTTCATGTAGAATATCAGTTATTCTTGTCCAGTTTCAACCAGAAATGAAATTTGTTGACAAATTTTTAGTGAAATGCAAACATGGTGAAACTAATAGGTATGTTTATGTAACTTGTATTTTAAATATGTGTTATTCCTAGGACCAACAAGCTGGCTCATTTCACATGCCAGCTTTCACAGATGAGAGATCTCATAACTGTGTGTGTGTGTGTGTGTTTGTGTGTGCATTGACTTGAGAGGAAATGTTAGTCTTCGCTTAGAGACTGAGTGTTAGTAAACAAGGAGGCAGATCTGCAGAGTTGCTTGTCATGTGTACATTAATGGGTGCTGGCAGATGGTCTGGTTTTTTGTGCCAGCAAATAGAGACACAAATTTTCCAGTTCCATATAAAACATTTATCTCCTTTACTATAGCTATTCCTATTTTAATTTTATGATCCCTTCAAAAATTTATCAGTAACCCACTTTCTTTTAGCATATACTTTTAAACGAATATTCTTTTGAGACCTCTGTGCTCCTGGGATGTTATGCAGCTTAGGTTGGTATTTGTTTACTGATACTGCAGGACAGCCTGTTGGTTGTCTTCAAGGGCCATGCACTCCAAGAATAATGCTAGGAACAGGTGGTTGTGTTATTATATAGGGGATGGTGTGAGTGGTGGTTGGTTATAAGGGAAAGTTAGGGAGCCAATCTGGTTGCTACAGAGTGAAGTTGCCACCAGGATGTGGGGGGGATTAACAAGCACAGGAGAAAGGGGACACACCAGGGTGAAGCAGAAAAATGAATACGTGAAGAAATGGAAGAAGGAGAGCCTCATGAGCATGGGGTAGGAAGTGATGAAAGGAAGGAGGAAGGAGAACCATCAGGGCATGGGGGAAAATTCTCTTATTTCTTAACTGATTATTTGTTCCTATTCACAATTTTTGTGCAGTGTGTCTCACTAACAGAGTATCTCCATTTGTTCTTAATATAAAGTTTCCTCCATAACTTAGTTTCAGAACATTACCATATGTACTGGCAGATAAGCAGTTAGAGACTAGTCAGTCCTGCTCAAGATATGTAGTTATGCACTTGTTATCAGTTGTCAAACCAGTCTTACAATTTTGCTACATGTTTTTTATTGAGGTCATTTTTTGGGAAATATTAATCATATATGTTGATTTTTCCATTAGGTACTACAACATGTGCGCCTTCCGTTGTTGAGCCCTAAATTTCTGGTAGGGACAGTTGGTTCTGATCTTCTTGTAAGGAGTGATGAAGCATGTCGTGATTTAGTGGATGAAGCCAAAAACTATCTCTTACTGCCACAAGAGCGACCATTAATGCAAGGCCCACGAACACGTCCACGGAAACCTACTCGTCGAGGGGAAGTGTTGTTCGCTGTAGGAGGTTGGTGTAGTGGCGATGCAATTGCTTCTGTGGAAAGGTTTGATCCTCAGTCAGCTGACTGGAAGATGGTGGCCCCCATGAGCAAGCGAAGGTGTGGTGTTGGAGTGGCAGTGCTCAATGACCTGCTGTATGCTGTAGGGGGTCATGATGGTCAGTCATACCTAAACAGCATTGAGAGGTACTGGAATAAAATATGTCATGTTAAACCAGTCACATGGTAATTGCTTAGGAAACATAATCACTTCTCTGTAGTGTCATATACACGTAAACTGTAACCTACCGTGTCAAGAAATTGTGCTGAATGTGCTATCTCTGATGGAAATAGTGGGTAGTGAAGATAGATGGACTGAGTCTGTAAAATGGAATACACCATATTGTTATGTTTAATGACTGTGGTATTCTTGAAAATACTTCCAGTATTTATGTGATGCTCGACAACTTTCGCCTGTAACATTCAGTAAATGTCAGTGGCTTTTTTTAAAATTGTATGTTTCTTTCTGTCTTGTAATGTGGAATACATTGCATCAGTAAGTACAGCTGCTTTAGTGTCAGGGGCATGAGCATTTTCTTGTCCAAAGTGTTGAGACCAGTAATGGGACTTACCCTGCCTCCTGTTCAGAGGGTGCTAGGGGGAGAACTTTTCTTGCAGGTAAAGGAGCTGGGACATATAGCCGATTGCTCACCTCAATTTGGATAAAGAATGAGTGGAGCTGTACTCCATTCTGCATATGCTTGCATGGCGTGTACAGGGACACCTTTTATGAACAAAATACAGTTTGTAACAAATGTATATGGTTGTATGACATACGTTATCGCAGTTTCTGTATGATACAAGGAACTGTTGCAGGTATGATCCTCAAACAAACCAATGGTCCTGTGATGTAGCACCAACAACATCTTGCCGAACTAGTGTTGGCGTAGCAGTTCTGGATGGTTTTTTATATGCTGTTGGTGGGCAAGATGGAGTCCAGTGCCTTAATCATGTTGAAAGGTTGGCAGCCTGAATGTTCACCTTACTGTATCAAATTTTGCTCTAGACTTACTGAAATAGGACCAGTTTACACTATTTTGGTTGTGGATGTAATTTCACAGTTGTCATATATACTGGCAGAGTTACTCTAAAATGGTGTGTTAATTAGAAAATATGTTACTCCCCTTGAAATGAAGGGCATTTCAAAATGTTGACAGTTTATACTTTTCAACATAAACTAATGTTTGTTACTTGTGTATCAAATTAGGTATGATCCTAAGGAAAATAAGTGGGGGAAAGTTGCTCCAATGACTACGCGACGTCTTGGTGTAGCTGTAGCGGTACTTGGAGGATTCTTGTATGCCATTGGTGGCTCCGATGGGCAGTGTCCATTAAATACAGGTATTTAAAATCTTTCTAACCAGCATAATTAAAGTGCCAAACTTAAAATTGGCTTTTTATTTCTGTATTGTATCAAAATGGTGCGACAGATTGATAGCATGAATGTTGCCTCATGTATCAGATGCGCAGGAAATAAAAAATGATGTGGCTCGCCTTCTCCGTTGTATGGGATCATCAAATAAAAACTTCTAGAGTTTTCAGGTGCAACACCTTGTTGGGTTGGAGATGATATGTTATTGTCAGGTTTGTTGTGAAATTATTAAACACCTTTTAATTGTACCAACTAAATGCACAATAATATTTATTAAGACCAACTAATTGCACATACTTGTCAAACCATTAAAATCACATTATCTGATTAAAATGGATTTAAAATATCTCCTACATGTTTCAATCCCATAGAGGGATTGAAACATGTAGGAGATATTTTAAATCCATTTTAATCAGATAATGTGATTTTAATGGTTTGACAAGTATGTGCAATTAGTTGGTCTTAATAAATATTGTTATCACATT
>Ga0131853_10009075_pt1 | contig 18157 bp, 7 predicted proteins | sample TergutLab28metaG_FD_92764 | JGI IMG/M metagenome (GOLD analysis project Ga0131853, IMG submission 92764) | Labiotermes labralis P1 segment gut microbial communities from Petit-Saut dam, French Guiana - Lab288 P1 (version 2) (version 2) | ecosystem: Host-associated > Arthropoda: Insects >... | reverse complement strand
GGGTTTGTGCCTTTGTTTTTTTGGAGAGAAAAAAAAAATTTGTGAACGTGGTGGCAATTTCCCGGTTCTTTTTTTTCCCCCCCCCCCCCCTCTGCAGCCCCATCTTTTGTGCGTTGACCTTAGTCCTCATATTGTTTGTTGCTGAACGCATACTATGTACCAACATGCTTTGCCATTTGTTTATAAAATAACGCAAAATTTCTTTAAAGAGGTGATGATCTTTAAGAAGCTAACAGCACGCAATCCGATAATAATTCTTGTCTAACTTCCATATCCGTCTTCTTGGTTCTCTTTCTGCCGTAAATCATTTTATGCATGTAGGAAGTCAGAATGCACTTTGTTATGAGGTGGAGGACATTGGGTCTCATACGTTCTGACTTTGAAACATCTTTCTTTACGTGTACATATTTGTTACGTGTTTATTATTTGACCTTCAGATTAAAAAAGATTCTGATGATGGCTTTGTTTCCAAGCGTTGTATGGTACTTTAATAGGGATAAGTTTAAGACCTAAAGGGATTAAATACCACACGTAAGAAGCTTAGGATAATTACTCGCAGACAGTAAGACGTACAGCCAGCTGTTCGGATCAAAAAATGTCTTTTGTGTCTCATTTGGTACGTGAGAGATAAAATAAATCTCTCCAACACGACTAACAAGATGGAATGGTGTAGCTATAACATTGTACACACGTGTTAACAGGATGGATTAGTGTAGCTGTAACGTTGTAGAGACGTGTAATAATGTAGGTTAATTTAGCTGTAACACTGGAGACACGTCTTAACAGGGAGGATTAAAAATTAAAAGGTAAAGTGATCCCGTTACAGGCCTGGTGTGGCTCAGAGGGTGGGTAGAGGTATAGCTCTTCTCTTCCATGACTGCGGCACTAGAAGAGGGTGAGTGGTCAGCAACAGGCCCCGGCCGCACTTTAACCCCCAGGAAAGACCCGTTACCCATTTTGCATATGGGGGGGGGGGGGATTGGTGTACGGATAACATAGCAGACGCGTGTAATAGGGTGGGTCCATTTGGCTATAACACTGGAGAAACGTATTAACAGGAGGAACTGGTGTTGGGGTAACGTAGTAGACACGTGTAATAGGGTGGGCTAATTTAGCGATAGCACTGGAGACATGTCTTAAGAACGAGGATTGGTGCAGCGATAGCTTTGTAGACACGTGTAAAGTAAAGGGGGAAATTGTCCCTGCGCTGAATTAGTGTTTAACATAACACAATAAACAACGTCTACCGTACCATTAAATACCGTCTAACATAATATGTTTTTATGTAATAACCATAAAGCACTCCAAATTCTTCAGAATATTTTGTGAGAACCGGATTTGCACACAGTTCTGGAGTGTTATCCCTTTACGCCCGAGTAATCTGGAACGAAGAGTTTTATACGAACACGTGTTTCTTTCGTGACCGTTACTGGTGTATGGATGTTCACAGGCATTTTGTAACAGGAGCAATGGTTAGAAACATTTACTGTACCAATGAGTTGTTAAATCTGCAGTAAATGTTCAGACTGCTGATTTTTTGCGTCGTAAATGTTTTCCTACTACAAAGGCCATCAATAGTGCCAGTTCTAACAAAAGAAGCAATTTAAGTTTAACCTAGCGTTTATGTGCGTCTAACTATTGTTGCCGTGGAAATGCAATAACTATTGCATATGCTGGTCGTGTGTCTATAGCCTTAGTTATCCAACATGCAAAGCGCGTGCGCCGCATTTCATTGTAATCTGAGGACTGTCTGGCTGTACCATGTTTTTTCACATTATCTCATAAACGTAAGATATTAGGAAAAAAAGTTATTGAACATAAAACTGTGTTTTGATTTTCAGTACAACCTCTGCCTGAAACATTTCTCACTCTAAAAATAATTCGGTGAAATAAAATTATAAACGCTTATTGGTCTTCATGTAAAGTACCCGTTATTATTGTCAGATTAGAATGAAAGTTCAATTTTTTCTCTACAGATTTTCGAAAACAAATATAAAATTTCATTAAAATTCGTCCAGTTGGAGTCGAGTTGTTCCATGCAGAGGATAGACAGACGGACAGACAAACATGACAAAGCTAATAGTCGCTTCTCGCAATTTTGTGGACGTACCAAATAAAAAAACGACCAGCTCTGAGGTCAGAACATAATCAGAGCATTCTGATATGACAGACTAATCGTAAAGTTTGCCCCTTTGAGGTATAACAGTACCTCTACCTAACCTCCGCACAAGAAGAGATTGGGTGGTCAATACCATGCCCCGGCCTCTTTAACTTCGGGTACAAGAGCCGTACCCTTTGTACAGGATGCTGGGCGGGCCTCAGGGCCCGTCTGGATGGATCCGGAAAATCTCGCCCCCGCTGGGTTTCGAGCCCCTGACTGTCCGACCCGTAGCGATTCTCTATACCATTTGCGCTATCCGGGTCTCCCAATCTGAGGAGTAAAGTTTCTTATGAAGTAAGGGTGTCCATGCGTAGGCCTTGAAGGCATATGGAAAGGGAGAAGGGTTGCTTCATACATTTCCATCTTCGGCCCTGAATGGAATCAAACGGTGAGCTTCACGCCTCTGTTACTTCACCCCCATGGAGAGTGCCACCTGTACTCATGGGGTAGGATGGTCTGAACACTACATAAATATATTTCCTCTGCTAAGGAATCGAACCACGGATCGTCGATCGTCCATTCCATAGCCTAGTCACTGTACAGAATGAACTGACCAGTGGTTAAACACTGTAATCTCGTAACCTCAATTAAATAATTTGCAATTTTTGCACTAGTTGTTTACACTGACAGTGTGAGATGCTTTTGTCTGATTAATGAACTTTACATACCACTACTGGAGCATCGGGTGTTTCCCCGGAAACCGACTGGTGTCAAATGCCCTGCGGTCGCTTCTGTTTCCTCCATCCGGGCGAGAGACGTGCGAACAACACTGCCGCACAGGCGGGTGTCCGTACAGAAACTAAACGTGGGGCAATACATCACACCTAACCTGCCCTGTGCCAATAGACCGCTCCGATATCTATGTGGTAGTGAGAGCCTTTATGCATGCAAATATGAATTGCGACCATTACCAGCACATAGGCGCTGCGTTTGTTTTAAATAAATTCAAGTGTGAATGTCAACAAATTGACTTAGCAGCGGTACCGAATCAATTTAGATACGGATCATTGGTCTTATGGCATCATAGTCACGAGGCATACATGGATAGTTAGGCAGCGCTAGTACATCTTCCACGGCTGTTATCAAAACACTTTCTGGGACAGGTCTTCCTAATCAACACCTGATTGCAACATAAATGTGGTACTATGTTCTTACTTTAAACAAATACTAATTATCTCAAGGAAAGTTGATAAATATGACAATTTTAATTGTCTTTCCACTTTTCACACAACATATTAGAGCTGAAGTATTGCGAACTTCAATTAAATCAAAGATTTCGTTAACCTTCGCACGTGTTCGGAAAATTGTTGATTTCTTCAGCAGTCTTTGTGAGTGTTCGGAAGATCATATATGATCGTTTATGTATCACGAAAACCGTAGAATTAATGCAACAGTGTTATTGGAAGTGACAGTCTTTCATTTTAAATTTTATTTCGAACATTCTTCCCTCGCATAAATATTTACTGAATTGGGTTCCATTTGTCTGCAGAAAGGAATGTACGCTGTCGCGGGAAGTGGCCGTTAAATGTCTGATATTAAAAAGATTTTATCACAACTTACAAATGTCAAATGTAATGAAGATTTGTTGAGCAGTTATGGAGAATTGCGGGCACACAGACAGAGGAAAGAACAGGTGGGAAGTTTTAATAATCGCTCTAAAGAGTCGTGAACGTTTCCAGAAACTGTAATACGTAACCCATCTGTATAATTTTTAGCCGGACATGATCCCATCCATGCAAACGGAAAATATCGGAATACCTGAAATTTCAGTATTTGCACTTACAGTTAAATTTACACGTCAGTTTTACTCTCGACACATTTAAATACGCCAAATAAATTTGTTTTTCTTCTCTTATAAGTGCTATTTTCTCCTAAGCATTTGTCTAAGACGGTGCTATAGCTCAGACAACCACTGGTTTCTAAACTAAGAAGCTGCAATGAATAACAGGACAGTCCATGTCAGATTTGGGGTGGGAAGAGTGGCTATGAACGGGTTTGTCTCGGAGCACTTCTCTTTTCCACTGTCATATTTCCACCAGTGCTCGATGTTCGTTTATCTACCAATCGGGGGATAGTCATTGGGTCGATCAACGGCGCAGTACGTCAGAGACATAGTCTTAGCCCACCACAGTAAAATAAAACAAAAACACTAGTCAACTTGCACACTTTACCTGATTTCAGGCTTCCGACGCTGTTAGAAAAAGATCTTCGCTCTTTTGGATGTAACGCGATGTAGAATGATGTTTAGCCCAAGAATGGACTGTTTGACCCTTGAAGATGGAAACAATAGATTTTCCCGAAACGTCGGTAACTACGAATCTACATTGCTCAATTATCCCAGAAGAGCGAAGAACATGTATATAATTTACTTTTAGTATTAACAATAGACCTAACTATACGCTCATGTTTATTATCGCAGTTATGAAAGAGAAATACCAAAGCATAAGCAGATAAATAGGGCAGAGTTCTTCAGAAGGTATCAGTCTATCATTGGTCAAGGCAGTGAAGAAAGCGGAGGTTAATCACCTCATTATAGAACTGCGCCACTAGGCCATATTCTACGTCAGTGAAAAAGAGTCGAAGTCATTTTTTTAACGGGGGTAATAGTGCTTGGTTGGTGTATTCATGTAATGTCTGTGTTATGACGCATCTTATAATGCTGTCTGAAGGTCTTAATTGGATTTAACTGTTGCCAGGTAGGGTCTCTTGGCGATCTCCCGTCAACAGAATAAAGGACTTAAGGGCTATGCCGAGAATTTTTGAACAGCTGAGCGACAGTTAACTGCAAGAAGACCCTTCACTATGGTGCCGTATGATGTAATGCGTTCGTAGGCCTGCATTATAACATTCGATTTTTGATCGAGTAGACTGCTTCAACTCGTAATGTAGGTCACTACCCCACCATCCCTGCTGGCTGTTTGATCCCTGAAGCTGAACTAGAGGAAACAGATTCACTGCCTGTAGCTTTTGCATTCATAACTCTTGCTGTCCTTCAACTTAAGGTATTATGCAATCTCGAGCTACTGAGAAGGCTGGAGTAGCAGTCACTTTACAGACTTGTGTGTGGAAGGATGCCGGTTCCGTTGCGGCCTAGATATTGTATTTTCTGCCTGAAAATTTTCTGATTTTATGCAGCCTCTCTCAGAGCAAGACGTTTCAAGAGAGAAAGTCTACAATTAAGTTTTGCAATAAAGACATGCCAACGCGAAGCAAGGCCAAAGCAGTTTTTTTAACTTATTTAGTTGCGTAAATTTACATTATTTTCTGAAGAAAGTCTAAAGAGTATCTTCATTACTAATTCCACCAATTTCTCCACAACTGCATTCTGTTTCAAACTGCCCACACACACACACACACACACACACACAAACACTACAATTTGACGTCAAACACGCATAAAATATCCAATAAATGTTCTTATAAGTATATAATTTACAGTTAAGTGATTGATTCATGCACCATTTAATAAAAAGTACTCAAATGAACAAGTAATTTACCGTCAAATGGTAAAATGGTTAAAAGTTCTCAATATAATAATAATAATTTAAAACTAAACAGCCTCCTTTTAGCAACGTGCTTTTCTTGAGGTCTGTGGAAGCAGAACGTGTCACTGAACTGGGAAATTAAGACAATTTTGGGTATTCGCGTAATATAAAACCAACACTAAATTCATGCTTACGTCATTGCTGCTAGTTGTCAGTAGACTGGCGGGAACGATGACCTAAGGATGTTCGCTGTTACTACAAACCCAAAGTGTGTAGTAAAGTATATCTGTAGTTTGTTTACGTCAAAGTCGTATTGTGACAGACCATTACGTTAAATTATTAAACTAAATTTATTAGACTAGTATGACTACACCGCAGCGTAAACTCACTCAGAATTTTATTTATAATATTTACTTTTTTATTTTAGTGAATATGCTGTTCATTGTTTAATGTAATTTCGGAAATGTACGTATAGCGTCCAATTTCCCCCCAAAATCTTAAGACTCGTTGAGACAAATGTAGAATAGAACACTTGAAACAAATGTAGAATAGAACACGCTTTTTAGGCGCGTTCGCAAAATTGCGAAAAGCGACTATTAGCTTCGTCATATCTCTCTGTTCGTCCGTTCGCCTGTCCGTCTGTTCGCATGGAACAACTCGGCTCCCATTGGACGGATTTTCATGGAATTTGATGTTTGAGAATTTTTCGAAAATCTGTCGAGAAAATTAAAGATTAATTAATATCGGACAAGAATAACGGGTACTTTCTGTGAGGATCAATATACATTTCCGATCATATATCCCGCAGTTCTTCTCAGAATTATGAATATTTCAAACGAAAGTTGTGGAGAAACTAGAAACAAACATTTTATGCTTAATAATTTTTTTTTAGAAAATCGTGCCGTGTATGAGACAATGTGGAAAACTGTTGTAGAGCAGAGCAGGCCACAGATGGCAATACGACAATACGTATGGCGCCTGCGCATTGCATTCTGGATACTTTAGGCTACAAATATACACACACAGACTGTGTAACACTCCTTGCTTTTCCGCTGCAACAATGTTTGCACGAACGCTTATCAGTGTTAGGTTTTACGTATATTGCCTGTCTTATTAACTTTTTTCAACTTATTTTTCCAAATGAATTTTTCTCCCTAATAGATGTTAATCAATTTAGGCTCAAAAATGGGCACAGAAATTAATGCGCATATTCATGTTATCCATCCTAAGTGAGTGCAATCTAAATCAGACTATTAATGCCTCCACAGGTTTTCGCGAAAATCTCCAGATTAAGCCTACGTGTGTTCGAGCAGACAAAATGGCTGGAAGAGGCACGGCGATTCGCGTACTCGATCCGCAGGGATGCAAAGGAGCCTAAAATGGAAAATGAATTTATTTGTTTAAGAAAGGAAGTCAAGTAGTTTGCAAGTGTTCGTAGTACACGCCTGTAGATTCGATGTTCGTGTCATTGTTTTATACTCCGCGATTCTTAGAAATTTCGTCTCAATTACGCAAGCTGAGTGGTAATGAAAATTATTACATTATAATAACCATTTCTCACCGGATGTGTGTGCTTTCAGAGAAACAGTTATGAAATTCAAGACACCTGCACTACATCCGAGTGGAGAAGGAGAAACAGCTCTATTTTGCTTCCCTTTTTTATAAACGGTAACGAATGCGTCCACTATTGTTTCAGGGCTTTCTTAATGAAAGGTGGCGAAAGAACGGAATGCTTAGGTTGTTCATTATAGCGATATCATATATGTATATATGTATATGTATGTATGTATGTATGTATGTACGAATGTGTGTATGTATGTATGTATGTACGTACGTATGTGTGTATGTATGTATGTATGTACGTATGTGTGTATGTATGTATGTATGCATGTATGTATGCATGTATGCATATATGTATGTATGTATGTATTTATGTTTGTACGTATCTATATACCCCCATTGCCGCAGAATCAATTTATCGAAAACGTTCAATTGTCACCCGGTTTTATCTTAAAATAAACGGCAGTCGAATACATTGCTTAATTATAGCAGAATCTAATCAGTCCCAGTTTTGAACCATATATAGCAATAATTAATCAATCACACGAGTGGTAGTAACAAGATAAAGTCAGTTTTATAACTAAAGCATTTGCAGTAGATGTGATTATATCAAGGAAATCATCTCCGAGTGACTGTTTCTTTTTCCAACGTCAAAGCCAAATCTTGGCGGCTATAGATTTAAAGAAGTTTGTGAGGCTGAAACATTTGTGACACGAAGTCTGATAAAACGTCACGGACTTGCATCAACAGGAAGTAGAAACCTCGTGCAAAGATGGGATAAACGCGTCATTTTTTGGCAAGAACTGTGGAGAAAACTAGTGGGTCGGAAGTACAATTGAATCTCATCTGTTCTTGCCAGAGTTTAAAATAAACAACAAAAAATAATGCATTTTTAACTTACCGACTTTCCATACTGGATTTCATATTAAAATGATAAGCAATTTTCTTTTGCAATGGGGCTGTACTAAAGCACCTAGTATTACACTTGTTAAGAATACTAATCCAGTATTACGGTATATGTAATTTGAAACTGTGCGCATATAGTAATAGTTCTTACGATTTTCCTCTATTTTTTAAACATATTAACCGACATTAAATTAAGATAACAACATTTTAAGGCACTAATGCTTCAATACATTATTCGCAGTATTGTAGCAGAGTACTGCATTAAAGGAATAAAACAAAGCTTATTAGATGCAGTTTCAACTAAATCGATAGTTCACGTTTTTATTTCTTAATTGTGAAAGGAATACAAAAAAGATTATTTAAATGCGGTTTAATCTAAATCAACATTTTGTGTTACTATTTCTTAATTGTTAGTAATAGTATGAGGTTAAATATCTTCGAATATTATCGGAGGACCGTTGTTAATTGCTCAACTTAGAACGTTAGGAACTGTACGCATTGTGTATTGCATAATCATGAAAAATTGAATGATGTGTCGGAAATATTATTGTATTAGACCTGAAGTGTATACTGGTTTTCCTTGGAGTATACTTTGAAGACATTCGTGTCAAAGATAAGTACTATATTATTAATATACATGAACGACATACACTTATGTAATTTGTTCAACATTAACAAACGTCTACAATAGTACACGCAATTTTCCTGCACTGCAGCAGCGCATTAGAATACAAACTGGTACACACACTGCAGATCGACACTGTGGAGACACTTTGCATACTGTATATCCAGGAATTAGAAGGCTCCCAGAATGGCTAGACCAAGCAACAACGAGTGACCAAGTATACGAGATCAGAAAAGCGTGCAATGAAGACAGTTAATTTAGTGGTATGGCAAGTATGTTGACAGGAAGCACCGACAAGTTTAACGGCGTTAAGAGTACAAGTGATTCGATCGATTTACTTATTGTCCCTTATACAGAGTCCCATAAAAGTCGCTTCACCTTTATTTTACTCGCGTTGCAGAAGAACGCTTTATTTGCAACCAACCAACAGCAGAATGTGGCAACGTGGAACTAGAGAAATTGTTCAAATTGTTGCCAACCGTTGCAAATAAGAAAAAAAAAACGCAAGTGAAAGTTATTATAAATCAGTAAAACATTATTTCCACAAAGCGACATTTAGGACATCCCGTATATTTGCACGACAAAATGGCGACCGTTAATGTTACTATAGGTTAGCGGTGACCATGATATCATAAATCGGTATCAGTATATTATAATGTTAATCAAGTTCCTGCTAGCCTTCACGTATGGATTAAAAAATAAATTTAGCTTCGTAAGGAGAACTTCTTGCTCTGCCCTACACACACACACACAGGCATTAAGTATCTTGATTACGTTCATCGTTCATACTGGTCATTGCCGTATTCACCGAAACAAAGGACTGATATTTCTTATGAAGCTGACTGTTACACAGAGAACAAAATAATCGGTGTCAAGGAATATGACGGCGATGAACAGGACAGTAACACATCACGTGAGAACATGACAAAAAAGTTTTGGATAGCCCGCACGTTTATACGTATTCCAAGTAAATTTTGAATTAATCGAAACTTTTTAGTGAAATTCGGACACAAAATTAAATGCTTAATCACTGTCAACGGGTGCACCAGGTGAGACAAAATGGAAAGCAAGCAATGTCAGAAACGAGCAAAACAAACCATAGGTCAACGGGAGGATAAAAACCATATTACTTCGAATTGCAGACGCACCCCACTTTTACAAAGGGATTTTCAGGGTATAAATTTTTGCAAGATAATACATTTGAGTGTCCGTAAAATTTACTACTCTTTCAGCAAAGCCACTTGTTCTTCGAGACTCTTGAAGAGTGAATAACAGCCCCTCAAATTTAAGAAGTTTCCTAATTTTTATTTCGGAAAAACGTGCAGAACGATGAGTATTTAGTTCGAAGTAATATTTTATGTACAAAAATAACGTGATGGACATGCCTAACTAAAACTGACTACGACACTCATGGACCGTGTACCATCTACTTGTAAATCAAATGAATTAGGAGGTGCTAGTGACCATTGTAAGGACAGCCATGGCGTCGAAACAGGCCTGAGCCAAGGTCCGTTTCCATATGACTGTTTGTCGAAAGCGGTGATAAATGTGCCGTGCGGATCGTCACTCACAGATAACAATATGCTTTGCCAGACAGACTAACCTCACCGAAATGCTTGTTCGCTATCAGTTGCTTTCCCTACGTCATTTCCGGTGAATGCGGTGCCGGAGTAGATTAGTTCTACACGTCGCTTCAAAATCGGTGTGCGTGCTTTGAAACATAAACGGATTTGACCTTAGCTTTATGTTTGAAGGGCAGAAGAAAGCGCGCCCTGAACTAATGCAAATCTAAGTTCTGTTGGTTATATAGTGCGCTAATTTGTTACGTATAATAGGAGTTTTCCCGTCAAACATCGCACAGGATTCAATAAAATATTCTCGGGCTAGCAACTGCGTTAGGTGTTTGAATCGAAAGTAAACCAGTATGATCCTTGAAACGTAGGTTTGCTCGCCATTGAACCACCTGACGCAGTTGCTAGTCCAAAAATATATTATTGAATTTAGTCGCCATGAAAACTTTAAATTATATCTGGCACAGGATCACACAGTCTACGGCTTGTTTACTAAAGGCAACGTGAAGTCGGCAGACTACGGCATCTGGGATTACGACACGCCCACACACTGACGAATCTGTCTACGAGAGAGCCAGAGCTACTTGAGATGCGCCGATCCTGTTTGTTTCAATGCACGCGCTTGTCATTCCGCAAGGCATCCACCTTCTGCAGCCCTTCATTCTGACATGTCCGAGGGCAAAACACTCAGTTCTTACAGATAAGCAGAATAAAGTGGCATCGCCGTCGGGTCGTGGTTCAAGAAATATCACTGCCAAAGGAGACGTAAAGTATTGTGGACAAACACACACAGAAATATAAAATGGGAATGAAACGGTGAGGAACACAAGAAAGGAAAGAAAGAAATTCATAGAGAAGAAGAGGAAATGACGCAAGAAACTTCAGGATGTGACAGGAATCAAAATCGGATTTGCTCGATAACTTTCTATGTGAACCTAACCATAACTAGCGGCATGTCAATGGCATTCTTCACAAGCTGATGCTCGTTTAGATAATAGAGAAGTTACCCGACTTTTACGAGCCCTGAGCTCATTACGTGTTAACAACAGCCCGCCGCTCGTCCGTAAACTTGGCGAAGTAAATGAAGTCCACATCCGCCAAATATCGTCGTAACTTTAACGTTAGTGGTCAATATTTTTCAATTTAATCTGGTGTTAAACGTATATGCCGATTCTGGCCGCGCGGTCTAATGCACGGTCTGCAGCCGCTCCCTTGCTGGGATTGTCAGTTCGAATCCTGGCGGGAGCAAATGACAGTCTATCGTGAATGTTGTGTTCTGACAGGTAGAGGTCTCTGCGACAGGCTGTTCATTCGTCCAAACGAGTCCTACCGATTGTGATGTGTCTGAGAGTGGTCGTTAAGCCTCGATAATGAGGAGGCCCTGGCCATCTAAAAGAAATAAATACGTGCGGTAACATTTTCACATTTTCCTCAAACTTATGAAGTTCCGAATTCGCAGTTGCCTGTAGTTTTCTGTGACTTCTTTTCACCTCTGTTCAAGCATTTTTCTTGTCATTCTCTAATAAAATGCTGCAAATTCGAATAACGGATTGACTATAAATATGCCCAGTAATTTCGGAGATGCAATATTGGAGCGGACAGGCGCGGAGAAAAGAGACTATCTCCTGATTATGCGTCCATCTTATGTACAATATTTCTTCCTATTTACGTTTCTGTGTTCAGCCTGATGATGACTATATATAGCCGAAACTTGTAGCTGGTTGGCACACAGATGAAGTTGTGTTAAGAATGTGATTTTGCATCGTTTCTTTTCTCCTTATATATGAATAATTCTTATGAGTTCCAACAGTCTGGTCCAAATTAATTTTCCAGGAAATCTCCAATTATCAAGGCTCAGAAGCGGCGACTAGATGAAAAGGCCTTACGGAAAATCAACATACGACACTGAACAATTACCTGTCAAACTGAGCTCGACACTGGATCTGGTACAGCGGTAAGCGCTGTCGAATTTAACCCGACACTGGACAGTAAGGTTTAAGGTTGTATATCACGTGACTTGGTCGTCAGATGTAAGAGTTTGGGTTAAGTGCAATATGAAGTATAATTATATTAGCAGCAGTGAAGGGTCTACGCGGTGTGAATGAAGATGTTTCAGGTTATTAATGAAATAGAATTACTACGCAGCAAATTAATTTCTAGAAAACATGGCAGCTACCAGCACACACCCATCCATCTTGCGGCTTAGCAGTGCCCAAGGTAGATCAGCTTATATGGGCTTAAAGTACTTTTTTTTTAATTTAACCCGGGTTTATTTAAACTTAAACTTTACTGAAACAATAATTTATCAGAAGAACTCCAAACACGAATATAATATTCCTATTGGCCAATTTGCCTATTGTTACCTCTGTCTGGTCATAGCACTCGCTTTATGAACTGAAACTGTTTACAAGCAACAAAGTATTTGCGCACATAAGCCCATTTTGCACCACGAAAATGGATATGATCTTCCAAGTAGAAAATGATAGAAGGAAATGAAGAAGGCTGTTCGTAAAGATTTTGATTAAGCTTTTAAATACTTTATTTCCTGATAATACATATAAGTGTCTTAGAGTGCCTAGAAGTTTTTAAGTAGTTACCCAAGGCTGTAAGTACCAGCAGATATTGAAATTAGTAAAATGGTTTAAGGTAAAATTATGTATTTTTTATTAAACATAAACAGCTGTCAAGTATAGCGTAAGTTTGACGTACAACATGTCCACACGCCCTTCGTTAATGTAATTCTTGTAATGCTACGACTAAGAAGACATAAGCAGCTACTAAATGACCTTAATGAAAATGGAATATACTAAAATTTGAAAGCGGACGCACCAGACTGTTCTTTCTGTAGAACTCACTTGGAAGAGGCTACAAACCTCTCGCAAGAAAAACACATTAAATGACTACAAGATCGCAAGGCTTGTTATTTCTCATGGCATAACATGAAGATGGCGTGCCGTTCTATGGCATGGTTTCTTTTATTAATTTCGTTAAGAACCCGTGAATTAGTTATAAGAAGTGATGACAGGCATATTGGTAGTATTTCACCTGACACCAGTCTGGAAACTTTGCTTCAGAGAGGGTTATCTCTACCACTAGGTCACGTGACTCTGAAAGTTATAGTCTATCTCGAAAGTCACCTCGTGATACAGGAATAAAGGAAACACGGCCTTGGTATTTTAAAGTAAGAAAAAATGAGCAGCTAAAGTAGGCCTATACCTATGTATAATTAGGCACGCTACAGTTCGAGAAAGTGTTCAGATGGGGTACAAAGCCTCACACTCTAAGCTCCTATACCAGACGTGTATGAAAGGATAGCCTCACACTCCACCCACTTTATCTTCGCAGAAGAATTCTCCGGTAGCATTGGGACAAGAGACTGGATGGTCCTAAGGGCCGGTATGGATGCTGCGAAGAAGCGGAAAATCTCTGCTCCTCCCGGGAATCGAACCCCGATTTCTCTATCTTCCAGCACTTCGTCTTCCACTATACTGAGCTAATCCCTGTCCCATTATTTGAATGTGTTGTAATGACATTCTTCCGGAAGTTGCTGTAAAAACCCATTATCATTTTTTTTCTTTCCCCTCTCTCGCAGGTCACAGTCAAGCCATAAAGCAGTGACTTCGCAGTAGTTGCATAATAATGAGGAAAGGCGCACGAAGTGACACGTCAGGTTTTGTATGAGAAGAAAGAGAAATATTAAGTAATATCTTCAGCATAATTGAACAAAAACACCTATAGACAAAGAAAATTCCACGGAGAACATTAAAGTATTATTCCTTGTACCTTGTCAGCAGCGTGGACCTGTATATGAATTCATTATTACTTACGTAAAGATCTAGAAGACAGTGGAACACGTTACATTGACTGCTTGTGAATAATAGGGATGTTATTAGACCCAGAATTAAGTGTGCATACTTACATTTATGTTTCAAATTAACAATTTAGCGGTATACATTTTGGACTTTGTGAGGGAGATATAAGTTATTTATGGCGTAAAATTTTGAATCAGACATAAGACATACATAAGATAATTAATTAAGTTTTAATTACGCCACCCAGTGTAGTGCGAGTTTTGGTTTCTAAAAACGATGATCTTATGATAAAAGACTTATGAAGGCATTATAGTCTTTCAAAACATCGGTAATTCTCTTCCACCTGGCACGAAGTGACACTAATTGAAGCTGTAGGATGCTATGGAATGGAAATGAATGTGGAAGAAACTAAGGTAATAATAATAATAATAATATCAAGACAGACATCCCCAATACAGACTATGAGATATAAAAAGTAACCGGAATATGTGGAATATGATGATAGCATGATAACAAATGATGCAGCATGCACACGTGAAATTAAATTGAGAATTACCATGGCAAGAGCAGCATTCAGCAAGAAGAATATTCTTTTCACTAGGAAATTGGACTTCAATTTAAAGAAGAAACTTGTAAGGTGATACATTTGGAACACAGCTTTGTACGGTGCTGAAACTTGAGCACTTCGTAAGGTAGATCAGAAATGCCTGGAAAGTTTGCACGGTGGTGCTGGAGAAAGATGGATACGATCAGTTGGACCGAACGTGTGAGAAAAGAAGAAGTGTCACAAGAGTTAAGGAGGAGAGGAACACGCTACAAACAATAACAAGCAGGAAGAATTACTGGATTTTTCATATCTTGAGTAGGAAGTGCCTTCTAAAATATGTTATTGAAGGAAAGATAGAGAGCTTGATAACAGTGGCGGAAGGACGAAAAAGAAGATATAAGCAGCTACTAGATGACCTTACGGGATAGAAGGAACACTGGAAATTGAAGGAGGAAACATTATGTCACAGTATATGGAGAACTCACCTTGGAAGAGGCTGTGAACCTGCCGTATGACAGACTGCATGCAATGAATGACGGCTTAACATCCAAGAAAACCTGAATACTGAAATCGGGTTTTCTAAAGCGAATGTAAGAATAGCTGTTTACACCTATGTAAAAAAGAAGTAACAATGGAGCTAATATGTCGATTGAGAAATTTTCGTTCAGTTCAACAGAACTTTCTGTCTGTATTTAGACAATAAGAATAGTTCTTTACATGTCATAGAAAATTGTGCTGACGTTTAACAAACTTTTCATATTTGACAAATTAGTTTTTACAAACACACACACACACACACACACCACAATAATGATGCTGAACCTATACTAACGATAAAACTGAAAAAAATGCATTGTGAGGACTTTCATGATGTATTCACTTCAGCAGATGTTAGTGTGATCAAATGAAGGAAGTGATGAGCCCTTCTTGGGAAGGGTCACACAACTAGTCAAGAAGTAATCGTGTTTGAAAGAACCCGCAACTGCTCTCTTTCCTGGACCAAGACAGAAACAAGGACACACATTCCCATATACAACTTTCACATGTTTCAGTGCCTTCTACTCCTAGATCTTCCAATTGGTCTCACCCTTTTAAGGTTTTCAGACCAAAATTATCTATGACCTTCACATGTTTGCCTTTTGCGCTGCGTGACAAAACTACACTGTGTCTGGATTTCGTAATCTTAATAATATATGCTGAAGTGTGTCAAATATGAAACTCTTCACGGAATTGTCTCCAGCCTCGCACTTCTTACACTGTCGTGGATCCATGTGTCTTCCTAGGCTTGCGGCTTTCAATCTCTTAGTCGTTATAAACCGCGCACTAATTGTGCAAGTGAAATGACTGCTATTATAATGTATAGTGATGGTATATTGTTGATTACAGTTAGTCACAACCTATTGGAGGCGCCAAGTTTTACACCTACACACAAAAAAGAGGTGGAATTATAGTTTTGATAATTTCAGCCAATTCGTGTTTATAAAACAAAAGGGAGGAGAAGATGCTGAACTGAATTGTAGTTAGCTTACCGAGTATTTTACTGCCATTTTCTTCATAAAATGTTAATTTTTTAGTTCACAAGTATTTTGTACTTTTCGACGTATTTATTGTCTATTACAGATTTGTGACGAAATGGTATGACATAAACTCCATAGCAATTGATTCCATGCTTACTTCCAGATCAACGTTCCAAGTAACGTCTAACGTCACCAGTACATACAGTCTTCGTTGTGCCAGTCTGTTGTGTTGTCGCTTTAAAAGAGGATTGACGTCGACGGTGTATACAGAAATTTTATGTGTTACTTGCTGTTATAGCCACTCCTGGTTTTCCTGAACTTCCCTAATTGCATTTTCTACAAATATACCACTAGCCGGGGGGTACGCGGTGACATAATCCTCCCGGCCGCACTATGGCCCTGGGGTCGACTCAGCCTCTAACAGAAATGAGTACCAGGAATATTTCATTGTGCGTAAAGGCTGCCAGTGCGTAGGGCTGACAACCTTACCACCTTCATGTGCCAGTTCTCATGAAATATGGGAGCCTCAGCCTCCTGGAACCCTCAGGTCATGTCCAGGCCGGTGCAGGGATTGCTTTACCTTTCTTTACCTTACTACAAGCCAGCCTAGTGCAGCCGTTATAACGTCCCTCTGTGGACACTCAGCAATCACGAGCTGTTCGAAACAACCTCCCTAAATTACCCAAATATATTACTGTCATTGTCAGTAGATGAAACAGAAACCGAAGACAGACGTATATGTACCCTCGCACCATCAGCATTTATATATACGAGTAGCACAGCAAATTCTGGAAAATTCCGGAACTGTTCTAATTTCGATTCCATTCATTGGTATTGTTAGTTTTTTATACCTCTGAAGTAACTATCTTTTACTTTGTATACAAGCCCTTGGAAAATTACATCAAGTTCACAGTGTACACAGATGACGCGTCATTGTAAAGGAAACTTTCTGATTGGTATAACTGCCAACTGAGTGTGAAAATAAACATTCATACAGAAAGTATTTCTACTAGTAACAGTTAAAAGTGACTTAGGTATTAGTAGTTCATAACGTCAATTTTGACTTAAAAATTTGCTTGTTACGGAAATATTCTTTTCCGAGACTTTCTACTAGAAGTCGATGTAAATCAATACCGCATTCAAGAAAGTAGCCATGAATTTACGTAGGGCTCCATTTTAAAATTAAAATAACACCAAGCCATTTTTTAACGCGCTAGTTGCGTTCGTTGAAACCTACGCGTATCTTAAAGCGTGCGTGAATTAAAAGTGATACTAACCGTAAGAAAAAAAAGAGCTCCAATGGATGCAAATAAACCAGCCAAAGCGCGTTAATCCAAAAATGAGGAAACTTCATTAATAAGTGGTGTAAATTGGTAAGTGGCATTAAAGCAAAAGGCGTAAAACAAGGTCTTTCGTAAAAATAAACACTTCCTTATTTAAATAACAGCGTGGTTTATTTTAAGGAAACGAGTGGAAAATGGGGGGGTTCTCTTAGTTCTTCGTGCGTAAGGAAAATATGTGCGAAGCGGGCATCGGATCGTTCAGATTTGAGTTGTTGTAGTTCATCTGGAGGTATCCGGTCACGTGGATAAGGACAGCGATTGTGTTTGCGCTGAAGCACGGAATAGCGTAAAGTTGCTGCCAGGAAGAGAAATAAATAATTGTCAAAGGAGGTCACTGGAGACACACAATTATTTGCGACCTTAGACACATCTCCAATTAGCATGAACATCAACCAGAAACTCCGCAGCATGGCAGCTCTCCAGAATAATCCACTCACTGCCTAAGTACACCTTTTGTTCTCGAGTTAACATGCGCCCACGTTTTCGTGGCGTTTCTTTATTTCTGTCGTCATTCCTGTAAGTTTAATTACAGACGCTGGAACCTGTACCACTATGGGTAAACAGATAGTTGATCCGACGTCAATAAAAACGCCGTCAGTAAAGTGTTCCCCTGTCATAGTTTACATTTCT
>Ga0131853_10009074_pt1 | contig 18158 bp, 13 predicted proteins | sample TergutLab28metaG_FD_92764 | JGI IMG/M metagenome (GOLD analysis project Ga0131853, IMG submission 92764) | Labiotermes labralis P1 segment gut microbial communities from Petit-Saut dam, French Guiana - Lab288 P1 (version 2) (version 2) | ecosystem: Host-associated > Arthropoda: Insects >... | reverse complement strand
AGAGCAAGAGAGGAAGGAATACTATTTTTGCCCTTGTCGATCATCCAATCGGGTGCCTTTCCCGATTTGATTAGCGTCTTGGGGCAAAAATAGTATTCCTTCCTCTCTTGCGGTCTACCCCACCCAACCCAAACAAAAACTAACTAACTTCAAACCCCCTCAAAATAAAATTTGTTAATAACCTACATAAGTATTATAATAAAAAAAATCACCCCAATATAAAGGAGACCTTTCTATGAAAATCGGAGTTTTACTCGAAAGCTTTAACATCGACCTAAAAGAATCAGTAAAAAAAGCAGCCTCACTTGGTGCCGAAGGAATCCAGGCATACGCAGTCGACGGAGAACTTGCCCCGGAAAACATGACTGATGCAAAAATCAAAGAATGGCTCGACTACGTAAAATCAAATGGAATGGTATTTTCGGCAATCTGTGGGGACCTCTCTTCCCACCCAAAAAGCATTGGTCATGGATTTGAAAACGCAGAAAACAACATCTTCGCAGTAGAAAAATCCAAAAGAATACTAGACCTCGCTAAAAAACTTGAATGTGATGTAGTAACAACCCACATTGGCACAATTCCGGCTGAAGAAAATGAAACAAGAGAAATCATGCGGAAAGCCTGCCGTGAACTTGCAGTTTATGCCGACTCAATCGGCTCTTCCTTTGCAGTTGAAACCGGCCCGGAATCGGCTGCACTTCTTGGCGAGTTCCTAAACAGCCTTGGGGCAAAAGGCGTACGTGTAAACTACGACCCTGCAAACCTTATAATGGTAGTAGACGATGACCCCGTGAAAGGTGTCTATACATTAAAAGACTACATTGTACACACCCATGCAAAAGACGGTATTCAAGTCTCAAAAAACCCTCTTGAGTGGGAAGAACTCCCCCTTGGAAAAGGTGGCGTAAAATGGCCGGAATACCTAAAAGCCTTAAACGAAATTGGATTTAACGGCTTCCTCACAATTGAACGTGAATGTGGTGATACACCCGAAGAGGATATTAAACTTGCGGTTAGTTTCCTAAAAGAGCAGTTAAAAGCACTAGGATTATAATAAGTTAGTTATTTGAAGTAACAAACCCCTGATGTCACTTTACAATTTGCATTGTGACATCAGGGGTCTATTTTTTTTGACAAAAACCTAGTATAATGTCAAAATCCATTTTGATTTTTATTTTCAAGGGGTGATTACTCATGAATGTTTTACTTGTTGACGGTGAAGCAGACAATATAAAAAATTTCCGTGCCCACATTAAAGCTACATTCCCAAACATCCGTATTGTTGGACACTTTTCTGATATAAACCGTGACATACTTCCTGCGGTGCGAGATTTAAAACCTGATTTGATTCTTGCAGATATTCGTTTTTTTGGTGGGCTTCATTTTGCACGGTTTAAAAATATTCATGACGAGTACCCTGATGTTCGTTTTGTCATGTACGGAACTTATAATGAATCTGATTATATGAAGCGTGGGCGTGAATTTGGCGTTTTGGACTTTATGTACCGCCCTGTAAAACCTTCAGAACTTAACCGTTGCTTGGAAATTGCATTAACTTATTTTAAGAAAACAGAAGAAACACGCAGACAAGTTAAAGTTATGGAAGATAGCTACCAAACAAAAAAGTTTGTTTATGAAGAAATTTTTTTGCGTGCACTCCTTGATGGGGATATCGACCGTGAAAACGAAGCCCGTGAAGGGTTTACGTATTTTAATATTCCTTTTGATATAGGCTTTTCTGTTTTAATTATCCGCATAGACCACTACCGTAGGCTTGCTTTAGCTTTAACGGAAATGGAAAAACATTTGCGTGTGATTAATATTTTAGATACTGTAAAAAATGTCTTACATGAGCATAAAGCCAAAGCTTTTATCCGTAGTTTTCATGAAATCCCTGTAATATTAAACTCTCACATGAGTGTTGAAGACAAGGTGCTTTTGGGAGACAGGTTAAAGCACTATATTTTTGAAAAAACAAAGACACGCTGCACAATTGGTATCGGGCGGACGTATACTACTCCAATGGAAATTGCTATTTCAGCCCGTGAAGCTGACGCTACTTTTGGGTATCGCTATCGCATGGGATACAACGCTGTAATTCCTATCGAGTTTGTTGAGCCAAACAATAATATTACTTTCCGATACCCCCACGCACGAGAACGGCGGCTTGTTTACTCTGCCGTTGTTGGAGACTATGAATACTCTAAAGGTCTTCTTTCGGAGTTATTTACTGCTCTAGCACAGTCCGGGCAGCTTCCTGAAAATCTTGTAGCAAAAATTATCATGACTATTGTTTTTCGCATAAGCCGCTACATTAGTGAGCAGAACCTGCCCTTTGCAGGAGATGTAGCAAAATACTTTCCAACTGCTGATATTTTAAAACTTGTAACAATTGATGATGGTTATGCTTTCATGGATAAATCTTTAAAAGAATTTTGCACTTTTGTTGGAGCTTTCCACGCAAAAGATTCACTCCGATTACATGTGATGGCAAAAAAATATATTGCAGAACATTATTTTGAAAGTTTTTCTATTGCTAAAATTGCAGTTAAACTTGGCACAACGCCAGAAACTTTGAATAAAGTATTTATGGAACGGGAAAAAATTATGCTTTTTGATTACACAATGTGGGTGCGAATCCAAGAAGCCCAAAAACACTTAAAAAACAGCGCAACAGAAGAAGACATAATAGCTGTACAAGTAGGTTTTGACGACGTTAAATACTTCCGTTCAATCTTTAGAAAATATGTAGGCGAAACCCCGGCAGAATTTAGGGCAAGAACGTAGGGATAACGCCCTACTCCAGCATTTTTGAAGCACAAAGTGCTTCCCCAGAGCGAAGCGAGGAAGCGGAAGTGGGCTTCGCCCACTGTAGCGGCAGGGTCATAGGGACAGCGTCCCTATTTAAAAGGAGGTTTAGATTTTGGACATTAAAGTTAAATTGGAAGAAAAAAAAGTAGCAGAAAGAATGGGTATTGAAGAAGGTAATAAATTACTTGATGATACCTACAAAGTTTTGGAAACAAAAATACTGGAATACCGTTCAGAATCTGACCTTGATATCATCCGCAAAGCGTTTGAACTTGCCCGTCACGGTCATGATGGACAGTATAGGCAGTCCGGAGAGCCTTACCTTATTCACCCACTTGAAGTTTCTATAATACTCGCTGACATTCGTGCAGACAAAGAGTCTATTTTGGCTGGGATTTTGCATGATGTTGTTGAAGATACCCCCTATACAAAGGAAGATATAATTTCTCGCTTTGGTGAGGAAGTATCAAATATTGTTGATGGTGTTACTAAAATTGAAAAGGTTGCATATGTATCAAAAACAGACGAACAAGCTGAAAACTATCGCAAGATGTTTTTTCATATGGCACAGGATGTCCGTGTTTTGCTTATAAAAATTGCTGACAGGCTTCACAATATGCGTACACTTGGGGCAAGACCCAAACATAAGCAAGAGGCTGTTGCTCGTGAAACTTTGGATATTTACGCACCGCTTGCACACCGCTTGGGTGTTGCTAAACTCCGTTATGAATTAGAAGAGCTTGGGTTTAAATATACTGACCGTCCTTTTTATGACGATTTAAAGCAAAAGGTCGAGATTAAACAAGCAGCACGGCAAGAAATTGTTGAAGCTATAATGGTGGAAATTCGAGCTAAACTTAAAGAGAGAGGCGTAAAAGCCGAAGTTTCCGGGCGACCTAAACGTTTTTATAGTATTTATAAAAAAATGATTGGGCAAAAAAAGCAGCTTGAAGAAATTTTTGATATTTATGCTGTTCGTGTTTTGGTTGATAATATTGGCGAATGTTATGAAGTTCTTGGTTGTATACACGAGATGTATACACCTGTTCCAAAACGGTTTAAAGATTATATTGGACTAAAAAAACCTAATGGATATCAATCGCTTCATACCACTGTAATTGGACCAGGTGAACCTTTTGAGGTGCAAATCCGAACTTATGAAATGCACTCTGTTGCAGAGCTTGGTGTTGCTGCTCACTGGAAGTACAAAGAGGGCGGAAAGGCTGCAAAAGACAAGTGGTTGCAGCAGATTATGGATTGGCAACGGGAAGTTTCTAACAACGAGGAATTTTTGGATTCACTAAAAATGGATCTAAATGCTTTTAACACTAGTGTTTATTGTTTTACACCCGAAGGAGCAGTCATTTCGCTACAAACAGGTTCATGTCCTGTAGACTTTGCGTATACAATTCATAGTGCAGTTGGTAACAGAATGGTTGGAGCAAAAGTTAATAACAAAATGGTTTCTGTTGACCATATTTTAAACACAGGTGATAGAGTTGAAATTTTAACAAGTCAAAATAACAAAGGTCCAAATCGTGATTGGCTTAAATTTGTAAAAACCACTACTGCACGCTCAAAAATAACACAATGGTTTAATAAAGCAAGCCGTGAGGAGAATTTACGCAAGGGTCGTGAGGCAATTGAAGCTGCTGCAATTGAAGTTGTTAATATAAAAATAGATGACTTACTTGCTGACAGCAGAGATGAAGATGTTTTAAACCGCTTCAACTGCAAAAACATGGAAACTCTCTATGTTATGATTGGTGTTGGCGGTTTAAAAGAAAAGCTTGTTATAAATCATTTATACCGTGAATATGAACGAATGCAACCACCGCCAAGTGATGAAGAGCTAATCCAAAACTTACTTGAAGCCGGGAAAAAAGATGACAAAATTAAAGCTTCAAGTGGAATTGTTATTCGTGGAATTGGTGACACTGCTGTACGGTTTGGTAAATGCTGCGGACCGCTTCCCGGTGATGAGGTTACAGGTTTTGTCACACGTGGGCGAGGGCTAACTATCCACAGGACTGATTGCGTTAACATTTTGCATATGGACGAGTTTGAGCGTCGCCGGCTTATTGATGCACATTGGCAGCTTCCTGAAAAAACACGTCAAACCTATCATACAGACTTACGGCTTATTTATGATGACCGTGATGGTTTACTCGCAGATATTTCAAAAGTTCTTTCGGATGAAAAAGTACGGGTAACAAATCTTGATGCACGTACTGTCCAGTCGGAAGCTGTTTTTCGGGTTGGCGTTGAAATTTCTAATGGGGAGCAGCTTGACCATTTGATTTCGAGGCTAAAAAGAGAAACGGGTGCTCATGAGATAACAAGGGTTAATTTATAATGTTGTTAATTTTAATAAATCATAAATATGAAAACGAAATGCAAACTATTTCCCAGCTATTTTTCCCTGGGGAGAAGTTTGCTTTTGTTTATGATTTCATGACAGAGGAAATGCCTGATGGATATGTAATTTATTCAGAGGTTTCGGAACTTTGCATTTGCTTTAAACTGTATAAAGATAAAGTTTTGATTGGAGAGTCAAATAACAACCCTTATAGTTACAAAAGTATGCACAATCCTTTGTCACAGCCAAGTTATTTTTCAATACGCAGAGCCTTTGCTCTTGACCTTTTTATCTTACTTAAAAAACACATTGGTGCATTTACTCCGTGGGGGTCACTTACCGGAATAAGACCTTCAAAGCTCGTGCGTGAATGGTTGACAGTAGGGTTTGATGACGAGGTAATTACTAAAACATTAAAAGATATTTATTTATGTGATGAAAATAAAGCTAAGCTTGCAGTAAAAGTCGCCCATGCTGAAAACAAACTTAAACCAATGGTTTTAATGGATAATAATGCGATTGGAGTTTATGTTAGTATTCCATTTTGTCCTTCACGATGTTTCTATTGTTCATTTAATACAGCACATAAGCCGCCAAGTGAAACCTTGATGATAAGTTATACCAATGCAGTTTTAGGCGAAATACTGGAAAAAGCAGCTCTTGCAAAAGATTTAAACAGCCCTGTTTCATCAATATATATTGGTGGAGGTACGCCAACTTTTTTAAATGAAATTTTGCTTGAAAGAATTTTGAGTGCAGTTGTAGAGGCTTTTTATAAAACCGGATTAGAGTTTACAGTTGAAGCCGGGCGACCTGAAACTTTGTCAAATAAAAAACTTAAACTTCTTAAAAAATATGGAGTGAACCGCATTGCAGTAAATGCTCAAACTTTGAATAACAAAACATTAAACGAAATTGGACGAGCCCATACAGCAGAAGATTTTATTAATGCCTACAAAAGTGCAAGAGAAGTAGGTTTTAGCACTATTAATACAGATTTGATTGCAGGTCTGCCGGGTGAAACAGCCAATGACATGGAAAAAAATATGGAAACTTTAAGCGAACTAAAACCAGAAAACATAACAATACACACACTTGCAATAAAACGTGCTTCCATTTTGAATGTAAAAGGCAATCTACAGATTGGAAACTCATCTTTTGCCAAAATCACAGAAGATATGCTCTCAATTGCTTCAAAAACATGCAGCAGTTTAGGGCTTATCCCATACTATTTATATCGTCAAAAAAACATGATTGGTATGTTTGAGAATATTGGCTACAGTAAAGCCGGGCATGAATGTTTATACAATGTAGGTATGATGGCAGAGATTCAAACAATTTTAGGAATTGGTGCAGGAGCAGTTACAAAGTATGTTAACGATGATAAAATATCCAGAGATTTTAATGTAAAAAATCCAGAAATATATATAAACAGGAGGATAACCATATGATTCAAGCACCTAAAGGGACAAAAGACATCCACAGTGAGGAAATGAAAATTTGGCATGTAGTGGAGAATCATATCCGTAACATAACAAATGCTTTTAATTTCCAAGAAATTCGCACACCAATGTTTGAATCAACAGACCTTTTTTTACGTGGTGTTGGTGATACTACAGATATTGTACAAAAGGAAATGTATACATTTAATGACAAGTCAAACCGCAGTATGACCCTGCGTCCGGAACTTACAGCCGGTGTTGCTCGTGCTTACATTGAAAACGGAATGGCAAGCAACCCCAAACCAAATAAGTTTTGGTATATTGGTCAGTGTTTTAGATATGAAAAACCACAAGCCGGACGGTATCGTCAACACTATCAGTTTGGCGTTGAGGTTTATGGTTCAAGTTCTCCGGCTGCCGAGGCGGAAGTGCTTTCGCTTGGCTGGGAACTGCTTCAAGCACTTGGAATAAAAGATGTCAAACTTCATATAAACAGCATTGGTTGTATACCCTGCCGTAAGGTTTACCACGAGAAATTAAAGGACTTTTTAAAAGAGCAGTTTGAAAGTTTTTGCGGCCTTTGCCAAGATAGATTTGAAAAAAATCCGCTGCGAATTTTGGATTGCAAAAATCCATCCTGTCAAAAACTTCTTGAAAATGCGCCTTCGGTTTTAGATATCCTTAGTGAAAACTGTAAAAATCATTTTAACGAGCTTCAAGAAATTCTTAAAATTTTTAATATCCCATTTATAGTTGACGCAAAAATAGTACGTGGGCTTGATTATTACACATGTACTGTTTTTGAGTTTATAAAAAGCGGAGAAGCGACAGTGCTTGGCGGTGGTCGTTATGATGGTTTAATCTCACAACTTGGTGGAGCAGAAACTCCGGCTGTTGGTTTTGGAATGGGGCTGGAAAGACTTGTACTGCTTTTAAAAAACCAGGAAAATGAACTTGATTTACAAAAAGACCCACTATTTTTTATTGGAAGCACCGGCAAAGAAGGATTTATAAAAGCCCAAGAGCTGGTTTACAAACTTCGCAAAAAGGGCATACAAGCCGAAAGTGATTTAATAGGAAGAAGCGTAAAGGCTCAAATGAAATATGCGGACAAAATAAAAGCCCAGCACACGATGATTATAGGCGAAACTGAACTTTTAAATAATTCTGCGGAAATAAAACATATGGAAACAGGTGAGAAAAAACTGGTTAGCTTTTTTGATTTATTAAATATTGAGGTTTAATAGACATGGATATTTTACAACTAAAATATGATTTTTTACAAATATTTGGAGGGAGTGAAGCAGAGCTTCGAGTGTTTTACTCCCCGGGTCGTGTTAATTTAATTGGAGAACATACTGATTATAATGGGGGTCATGTGTTTCCCTGTGCTTTAAGTTTTGGCATATATGGTGTTGCAAGAAAACGCAGCGATAATATTTTGCGTTTTGCATCCGGTAATATAAACTGTCCTGTTTCAGTTAAACTAGATAATTTAGTATATGACAAGACACACAACTGGGCGAATTACCCAAAAGGTGTTGTTTTAGAGTTTATTAAACTAAACCACGAGTTTAGCGGCTTTGATTTGTACGTTTGGGGTAATATCCCAAACGGAGCCGGGCTTTCGTCATCTGCAAGTTTAGAAGTTTTAACGGCAGTTGTTGTAAACAGTTTATTTGATTTGAATGTTTCCATGAAAGAAATTGCACTGCTTTCCCAAAGGGCAGAAAATAAGTTTGTTGGTGTAAACTGTGGAATAATGGATCAATACTCCATTGCACTTGGGAAAAAAAATCATGCAATGTTTCTAAACTGTCAAACACTTACCCACAAATATGTACCTCTTGAGCTTGCAGGCTACAAAATAATAATTGCCAACACAAACAAAAAGCGTGGCTTGTTAGACTCAAAATATAACGAACGCAGAAGTGAATGTGACAAAGCACTAAAACTTCTGCAACGAAAAAACGATATAAAATCCCTTTGTGAACTCACACCAGAGGATTATGAACGTGATAAGTACTTAATAAAAGACCAGACAATCCGCTATCGTGCGGAACATGTCATATATGAAAATGCCTGCACAATACAAGCAGTGGCAGCACTAGAAAACGGTGACTTAGCCAGGTTTGGGGAACTTATGACTACTTCACACAAATCATTGTATTGCAGGTATGAAGTAACCGGACTCGAACTTGATGCACTAGTTGATTCTGCCTTGAAAGTAGAAGGTGTGCTTGGGTCACGCATGACCGGTGCAGGGTTTGGTGGCTGCACGGTTAGTATTGTAAACGAAAACTGTGTCCAGGATTTTATTACATCTGTTTCAGAGCTATATCCAACGCTTACAGGGCTTGTTGCAGATTTTTATATAGCAGAAACCGGTTGTGGTGCAAAGGAAATTGTGTAGATAAATTTGGAATATAGATTGGATATATTAAAAATTATGATTCATATTACAAAACAACAAATGCGGCAATTTATACTGCACAAACACGGGCTTATAGGGGGACATAAATTCACCGGCAAAAAAGGTGCTCTTGAGTTTATTAACCAAGCAGGCTGCATACAATTTGACCCGGTGGATTTATGCGGCAAAAATGCCGAACTTACTCTGCAATCACGGGTCAAGGGATTTAAAAAGGATATGCTTAATGAATTATTGTACAAAGACCGTGCTTTGTTTGACTATCCTGATAAGCAACTTTCTATCATTCCTACAGAGTACTGGCCTTATTTCAGTAGGTTAAGGCAAGCAGCACAAGAGAACCTTACCCGTCATCCCGAAATTCAGGAACATATAGAGTCATTCCGTTCATATATAAGTGAAAACGGAGCGATATGTTCTAATGACATAAAACTTGACGGAACAACTTCATGGTGGTCGGCAATAAATTGGAGTTCGGGCGGTAAGATGTCACGGTCTGTGCTGGAGCAAATGTATTCAAGCGGTGACTTAGTTGTACACCACAAAAAAGGTGCTCGTAGATATTATGACCTTGCTGAACGGCATTTTTCACCTGTATTATTAAAAACCGCTGACCCCTTACCTGATGATTTCGCTCACCAAAAATGGTGCATTGCTCGTAGAATTGGTGCGGCTGGACTTTTGTGGAATAGGAACTCTGATGCACTTATTGGTATTTGGGGATTAACCGCCAGCACTCGCAGCAAAGTGTTTGAATCGTTGTTATTAGAAGGTGTGATAAGTGAGATAGTCGCTGAAGGGCGTAAGTTTTATATACTTTCAAAGGATATTCCAATTTTGGATGAAGTATTAAAAAATCCTCCAGCCAAGATAAGGTGCGAATTTATTGCCCCACTTGACCCTTTAATGTGGGATAGAAAGTTAATTAACTTCATATTTGATTTCCATTATTCATGGGAAATATATACTCCGCCACAAAAACGAAAATACGGTGCTTATGTATTACCAATTCTATATGGTGAAAATTTTATAGGTCGTATTGAGGCTGTTTGTGAACGAAAAACCCAGACACTTATTGTTAAAAATATCTGGTATGAGGATAATGTGAAACAGACAGCAAAACTAAAAAAAGAAGTTAATGAGTGTGTAAAGAATTTTGCGGATTTTAATGATTGTGGAAGTATTACATGGATTTGAATATAAAAAGCGTCAGTTTAAATCAAGATTGATTTAGCTGACGCTTTTTTATTTTACATAGCTTCAATTTCCTTTTTTAATACATTATTTACAACAGAACTTCCCATTTCTATAGCCTTATTTATATTCTCCAAAGCTTTAGCTTTTTTCCCTTTAGCCTTATAGTACATAGCCCACGTACGATAGATACACCAACATTCCCCATCTTTTGTTCCGTCTTTTTTTATAAGCTTTTCAGCATTTTTTATTGCAAAACGGGCTGCCCACATCTTTCCAAGTTCTATATCTGCCATAGAAATATAGCTGTAGTCACCGTGGTATGTTATGTTTTTGCCTTTTAAAAGTGCTAAAACTTTTTCAAAGTCATGCTTTGCAACATCGGCTTTTCCTCCACGTTTATGAGCCATTCCTCTATGGAAATAGTTCACATGGTCTTCCGGGTCAAGCTCTATTGATTTGTCGTAGTGGTAAAGTGAATTTTCATAGTCATTAAAATAGTAGGAGTATAAGTTACCTGCAACCCAGTGAATATATGGGTCATTGTCAATTAGTGACAATGCTTGCTTTACATAGTCCATTGCATTTTTTGGGTCATTTAACTCACCACTAAAAAGTAGTGCAATTTCAAAATAAATTGAACCCTCACTCCACCATAAATACTGACCTTTGCCATATGTTGAAACATGCAGCAACTCATTTACTGCGTCTTGATGTCTACCTGCATTTTTTAATACAAAACCTAGACGCAAGCGTAAGTTCATGCTTTTTGGGTATTCTTTTATTTTTGATTGTAATAGTTCCAATGCTTTTTCAGGCTGCCCTAAATCTTCGTAAATCATTGCAAGTTGATTTATTCCTGTTTCACAACCCGGGTCAGCGTTTATTGCGTCTTCGCAAACTTGTTTTTTCTTTTCTAAGTCATTGTAAACACCCAAGATTTGTAAAATCAAGTTCTCACTTGTTGGGTCTTTTTTTAGCCCTTCTTCAAGTATTGCTACTGCTTCATCCATTTTATTGTCGTTGGCTAAAATATAATAAAGCTCCAGGTAGATTTTTTCTGCCCATTTACCTAAGTACTGGTCATCTTTAATTTCATTTAATATTTTGAAGGTTTCATAAGATTTATTTGGAGCGTCAATTATAATAGCTTCGTAGTATTTTAGCCCCGGACTTATTACATTAAACTTGGTGGCACGCTCTATAATTGATTTAACTTGCTCATCGTTGTTTGTATTATAATAAATTTCTGCTAAAATTTCATATGGTTTTGAATAGTGAGGAAGCAGGTTTAAAGACCCTTCTGCAAAAAAAGCTGCCTCTGAATAGTTATTCATTTCTTTATAAATTTCTGCTTTAGCAGTATAAACTTCTGCTATTCTTCCATTTATTTCGTTTGCACCGTCTAGGGCTTTAATTGCTTTATCGTATTCCTTTAACTGCCTGTGAACTTCTGATTTTGCACCATAAACTCTCGCTTTTTTTATGGCATTGTATCCTTTTGTTGAAAGGTCAAGTGAAAAAACATGTTCGGCAGTTTCCAGTGCTTCATCATATTTTTTCATTGATGTAAAAGCACTAATTTTTGTGTAGTAGTTGCTAAAGTTTTCTTCAAGCTTATTTGATTTGTCTGCATATTTTATTGCATCGTCATAGTGTTTTAAATCCAGTGAACAAACTGCAAGAAGTTTAAAGTACTTTGCGGAAGATTCATCCTTTAAATTTATAAGTAAATCATATGCTTCTTGGTATTTGTATACATGGGTATAATTTTCCGCTAAATTTATAACTACCTCTGGATTTTCTGGTTCGTTTTTGTACTTTTCTTCATTTTGCTCCATTAAGGTCTTGTCGATGTTAAAGGCTGTTGAAAGTACAAATGGTGATGATGGGTATTTACTTAGAACCTCTTCTACAGTAAATTCAAGAGCTTCTTCATGTTTATTTTGTTTTACCAAAATCTCTACCACATTAATTAAAGCAAAATAATACTCTGGCAACTCATTTATTAAGGCTTTGTGAATCTCCATAGACTTATTAAGCATTTCCTCATCATCAAATTCCAGAAGAATAGAACCGTATACATACCTTGAATATGAGTGTTTATTGTATCCCTTATGTTTTTCAAACAATTTTTCAACCATTGTTAAAGCCTTGTTTGTTTCTTTCTTTAGTGCCAAGTATCTTGCCATCTCAAGCTCAAAATCCGGGTGGTAAATATTTAGCATGTCAAGGTCGTCAAAAAGAGCATCTACTTCGTCAAAAAACCTGTCATCTAAACGGTATCTAATTTCGTTTCGTAAAAATATTGCTCTATCATAGTCCTTATCTTCTATTTCACCAAAAAGTTCAAAGTCAAAACCATCTTCAAAAGTTTCGTAGTTTAATACGTAAGAAATATAATTTGGGGAAAAAATTTGCCCAAGTTTTTCTGCCTGATTTTTAACATCAAATTTTTTGATGACAAGCCGCCAAGCACTTGTTGGCATGAACCCAAATTGGGAAAAGTAGTCTAGTACAAAAAACGTAAGTTCATCCTCAAACTCCAGATGGTAACAAATATCTTCCTCAAAAAGTTCTTCCCATGCTTTAATATCCACACGCTTTTTAAAGTTTTTGTAAAGTGCATCTAGTTTATCCATAAACTCTGCCACAGGCGGTGACATGTTTCTTTCCGGTGGTTCACCATCAGATTCCTTTAATGCAGCTTCATAGGCAGCACGCAAATTTTGAAACCCTTCTGCGTCTTCTTCAGGGTTTGTTTTTGCTACTTTTGCCATATAAGCCTTTTTAATAATCTCTTTGTCATCTGTCTTTGATATCCCTAAAATATGCCAATGATTCACAGTTTACCCCTCAATGCTTTCTAAAAAATTTTTAAGCCTTACTGCATGGTCACGTATTTTACGGTTGTCTTGTGAGTCCAGTACTACTTCAAATTCAGTTAGTTCTTTGCCTATCGCAATACGCATGTCACCAAGACTTTCCTGGTACATACGCTCACCTCTTGAAAGTAGAAGCCGGTTTTCTTCTTTTTCACGTGGGTGGATTTTGTATTCTGCAAGTTCGCTTAATTTTTGTTCAATTTCTTCCTGAGTAAACACTCCGGGGTTTTTATCAATTACTATTGTTTTTTGCAAGCCGCTTGACACTACTCTTACTTCAACTTCAAGTATCCCATTTATATTGTAGGTGAAGCGAACATCAACGGCTTCTGCTCCTGCCGGAGCTTTTGGTACATTTACGGAAAGTTCGCCCAGAAGCGAGTTTTCACTTGCTTTACGGTTTTCGCCTTGGTAAACCCGTATATGGACACTTGACTGCTCTTCACGCAAAGTTGAAAATCTTTCTACACGAGATACCGGGATAACTGTATTTCTTTCAATTATTGGTGTGTAAAGGTCGTAATAATATAATCCATTTGTTTGTTTTGAAGCGGTTTCAACTCCTAGCGTAAATGGGCAAACATCAGTTAAAATCATTTCGCTTAAAGCTGTGTTGCGTTCTTTTAAACCAGCGTGGACGGCAGCACCAACACCCACAACTTCATCAGGGTCAATTGTTGCAAACGGCAAACGCCTAAAAAGTTTACTTACAAAGTTTTTAACAACTGGAAGCCGTGTTGCACCCCCGGCAAGTATTACATTATCAATTTGATTTAATGAAATTTTTGCATCACTCATAGAAATTTTTATTGACTGACGAAGTCTATCCAACAAAAATTCACATTCTTTTGTGTATTCAGCCAAGGTTACATCAGCTTCAATAGTCTCACCTTTTAGCACCATACTTATTTTTACTGTTGCATTTTTTTCAAAGTTATGTTTTGCAGTTTCTACACTTTTGCGCATTACTGCTTTTTCAAGGTTTGAAAGCTCGTCAACTTCTATGTTTGCTTTATGGATAAACATTTCTTCAAGGATTTTTGAAAAATCCTCACCACCAAGAAATACATCACCGGCTACAGCACGAACTTCCATTATATTATTATATTTTTCTAAAACAGAAACATCAAAAGTTCCACCACCAAGGTCGAAAACCAGATATTTTGTATAGTCTGCTTTTTCGTGGATTCCATAAGCAAGTGAAGCCGCTGTTGGCTCGTTCACGATACGTTCAACTTTTAAACCTGCAAGTTCTCCTGCAAGTTTTGTTGCACGACGTTGAGTATCATTAAAATATGCCGGCACACTAATTACTGCTTCTGTTATTTCTTCACCAAGGTAAACTTCGGCATCCTCTTTTAGGCGTTTTATAACAAAAGAAGAAAGTTCTTCAGCCGTAAAGGTTTGGCTCCCTAAGTTAAACTCCTTTTTTGTTCCCATGCTTCGTTTAAAAACCGAAGCTGTTTTATCCGGATGTGAAACCAACCTCTCCTTTGCTATTTTACCGACAAAAATTTGCCCGTCATCGGCAATACTTACAACTGATGGGGTTAAATTTTCCCCCAAAACGTTTGGAATTACTGTAAGTTCTCCATCTATAAAACATGTGATTAAGCTATTTGTTGTCCCTAAATCTATCCCCATTATTGGCAAAATAATTTCCCCTTTGATACTAAATTATGCACGTTTTATTATGCCTTATTCTTAGGGAAAAATCAAATAAAGCCATAGGGAAAAGATTTCCCCACGGCTTTTGGAGTGAAAATTATCGTTCGCTTATATGGCGTGGTGAGTAAATACTGCAATCGAGCATGTTGGGATTACGCAAACTGCCCCAAGAGGATTGCCCCAAAACATTCCTTCTTCGTTGTCAACAATACCCATTGGTGTCATGTCGTTCGTACATGCACTGCCAACCGGACAAGCTGGTGGTGCGCCAATATCAGCAAGCAACCTTACACAGTTAAAGTCTACAGACAATAAAACACCTGTAAAGCCGTTACCGCTTAGTCCTCCGCTTGTGGTAAAAATTGTTACGGTTTGACCAATATGTCTAACCATGCTTTCTACTAAGGATTTCACATGTTCCATAATAAACCTCCTATAGCTATAGATTTCTTTAAAATGTTTAAAGAAGTTGTACACTTCTATCAGCATATTATGGTTCTTGGGCAAAAAACGTTACAAATATGGTATAATCAATAAAATTATTTTTGGGGTGGTTTAAGTGCTTGCATTGGAAATGGAAAAATCAGCAGTAAAAAATTTCATGGGTAAATTACTACGAGAGGATATATTTGACGATTTTTGTGTGCGAACAGTTGATATTTTAACAAATACTCGCTTTTCGGTTGATGGGACAATAGTAAAAGAAACAATAGAAGATGGGGATGAAAAGCAAAAAAAAAGCACCCACACAACTTGGGGTGCTTTACGCCCTATGCTTTTTGAAATCATTAAAATTTCTTCAAAACCAAGGCAATTTAAAATTGTTTTTTCATTTAAAAATCCACTGGATTTGCACAATAATGCAGCCGCACTTTTTTTAAACTTTGTTTATGAAAACGACAGCATTTCTTTTACTACTGCCTCTGCCCAAAAGGATTTTGCACTTGATAAAACGCTTGATATTACATGGGAAGAATGGGTACGAAACTTTTTAAAAGATTACCACGTAAAGAATAGAGAATAAACTACCGCTCACATGCCGGCAGGTAATCTTTGCTATAATGATGCTCCCTACACTCTTTACATTTGCCATGGTTTTTGCAGTCACTATACTTACATGGGCAATCTTTTTTTGTTTCAGTTTTTTCGTCCATTTTTAGTAGTTTCTTGGGCAAACCATAAAAAATGATTTTGGATGAACACAGGTTGGGCAAATTTCAAGAGCTTTTTTACCGGTGTGCCTGTGTCCGCAATTCAAACATTCCCATTCAACTTCTGTGTCTTTTGAAAATACTTTATCTTCATTAATATTTTGCAAAAGTGCTTTGTAGCGTTCTTCATGTTCTTTTTCGATTTTTGCTACAAGTTCAAATTGTCTTGCAATATCGTTAAAACCTTCTTCTTTTGCTGTTTTTGCAAAACCAGCGTACATATCTGTCCATTCATAATGTTCGCCTTCGGCTGCATCTTTGAGGTTTTCTGGTGTTGCAGGAACTTTTCCGCCATGAAGATGTTTAAACCATAGTTTTGCATGTTCTTTTTCGTTGTTTGCGGTTTCTTCAAAAATGTTTGCGATTTGAACATACCCTTCACTTTTTGCTTGTGCTGCATAGTAAGTATACTTGTTGCGTGCTTGTGATTCACCTGCAAATGCTGCCATTAAGTTTGCTTCTGTTTTTGAGCCTTTAAACTCTGCCATAGTTGTTTCCTCCGTTTTTTTCAGTTATTTTTATATGATTTTTAAAAATACTCCATTAAATAAATACTGCGTCTTGGGAAAAGGATACTTAAATTTTCGTATTCATTGTACACCTTTGTACATGGTTTGTATATGGCTTCCTGGATTGTGATATAACCTGTTACAAGCTGAGCCAGTGTTTCAATTGATGTTTCTAAATCCGGGGTTATGGTTTTGCTGTCAAGCAATTTTGCTGCTACGGTACCTTTGTCCCACTCAAAACTATATACGCCCGTGTTTGTTTCCCAAAATTTATCTTTTACTCCAATGGTAACTTTGCCGCTGCTAAAATTGCAAGGAGATTTTAACGTTTCAAGGGCAGGAATTACAGATACAATCCTGTTCATTCCACCGCTTTCAAGTCTTTTATCAACGTTATAGTCATCAGGAAAAAGTGATGACGCATTAATTTCACTTGGAAGACTCCATTTTACGGCATTATATTCCGCACCCATTTTTGACAAAAAGCCAAAAATACTGTGCAACCCCTCCGGTGAGGTATATGCACATTCTTTAATTCCTATATTATTCCCATCATCTTTACTGACACCGTATAAGATATATGCATCGGGTTCATCATTTTTGTTGTAATTTAGATAAGTAAATTCAAGGTTTTTGTATGGGTCACGTTTTAGAATTTCATTCCAATTTTCTTCACTTCTTACAATTGAAAGGTTTTGGTTTTGCGCAAACTTTTCATAAATTTTTGCATACGGTTCGGTTGAGTCACCGGGTTCGTAAGCTTCAAATTTGGTTGGATATGGATACCCACGAAACTGATTTATTGGAATACTTACATCTTGGGATTGACGGCAAACTTCGTATCCAAACAAACGATAAAACGGCTGCGAAAAAGGATACAAATAGGAAAAAACCTGCCCATTTTCAATCATCATAGGAAATGCTTTTTCAAAAATTTTACGGATTGCTCCTTTTCCACGAGCTTCCGGCAAAGTAACAACAGCTCCGACACCGCCCATTTTTACTTCTTTTCCATTCATACGCATTGTAAAAGGAACAATTGTCATTGCCGATTGCAGCTTTCCTTTTTCATTAAAACAACCAATACGTAAATAGTCGTCTTCTCGTTTATGTTCAGCCGGGTTTTCAAGTTTAGCTCGTATATCTTCACGTCTCATATCAAGAAATACTTGACTGGATATTGCAGAGTGAAAAATATGCTCTTCTGGTTTTAAAACTCTTACTTCCATACGACTCACCTTTCCTTAAAAAAGTTTGCTCCGCAAACTTTTAACAACCAGTTGTGAACACCGAAACCAAAGATTTCGGCAGGAAAATGCGAAGCAGTTTCCTGGCACTTGAAAAAATACTAGTAAATGTCCTTTATTAGAATAACTTTTTTATTTGATTTGTGCAACTATTTCATGTATCTTTATAAAGATGAGTTTTTAGAGGTCGCCTAAAAACGATTTCTAATCAAATTAAAAAGGATGGTAGCGGTATGCCAGCACTTGATTTTCCACTCGAAACTTTAAAAAACTACAAAGGGATAAGCCCAAAACCCCATGATTTTGACAATTTTTGGGACAAGGCTTTAGCAGAACTTGATATACAGTCACTTGATTATGTACTTGAAGATGTAGATTTTTCTGCATCCGGTGTAATTTGT
>Ga0131853_10009073_pt1 | contig 18159 bp, 13 predicted proteins | sample TergutLab28metaG_FD_92764 | JGI IMG/M metagenome (GOLD analysis project Ga0131853, IMG submission 92764) | Labiotermes labralis P1 segment gut microbial communities from Petit-Saut dam, French Guiana - Lab288 P1 (version 2) (version 2) | ecosystem: Host-associated > Arthropoda: Insects >... | reverse complement strand
TTCATTCATTCATTCATTCATTCATTCATTCATTCACAGCCACAGCCACTCTGGGCAACAGAGTCAGAGGGGCCACAAATTGAACGACATAATGACTATTCTGAATAAAGAAATTGATTTTCAGCACTCAGCATATTTTTAATTATCAAGTCAAACAAAAAGAATTGTGATATGTAATTGTAGTTTGTTATAAAGTTCATAAGTTCTGTTAAGGGCAGACATTATGATTAGTTGCCCTTGGTGCCAAAAATCCTAGCTGTGCCACCCATGTTGAGTGGTCATTGTCACACTTCGGCACTTCATTCTTGGTAATTAGGCTAGGAAAACTGAATTTACCATCTGCAACAGACTTATGTGTGTCAAGTCCAATATAATCCAGCAATTCAAATGGGCCCATTGGATAACCAGCTCCAAGTTTCATGGCAGTGTCTATATCCTGCACAGTTGCATCACCTGTCACAAATAGATTTAACACAGTTAAAATCTCAACCACATAAAATATGTCCAATTGGATGCTCATCATATGTTTGAAGAAAGTTAATTATTTTTTGTTTTTATGTTGACAAGAAACAAACTACTCTGATGAAATGATTTTAGAGTGTTTTGTACATATTTCAATAAAACTGACTTTCCAACAGTCTGAGTTAAAGCAGATTTCAGGAGTGTGAGTCTGGAGGTTCTCACAGCAGTGTTGTGGAAGACTCAGATCTGTTGGAATGTTCCACTTTGTCACTGGCAGAGTACTTCACAATATATTGAAGGATCATAGTGCCTCTATCTTGACAGTCAACATCCCAGAACCCTTGAACATTCAGAAGAATGGAGCTTACATTGTATACCTATTAACACACACAATTTATCTCTGTACAATATTTGGCAGAAAATGAAAAGAAAATTCTTCTTTTTTCCTCACATATTTTCCCTTCTTCAAGATACTACAATCTTCCACAAGTGCCTATGACATTTTGTGTCATGCTAAACAATCACTTTTGTGTCAGATCAGTCAGTAAAAATTTACTGTTATCTTTCTGAACCACTACAGCAAAAAAAAGTGTCCTTTGTTAATTTTGTGAATGTCCAGCCTTTGGGACATAATAGCTTTAATTATACATGTCATATTCTCAACACATTTACAACCCCCCCCCCCCCTCCGTCCTCAACTTAAACCGTATTTATTGCAAAATTTACATAACCAATCTCTCTTCAGCCTACTTATTCCTTCCCAGAATGAAAACTCATTGTGTAAACTAAGCATTAATTTTCTTCTCTGGTTTCAATTTTGTACTACACAGCTACAGTAATATAAAATTCTAGAAATAATTTCTTTGCAAAATTTGTTGACTACAAGTATTCACCTCTTTCCACCATTTTAATAGCCTCACATAGGTATGGACCAAGCAGTCTGTTGACCACAAAGCCAGGGGTGTCCTTACATGTGATTGTTGTCTTCCCAATAGCCTTACCCCAGGTCATCATCATCTTGTAGGTGTCATCAGATGTTTCTGGAGTACGGATTACCTTGACAAATAAGTCTGTCACTACAATAAACCGCTGAAATGAACTTGGGACAGAAATGAGTCAATTTTTAACAATGACCTGCTGAAGAAATGGCAATGTGGACTGTGCACTAGGATTTCTAGGCAATAAGCCTAATTTATTTTCATCATATTTATTGATAATGGTTGAAAAGAGTCTTCATTGTTTCCACCAAGAATTGAAAGTTGTGTGCCCTTCGGAGATCATGAAAGTTTAAAAGTTCCATCCATGAGATTCTACATATCGAATGGGTCACTGGGCTTAATATAATAGGATATAATACAATATAATGGCTCACATACTGGACCAAAACATGTAGCTGTATTGTAACAAACAGATTTTTGTGTTGGGCATAATATGTGATTGTTTATTGGTATTTTAAACACAGGGATGGCAAAATTCAAATTAATACAATGTGTGTTGATCACTCACACTTTTAAGAAAATATTGAAATTACTTTGGTCTTCAAATATAATGCTACTTCTATTTCACAATATGGCATGACTAATTTCTACAAATAAATAATAAGAAGAACAGTTTATTCAGATTAAAACCACTAACTGGTTTTGAATAAGCAAGCCCGATGGTTTGGTCAAGATTCTCCAGTGTTTAATCGTAGGATGACTGGCAAATGATGCATTGGAAAGGATGTAGAAGGAAGGAAGAAAGCGTGGCTTGGTTCAAGATATTGTAACATAATCTGTCTGGAGGACTGAGGAAAACCACGGAAAATGTCGGTCATGACAGTCAAATATTCCTGCCAAGAATGGAACCAGACATCTCCAAAATACAAGGCAGCAGCATTACTGCATGTGCCAGCTTGCACAGTATGCACACTTGTAATAGAAGGAATAGAATATTAAACATCCTCCCCCCCCCCATTTCATGTAGTCACAAGGAATGACAATTATGTTTGTTTTAGACTGCCTATTCATTATGTTTTAATAAGATTTTATTGCAATATTTTAAGTTACAATTGTTTAACTTTGTTACATTTTACCTCCAGCAGTTTCATAACAGGAACAGGATTGAAGAAGTGCAAACCACCAAATCTGTCTTTCCTTTTTGTCACAGAAGCAATGTCTTGGATAGAAAGTGCTGAGGTGTTTGAAGTAAAAATTGTATGTTCAGGTGCTATCTAAAAAAAAAAAAAAGTACAAGAAAACAGGAAACTAGGTTAGAAGAAATTGCCATGCTTGCAAATCAAGAGAGGTTCACTTCAGCTTTGCTTGCATAATTTTCACATTTTTCCGGAGAATTTACTTTAAATGGTTGTATATTTTAGAATGTAAACTATAATTACAAAATTGCTTTCATAATCATATTTCTGAAAAAATTGCCTTATCTAATAATATATTTTGAAATGGTCTGTGATAATCATTTTAGTAATAATGCTGGTTACTGGCATGATGAGTGGTCAAACTGCAGCAGAAGCAGGAACTCCTCCCTTACCACCTGCAGAACAGCCTCAGCAGAAACTCAGCTTCCTGTCTAGTGGGTACTGTACACTTTCTTTTCAGCAGCAAAACAGCCAAATACTGAAGCTTAGCACTACATAATTCTATGACTCATCTGTTCATGTATATCTTATGGTGTTTACCTGTACAAAGTCAAAATTTCCACTCACATTTTTAACACACCGAACTGCAATGTAAAGTTTGTTTTGTCTGAAAGTAATTCACAGTTTACTGATTTGGGCTAAAGTTTCACAGTTTAGCTGGAATATCTAAATCATTATACTGACCAGACTACAGGATGGACAAGAAACTGGAATTTGAATCCTAGAGGGACAAGTGATTGTTCTGTTGTCCACAACATCCAGATAAGCTGCGGGGTCCACCCAATCTCATTTTAAATTGGTATTGAGGGGTCCTTCTTTGGAGGTCAGGTGACCAGAATGTGAAGCTGACCAGTGACCTCCATTTGGTACCAAGGTTGAGAATGCATGAAGCTGCACCTCCATTCCTCCAAATTCCTTGACATGGTGCTTACTTCAGCAAATGGACAAGTTTATCTTGAAGCTGTAATGACAGATGACAACGACGACGACAACGACAACGACAATGATGATGATGATGATGATGGTGGTGATGATGATGATGATGATGACAACAAATATGATGATAGTAATTTATTTTTTAAGATTATGTTAATGCTGTTCACTAACACAGTTATAGCAGCTCTTCACATAAGCAGTGTGGTAGGCTGAAAAGTCTGTGGACTGTTGTATTTTTTATTTTATTACATGAAGTATATATTGCTGGCAGATTGCTAATGATGGGTTTTAATACATAAAAACTATTGCTTTGAATAAAAGAACCAAAAGTGTTCTGGATATAAACATCCTGAGAGAAGTATAAATTGCATTGCAAACCAAACTACTTTATTTTGGGTAGAAGAGATATTTGTCTTCAGTAAACTGTAAAGGCAACTTACACATTTCCATTTTCATGTCAGCAAAGGTCTGTTACCTCAAATTGTTGTCAAGATTAGGAAGGCCTGCCTCCTGGTTGTGCACTGGATTTTTAATCTGTAGTGTACCTGGGCAGCTTTCATTATCTCAACACTCAGTTCAGTATTATTGCCATAATATTTATAATGTCCTTTTCCTAAACATCAGACAGGTTATACTTGTGGGGTCTATAGTGCATATGGCTTAGGTCCTTGGACCTTCACATTGCTCATCAAAGCCATTAACCTTCAACTATCATGCAGAGTAAATTATTCCTACACACAAGATAGGATTGTTATATGTATACACATCCTTACATAATCACAGATGCTTGTCATGTGAAAGTATAAAGGAAAATTTTACTCTGATTTTCTGAGGCAAATTGGGTTATAACATAATACTGAATTACTAAACACATGATGCAAAAAGAATTCTTACCGGGTCTATGCTGGAGAACAGTTTCTGTTTGACCTTCATACTTTCAACTACAGCCTCTACAATAAGGTCTGTGTTCTGTACTGGTTCCGTAACGTTCATTGTAGTCTTCAGGTTACTCAAAGCATTTGTTACAAACTTTTCTGCTTCTTCTGGATTGTCCTGGAGGTTAAATATGCAAATGTACATATTAGACATGTGAAAAATTGGTTTTTTTTTTTTTAACTTGGTTTTATTTCAGAGTCAAGATCTTACCTTGTGAACCTTCTTTGCTACTCGTTTCAAGTTGGTTTCTATGGAGCTTTTTGCTGTCTTAAGTGCTTCTTCATTAATTTCAACAAGAGTGACTTGGTGTCCAGATTGTGCTGCAACCTGTCATTATAAACTCCAGAATACAACTTAATATATAGCACCAGTTCAAAGGATATATATCTCTTCAAGCATGAATCATATCATTGTGTTTGTCAGTTGTTATCAAACTGTTCATATTTCTTAACATTATGAAGAATTCTTGTTCACACATCTCCTCTGTATGTCTAACATGCTTCTGAACTACTAAACCCACTCTCATTTAACCTTCTGTTGTCAGCAAACCAGATGGGATGATGAAACAGGATCTGGTACACCAGCCATGATCTATTGTAACCAACATTTGAAGGATCAGTTCTTCTTACAACTCAAGAAATGGGTGCTGCAACCCAGTTCTCATGTTCAATATACGCAATGCACGTAAAATGTAACATTGAGGCACGTTTGCTTAACAACTGTTGCCATGGAAAAGTAATAATCATTACATATTCTAAGTGTGTGTGTCTGTAGCCTTAGTCATCCAGCATGTAAAGAACATGCACCATATTATATTGTCATATGTGGCCTGTCCGTCTGTATCATATTTTCCCACGTTATGTCACAAATGGCACAGTTTTCAGAAAAAGCTACTGAACATAACATATTTGTTTTGATTTTCTCTACAACTTTTGTCTGAAAGTTTTCTCATTCTAAAGAGAATTCAGCGAGACACTATCATAAATGTACATAGGTCTTCATGTAAAGTATCCATTACTCTTGTCAGATTTTAATGAAACTTGAATTTCCTCAACAGATTTTCGAAAAATACCCAATATAAAATTTCATGAAAATCTGTCCACTGGGAGGCAGGTTGTTCCATGCAGATGGACAGATACATGAATAAGCTAATAGCTACTTTTCAACTTTTGTGAATGTGCCTAAAAATCAGTCATGCTTTTTATTGCTATTGAAGACATTACACATAATGGTCCTCACATAAGCTTAGAGAGATAAAGAAAGACATAATCACGCAAAATACTTTTAAAAAATTCCTCTTTTGTATCTTGACCAGCCAGGTCCATTGTAAGCATTTGTTTTCTGTAAATCAGACTATCAGTTTTTGCAGCCTGTTTTAGTAGCAATGGCAGTATACTCAAAGAAGGAAGGAAGGAGGCATGTCATGACAGTGTTTCAAAACCTTCTCACTTCTTTCACTGGACCAAACTATTCCAGCAATTTTATATCTGCCTACAAATATCCCAAAATGTTTAGACAATTTTTGATCTCCCTCTTATAGAACAGAAGAAACAAATAGCAATGTAAAAACCATTACATTCAGGTGATTGGTTTTCCAATTGGCACACGGCCTAAATTCCTAATTTAAACATCATTACAGCATTTGGAATCAAAGCATGCTCTTCATATTGCCAAACTTTAAAAGGACAATTTTTAATTTAAAGGAGCATGCCCAATTTTGTATAGCTTCAAGGAAAAATATATTAAAAACCACACACAACATACATGTTCTGTTTGATTGGATATTAATATATTTCTCCTTGACAATTTTTTAATTACTACTGTTAGCAAGCTTGGCAACAAAAGCTTGGAGGAGTGACCACTAGTTTATAAATGTGGCCATGAAACTATGTACAAGTATTTATTTACATTTTACTTAATGCTCTTGTCATTAGCAAAGACAACATAGTGTTATATAGTAGGATGATAATGAATAATTGGAAAGGATGTAAAAATAAGTGGTCATGGCATAACTGAGATATTGCCCTGGCACTTGCATGAAGGTACTTAGGAAAACCATGGAACTCCTCCTTCAGATAACCAGTGCCTCAGCCCAGCTTCCAATCAGGCAGTGAAACTTCAACATATCCCATCAGATAAATAAGTATCTTTACTTGATTTTGTGTCCAAGATTAAAATTAAAATACAGTATGCTGTTATTAGAACTAAACTACAGTATGCTGTTGTTAGAACTAAAGTACAGTATGCTGTTGTTACCTGAGCAATTCCAGAACCCATAAGTCCACCTCCAATTACAGTGACATGTTTTATTGCTGACATGGCTAATGGTGAAGTTGAAAAACACCTATTTAACATGAGAATTTGTGCCATTTTGGCAAATTCTGCTGATCTGAGATACTGATCCCTATAAGCTGTCAAGGTAAAATACAGCACAAAATCTGCAAATATTCACTGAACATGCCTACAGTCCACAAGTCAAGAGTCTGGCATTGCTGGTATCTGTCAGTCAGCAGTCCACTGTGTTTACTGAAAGCAATAGATAGATACTGCTAACAGTTTGGAGTGGGAGTGGGACTGCATTATGTAACTATGACTCAGCAACTACTTCTGGTTACATGGTTAACAGCAGCATTCTAATCAGATAAAAGCCTTACAGAGTCCTTGAGGAATATTAATGAGCCTTCTTTAACTTACAAATTCTCCTACCATACATTTCTTTTAGGCTGTTTCTGTCTAGATTCTGATATGTTATTTTTGCCATTTTGCTTTTTCCAATAAATAAAGTATAAGAATGACTTGCATTTTGTGGGAAAAATTCATCTGCTTATTTAACTGCACTGCCTCATTTTAAAAGACCATCTCTTGTTTCTCTGTATATTGTAGTAACACCTAATGAAACACTATCTGCAGGAAATTGTATTTTGAAGGTACAAGGTTTGAATATTTGCTGACCATGCCAATCTTGAGGTGTTTCAGTATTTATTCAGTTTTTGTGGTCAATGTAGCCATGTAACCATTATAACTCATATCTTATACTCATTTCTTCAACAACTGCAACTGTCTAATATAAGCAGTACAGTAATTCATGAAGATCATACAAACGTTGCAGTGCCAATTAATCAATGAATGAATGGAACCCTGCAGAGATGAACCACCTTCTAATCAAGAGTAAATTATATGATAACATCATGATATTTCTTCAACTACCAGTATTCATGATTTCCGTTATGCATTTATTTGCAGAAAGCAGCTTCATAAAAACAAACTAGATAAAAAATAATTATTAATACCATTCTAATCCAAAATGAACATAAAAAATTATATGTATGGGATTACATCTTGCAGTCAGAATATTTCAACCCCCCTTTCTAGCACAGCATAAGGTAATGAGAATCTCAAAGCAACCATTCCCAATATAGATTATGATAGCTGAAAAACAACCAGAGAATGAGGAATATTTCAACTATTTGGGTAGTACAATAATCAATGATGCAAGATGCACACATTAAATTAAAACCAGGACTGTCATGGCAAAAGGAGCATTCCACAAGAAAAAGTCTCTCTTCACCAGCAAATTGGTCTTAAATTTGAGGAACAAACATTTGGAGCACAGCTTCGTATGTGCTGAAACTTGGACAGTCCTGAACATTGATCAGAAATACCTGGGAAGTTTTGAAATGTGAAGCTGGAGAAGGATGGAGATAATAAGTTGGACTGATTGTTAAAAATGAAGTATTACAAAGGGTCAAGGAGGAGAGGAATATCCTACAAACAGTAAAAAAAGGGAAGTCTAATGGGATTGGTCACATCTTGCACAGGAACTGCCTTCTAAAATATTTTAGTAAAGGAAAGATAGAGGAAAGGATAGAAATAATGGGAAGATGAGGAAGAAGGCATAAAAAACTACTGGATGACCCTTAAGGAAAATAAAGGATACTGGAAAATGAGAGTGGAAGCACTAGATCCCACTGTGTGGAGAATGTGCTTTGGAAGAGGATATGGACCTGTCGTTAGACTGGTTACAGGAATACAGGACAATTAGAAAAAGTAGTCTCCCCTAACTCAAAGGTAGTAAACCACAATGGTATCAGATTTAATTTTTAATATACAGAACAGAAGTGGCTTCCACCTTCGTGCAGTAATCATACAAATCAAGAGGTAATAAATTACCTAACTGTATGGACTAACAGCAAGAGAGACAAAACAGACATAAGTGAGAAAACAGGTTAAAGATATTTTAAATGTGTTTGCAGAAAATGCTGCTTTGTAGTGATACATATTCTAGTTGTGTATTTGTATCATACAGTTGTAACACAATACTTATTTCTGCAATATGCGTCTGGAAATTTTATGGTACTACTGGAAAAATTCATAAGGACAGGGGTAGACTTTAAAGGCCTCATACATAAAACAAGCAATTAAGAGTATACTCATGTAGTTAAACAAGGAAAACTCAGGAATGAGGATCTGAACACCCTTGGTTATCCTACATATTAGAAAAATATAGAGTAAACTTTAAAATGCCTGGGTATTCTCTGTTAGGATGGTTGTACAAAATAGAAAACTGATATGACTATGCCATACACTAGAAGATAGGAAGGAAGGAATTAAAAAATATGAGACATCTGTTCCAATAACAAATAAAAAATGCATTCATGGAGAAATTGATAGCAGATTTAGGGAATTCCTGCTACCATGCAATCCAAAACCTTTTGTCCTACCATTTGCTGTCTACAAATATAAAGGATAAACACACTATCATTTTGCTCATTGCTTTATATGGGTGTGAAAATTCATCTCTTGTATTAAGGGCAGAACACAGGCTGAGGACATGCTAAGAAAAGTGTGCTGAGCAAGATATTTGGGCCTAAAAAGAAGGATGTAATATCACACTAGACAAAATTGTCAAGTGTAAAGCTTCAGGAATTGTACTCACCAAATACTACTAGGGCATAAAACCAAGGATGATGAGATGGGTGGGGATTGTGACAGTTATGGGGCAGAACAGAACAGGAAAGGGGCCACATGGAAAGCCTAGGAATAGATGGGAAAACATTATTAAGATGTACCTTAAACAAATAGGATGGGATGGTATAAAGTGCATTTATCTAACTCCAGACAGGGAAAAATGATAGGCTGTTGTGAACACAGTAAAGAACTTTTGATTGTATTAGATGTGGGAAATTCTGTAATGGCCTGAGGAACTCCAACCCATGGAGTAAGTTTGTGTTGACATCTCTCCACCAAATACTGCAACCAATGGCAAGTAATTGATTTAGTCATGCATACTACAATGGTTATGACATTAATGACAACATACATTTAACATACTGATTTATTTAAAGTTGATACTGAATATAAAAATATATTCCAAAATCTGTTGTGTATAAAAACAGTCATCACCAAAACACAGTACCTTTAAAACTCTCCTCATATACAAACCTGCTGCACCTGAATATTTGTTAAAGAAATACTGAGTACTGTACATACTTGTGACAAGACTTGAATCCATTAACATCTGAATTAATGATGACATGCAAATTACCTTCACTATACATTTTAATTTTATTCCTATTAAATATTATATGAAATGTTTTACAAACTGCATTATTGATTACACACTTCTACTTAAGTAATTTCCCTTCATCATGTACCTACCCACACAGCAGGAGTTAGCACAGAAATGTAATGCTGTCACAAGCAGAGCAGTGAGGGGGATGTCCTGAAGCCACATGACTTGAACAGTTGATACACAACTACTAATAAACAGCCAATCAATCAAAATCCAGGTTGCCACACCTACTTCTTCTGCAGCTCTTTGGAAGATTCGAAAGTCCATTGCTATCAGTTACATCAGGATGCATTAATCAACCACAAATCTTACTTGTATCATTTTACTTTATTCAAGTAATACATTTTATTATCCCATTATAAAAATAGCTCACATCCAGACAAAAACAATTCAGTCCTACTACAGGTCAAAATCCTATGTCCATAAGCCTGTTTGCCCATTCCTTTGTAAAAATATGTGCTATACTTCATTTAAACAAACAATGTTATGTAGCAGGAACTTGGCATCATAACCTTTATAAAAATTTACCAGTGTTATATGTAAAAAGCCAATAAACTGTTAAAGCCCACAGCCAAACCACTGATTTTGTATTTTTTTTACATTTGTGAAACTTGGCTAAACTGGAAACAATATAAACAAAATCTACACCCCATCAGCCAGTAACATGGCAGTCTGAACTGTAAATACATTACATAAATGGCTCGTTAACATCACAATGTTGATCAAAGTATGTTGTACTGAAATGACTATCCTTATCCACAGCTGTTTTGCACTGTTTGCTCATCTTGCGCATCTTGAAATTCAAAATTGAGAAGATATTATTTTGTGCCCATGCCCTTGTCATATTTATAGAACCCTTCTCCAGTCTTCAATCCCAGTTTCCCCTCCTCCACTAATTTATCCAGCAGAGGAACAGGCTTGAACAACTGAACATCTGGGTACTTCTGATGCCAACCTAGAACAAAAAAATCTACCTAAAGCAAATGAAGTACCAAATGTTTTTCAGTCCAACTCACCAAACACATTGCAGTTCATTGCAAAATATGGACAACCAGTTTCATGAAAACTCACAAATCCTACATTCCCAGTGCACAAGCTTACAGTCTTAGTCATCTTCCTTGACTGTTTTCAGTGCATTATTACTGACAATCTGTGACAATCTTAATACTGTTCTGATGCAATATTTTGACAATTTTTTCTATCATAATGCATTCCATACTTAGAGAGCCAAGGAATTTAGAACAGGGGATAAAGTACAGCTGTCAGAATGGAAACAGGTAACATGTTAATGAGGGTTAGTGTTATATTTCAACAATGTAAGTCTGCAGTCTCTCAGTTAAATGTAATGCAGATGACAGGTTAGCATGCTGGTATCATGTGTAGAAGAAAAATTATAAAATAATTTATAGTTTGTAAGTATTATGTTAAATTTTTACCATCACCCTATGTAATCTTCAAATGGCCAACATTTTCATCTCTTCCACAAGAACACACATGTAAGTAGCAAGCCACACCAAAAATCAATGTGATTTATGTGGTCACTTAATGCAGCAAACTCTGGTATCATACAATTTACACTACCCATAAAAAAATGGGTCCAGTTATACATGCCAATGCCGTAGCATACAGATAAATATGTCCCTTACCATCAAGAATAAACTTGGTTGTGTCATTACCAACATAATCTGCAAGTTCCAATGGTCCCATAGGATGGCTAGCACCCAGTTTCATTGCAGTGTCAATATCCCTTGCCGAAGCATCACCTGGCAATATAAAGGAAACTCCTATAAATCAGTGTGTCTGCTACTTGCTTTGTTTATACCAACACAAATTCCTCTTTCAGAATCAACTAAATTCCAAAATTAAAGTACTGTATTTCACCTTTGAGACAGTAATGAACATATTCCTTTAATCTGTATTACTGCAACCAACATAATATCAAGTAATGCTGATGACCGCTGCATATCACAAACTTTTAAGCTTATTTTTACAGACAGGCTGCATTATACATTAAAATTATACACAACATTCTAGAAATGACACAAAAATAATGAAGTCTGAAATAAAAATAATAGTTCTGCGGGAGTTTCAGTTAATATCCATACTTCCAGGGCAGAGACTTCAAGATACAAGTACTGCAGGCTAAGTTTACTCTTATAGCCATCTATGTATTCAATCCTACATGCCATAAAATCTCCTGAATTAAAGGTTCAAAGGGCTGAATATATTTGTTTTTATCTGAGTATGTTTGAAGTAATTTAACACTAAAAAGGAAAATCCCGACAAACCGTGTTTTAGGATAATGAAAAATCTAGATTTTCATTCCAATTCAGTAAAATACTATACAGAATACAATATAGTTAGGACTGTACCATTTCATAAATTGTACTTTTTGTTCTGCACCACTAATATTTATCTGGATGTATGCACAGCTTATGATCAAAACAAGTATCTTCACAGAACCTTAGGTTCTTTATTCATTCCTTCTTGTAATTTAGTGTTTTCACACTGGTGGTACGATTATGTTGCATCAAATAACTTACCCCTTTCCAACATTCGAACAGCCTCTGCCAACATTGGAACCAGTAGTCTGTTAACCACAAATCCAGGGGTGTCTTTGCATGTGATTACTGTCTTTCCAAGAGCCTTTCCCCATGCTGTTATTTTCTCATATGTTTCGTCAGAGGTCTCAGGTATACGGATAACCTTTACAATAAACTCACACAATTTACTTCTCCAAAATATTTTCCCATAACTATAAATTAAACACATCAACTGGAATAATAGTACCATTCTGAAAAGAACTTTGGAAGTAAATTCAGTTATAGTCATTTGCAGTACTAAAACCATCTTACTCCAAGGTGCACAGTTCTTACTGAGAAGCTAGCAGTCATTCAGGGAGTCAGATAATTCTCTACCTTTTATGGAACTCAAGAGGTCTATTACTCTGGTCAGAAGTGTCTACCATTGGAACCTGCCCTGGGCCATTTTAGCTCACATGCTCAAACCCTATGAAGGATGCATTTTAATATTATCCTCCAAACTATCCATAAGTTTCCCAAATGGTCTCTGCCCCACCATTCAGAATTTTGTATGTATTTCTGAGCTCTATCCAATGTATGCTACATGTCGTGACCATCAAATGGCCTAATAATATCTCCCAAAGACTACAAATTAAGATGCTCGTTATTAAGTTGTTTTCTCCCAGCCACCGCTTACTTCCATTGTATTATGTACAAAATGTTCTTCTCAACACCCTCTTCTACACCGCCTTCAATTTCTGTCCATATATTGCGTTGACACGCCAAGTTGCATATGGATATAAAATAAATGAAACTATAGTCTTCTATGGTTTAATCTTTAATATTTAAATAGAAGACAATCAAACATAAGATTCTGTATGAATAGTTGCAGTTATGCCCCAGATGTATTCTACTCTTAATTTCCTTGTAAATATACTGTAATTTTCATTGTACAAGAAGTATAATGGCTTTGGATGGAGAAATTGAGATAACATTCTCATCTAAACACTGATATCAAAGACATGCTGTAATTCTCATAGCAACTTTTACAAGTAAAAACATGTCTTACACCAGGAAATATAGCATGTTGATTTGATAGTGTTTTCCCAAATGACTGATCTTTGCCACAGTTCTGAAGAAGTTATTAACTATCATTTAATTATGAACATGTCCATCACTCTCATGACTAGATGTAGTTTTTCTGTAATTCTACATAGTAATAGAAATCTAGGAATGTAGTAGAAAGTTATTGACTGCTTTAAATTTGAATGCCCTCCATTCCGAGCCACCTTATTTTCATCGCAGAAGGATTATATCAGGAAATTTATATTACTAACTTAAACTAGTTGCACTATTTCACTGTTTACCTCTAAAAGTTTCAGGACTTGAGCTGGATTGAAGAAATGTAATCCTCCAAACCTATCTTTCCTCTTTGTAACAGAAGCAATGTCTTGAACGGACAAAGACGATGTGTTGGAAGCAAATATCGTATGTTCTGGTGCAACCTGAAATATGAGTTGCATTTAAATTAGACAACAGGTAAGTTAAAAGTATCCATTTTTGTTTCTATTCTGGGCAATGAAAATTGCCCACTCTCTTCACACTTCTTGGTATAATTAGTAAATTCATTTTTGTGAGATATTTTAGGGTTTTTAAGCATCAATTTAAGCAGGGAGACGGACGTACAGACAAACTAATTGCAATAGATGCTGTGCAAGGATGTATGTGAATGCACCTACAACAGCATGCAGTGACATCTCCTACATATTAGAGACATTTATGTGGAAATATTATAAATAGTATGGTACATACCGAATCGATGCTTGAGAAAACCTTATGTTTCAGATCAAGATTCTCAACAACTGCTTCAACTACAAGGTCAGTGTTTTTCACTGCTTCCTTCAGGTCCAGGGAAGTACTCAACCGGCTCAGCGTCTCCTTCACAAATGTCTCTGCCTCACCTGGTTTGTCCTGCGAATTAACCACATTTTATTGCATAACAAGAAAAATAAAAAGTATCCCATAAGAAGGAACTACAAACATCATTTATGCAGATCACATAGCAGTTTTTAATGCTTACACTGGATTGGATACATAGCTGGATGTTGCAGGCAAGAATGTATAAAGAATTTTAGAGGGAGAATCTGAAAAAGGCCACTCAATAAAAAAATAAAAAATTACAAATATACATTTGGATACTAAAATAAGGGTTTTGTCAATGTCATGCAACATTTAACATTTCTGTTATATTACCCGAGAGTTAAACATTGGCAATCAAATGGAAAATTCAACTGTAACAGGGAATTCATGCAATACAGGGAAGGTTATTCTATCTCACGATAACAAACATGGGAATGGTATGACTCATTTCATTATCACTGCCCTCTTGGATTACAAAGTGTTTACTGTTTAATTGTGTGGGAGACCTCACTGTTCTAACCTACAAATAACAGAGAGATGCTTTGAATTACTCTTCAGTCTACTTCTTTCAGAGGCTGTATTTTTCATTATAATTATTCACAGTAAGGTATGAAGCACTGGGTGCTCCAAATTCGTTAGAAAAAATGTATTTCCTGTAACAAAAGCAATTGTTATATGCCTTGTCACTATAGAAGTATGTTTCACTCACTCAAGGGGTGACTGGATATCCTTAAGCTATTTGTGGTTTTCAACATTCACCAAATAATAGGGCAAAATCTTGAAACAAACCATGGCCTCATCCTTGTAATTTCCTACTAATTCATCACTCTTACCTGTCCCACCATGTTCCATTCAATGTTGTAAAACACTGTCATTAAGTCATTTCAGTTTAATCACAAAATAACCACACAGAAAACCAACTATGATAGACTGGTGTAAAAAAAAAATTATTCCATTTACACCATGCGTTTTCCAACCATCCTTAACATGCTGACCTGAGAAGAGAGCTTTGTACACACACTCACTTTTATAATGGATTGCAACTTCTGTCTTTTCAACTCTTCAGGTAAAGAACAATGATCACAAACTCAATATTACACATTTTCCATGCAACAGTATATAAGATTATATTTATTACCAACAATTGCACTATTTAATATAAGATTATTACTCCAACATGTTTCAGCTACTGATATTACCCACCTTCAGGGTGCACCATTACATGAAGAAAGTATATGGTGTTAAAATATACCATTGTTAATAATAAATGGTAAGCAGTCCATCAGAATGTAACACAACTGCAAGATTGATTTGGTATTATCTAAAAAATGGTTAAAATTCTGCATAAGTCTTAGTGCATAATATTACCTATTTTATCAGATAATATACATTAAAACAGTAGGTGTGTTGCATTGTAATGGACTACTTACCACTTACTATTTGTGACAGTATATTTTAACACCATACAATTCCTTTCTGTAATGGTACTTCCTGGAGATGACAAATATCAATAGCTGAAACATGTTGGAGTAAGAATCTTGTATTTGTTAACTAGTGCAAATGTTTATAATAAATATAACCTTAAGAGTGATTACCTTATACAGTTTCTTCGCCACTCTTTGCAGGCTACTTTCAATTCTATTCCTTGCCTTCTTTATTGCATCTTCATTAATTTCAACAATGGTAACATGATGGCCTGTCTGGGCTGCCACCTAGGGAGAAGACTTAAACCTTAATACAGGCATGAATTATTAAGATAGTAATGTAGGCAAACTAGCAGAAAAATTCGTCACTTTTTAAACCTTTTTCAATAAGAAATGAACCAATATACTGTTGCATTATCACGAAAGAAAAAGTATTCCTATCAGCCCTAATCCCTAAAATACAGAACTTCTTACCTGAGCAATTCCAGAGCCCATCAAACCACCACCAATCACCGTAACATTTTTAATAGCAGCTGCCATCGCTGGTGAGGTGGATAAATACCTATTCAGCACAAGAAATGGGAGAGCCATGGTAAATGACGTCTGCTAAGAACCTGAAAATTGTTTCGATATGGTCAATCGCATTACAGCTATTTGAGGAATACTCCAAATAAATTTCTTCGCGTTACTAAGTCCAGTAACGGTCCAAAGTACTAGATAAGCAAAGTATTTGTTTCACCTTTCAACCTTCTCATGCAGGGCCTTGGAAGTTACTCCGCATATTCTAGATAGCACAGATAAATGCAAATATAGCTGCAGATTTGTGAAAGTAAAATATATAACAAAACTACTTTGCCTTTACTACTTAGTACTAACTACGACCAGCTGCTCCTTGTATTTGGCTACGTAGTTTGCCCAAAATTGGACACAATAGTCCCAGATGATCTGCGATAGTTCCAATTCAAACTACGGGCACCAACAGCTCAGCGGAGCTGCGCAAGTTCCCCCTGTGATATCGGTGCCCCTGAGCACAGTACAACGCCGCTGAGTACGTTTATGTCCTGCCTACACAAAAAAATACATTACATACGTGAGGTTGGCGGTGATGCCAGCACAGATTAATCCCGAGTTGTTTGTGGCACATATCACAGATGACGGATCAGTTGACGCTAAGTCACAGATGCAGGAACGCGTGTTGGAAAGTTTGTACGAAGGAAAGAGTTGTGAGGTGCGTTTGTCTATTTGTTTTATGGAACTTTAGATTGTAGCTGTATAAAGCGAATTCAGTATTAAGGATAAATTAATGAAAGCATGGTGAATGTAATGAAAGGTGTTTTAATAGAATGGTAAGTGCATATAAATTTACCGGCGAGAAATCTTTGTAGCAATAGGTTATGTTCCCGAACTTTCTGCATTAGAGGAACTCTTCACCGAGTTGTGATAATAGCTACATTCAAGATATTTTATAAATGTTATATGTCCGAAAAGTGCGGAGCTCTTTTTTTGGATTAATTCTGAATTGGAACCCCATGTATTACTGTCCTGATATGAGACATTTCACAAATCGTCATGTACGAATACCCAGATGCTGTATTATCTTAACCAAAGTAACGTATTTTAATGAAAATAGTAATATGACATACACTGTGATGACAGTCTGTATTACTTCTTCAGTCGTACACATCTTGAGACTTGATGGATGCTGCCAACATAATATTCATACCAACCCATATCACAGTAACCAGGATTGGCCTACCTGAAAACCATGAACATTTACTCTTTTCACTTAGGCCGCGAGGTTTGATTTTGATTGCCAGCATACATGTAAAGCTATTTCAACAAAACATGCCTTTCTTATAACCAACAACGTCATGCTTTGAGGTTTCAAGTTAGTAACAGAAACTTAAGTGATGTTTCTGAACATACATTTCAGACACAAACTGTATTCCATCATGGCCAGTTTTTCATGTCAGCAAAAGGTTGTGCTTTTGTGTTTCCCTTTTCATACAGAAACTTAGTCTTCATGTTAAGGAAATGAGTTTACTATGCCCAAGCTGCTTGCTTGCCTTGGCAACCATTATGTACATTAGTCACTATGATGGAAATCCTCATTAAGTATGATTTTCATTATACCCATTGCGAATTCCAGACCATAAATTAAGGAAGGTCTGCAGATATTATAGTACTTTTCTCGCTTCCTCCACTCCAAATTCCAAGATTTCTGTATGACACACACAGAATCATAAAGTTTCT
>Ga0131853_10009068_pt1 | contig 18161 bp, 16 predicted proteins | sample TergutLab28metaG_FD_92764 | JGI IMG/M metagenome (GOLD analysis project Ga0131853, IMG submission 92764) | Labiotermes labralis P1 segment gut microbial communities from Petit-Saut dam, French Guiana - Lab288 P1 (version 2) (version 2) | ecosystem: Host-associated > Arthropoda: Insects >... | reverse complement strand
GTCATAACTCCGTAACCGTCCAAAATCGGACACATGTTTATATGAACTTTTTTGATCACAAAGGCCTAGGAAATCACCTCCTGCAGTTATGCCCTAAAGTCGTGAAACACCCTGTATATGTGCACCAGTAGGCGCAAAATGATTGCCTTTTCAGGTTCCAAGTTTCGTATTGTCACCATGTTTGTAACTTGAATTACGAACGGTACTTCATATATGATGTGTAGGTATGTTTATGAGCTCGGGATAGAGACAGACGGCGAACACTTGTGAATGCGGTGATGAACCTTCGGGTTCCATAAAATGCGGGGAATTTCTTGACTAGCTGAGAACCGGTTAGCTTCTCTAGAAGGACTCTGCTCCATGGAATAAGTAAGGTACTGTTTCCCTACCAAATGCAAGTACTTAGCTCCATTGTTTAATTAGTTGTCACCGTCAGACTCATGTCACGACCGCCATGTTATTTGACATTCTACGGAAGTATTGCCTTAACAACAGCTGCACACACTTATAACGTTTATTGTCAGGTATTTCAAGACCCTGAAGTGGTGCTGGCGTCGTTGCCTCACCACAAGTTAGCATTCCGATCATGTTGTTAATGATTGCAGGAAATTAAAAACAAGACTTTGGAGTGCCCTCCAGTGGCCTAAAGTCTGTACCTAGCTTTGTGAAGATCGATTAATTGGTTCAGAAGTTAATGCGAGGAAACACGCACCGGTTGTTGCACTAATTTGTAATGCTGGGTACGTTCTTTAACAGGATATAGACAGAACTTGGTGACACTGATTTGAGACAGGGTTGTAAGCCTACTTTTTCCTTCTGCGGAAGGAGAGTAGGTTGAGAATGACCGTTTAACCCTAAGAATGGAAGATACTTCTTTTTCTGTTTAACGAATGAGCCTTACTCAAACCATTTTATACACATACTTAGATTCTAGTCATGTTTGAAAGTATGACCAGTGTCCATCATGTTGCGCTAAAAACCCATAAGATTTCTAGAGTTGTAAACTGCCTCCGTTTTCAATTGGACCAATTCGAAATATTTGTTCCAATCCCGGGAATGACGTTTTCTAACAAGCCTACCAGAGCAAGTTCTTCCCTTTCCCTGCTCCACCTGAAGAAGGATGTATGTACATCTTCCGAAGCGTAGTGAACTTTTAGCCCGAGTTGACAGACAATGTTCCAAATTTCAGTCATGGCTATGGTCATGTACCATCTTCAGAATCCATTATAGCTGAAGGATTGTATCGTTTTGCACCCCGTATGTGAGTTTCGTTCAAATCCGTAGAACCATATTGTACCGTTTAAACGTTTTTTTGCGCCACCCAGTATGTGTACATGCATGCTGACAAATGAGAGAGATGAATGGAACAGTTCTACTAATTGTAACAGCAGTAGGCCAATAATTTCGTTCGTCGTGTTCATAGTTTGCGAACCTGCCAGCTAACAAATTCGTTCCAAGAACTGCATTGCCTGTGTGTCACATTCCGAGGTGAACGTGTGCTAATGAATGCACAGGAACGTAACGGTGTGCATCTTCAACCTGTGTGTGCTTTACGATCATGAACAGCTAACAGCAGACGAGTATGGAGGTGAAAACTGAAAGTTCGTTTAGGACAGCCTGCTGCTTGCTGGCTGGAATGAGGAATGGCGACAGTGAAATAGCAGGTGATTAGGGGTCATGAGGATAACTCGGAGAAAGAAGACCAGAACTCGGGAGTAAAGATCACCACAAGTTCGTTGATTGATGAATCTGAATGGGGTGGTGAAAGCAAAGATGCATAAGCAAATAATCTCTGAAGAACGTGGCATTGCTAATTTATCTTTAACGGTAGGTTTAGGTCTCGGAATAACACTAAATAATTTCAGGCCTCAGTGTTAAAATATTCATGACATGCAGTAATGATTCATTATGAGAATAAAACCGACAAGTGCATATGAACTTGTGTGAATTTATTGCACTATAGACGTCATAAGCCTCCTACATGTTTCGGCCACCTGTCGTGGCCATCTTCAGGGAGGTAAATTGGTGAATTGGTTCTGAGGTTTTTTGTAATATACTCTTCGAAAAACACCTCCCTGAAGATGGCCACGATAGGTGGCCGAAACATGTAGGAGGCTTACGACTTCTGTAGTGTAATAAATTCGCATAACTTCATATGCAGTTCACTTTTTATTTCACCAACATATGCACTTTTAAATCGATCAATATTAATGTTAACACATTAAAACATTAAAAGATAAAGCATTATGATATTAAAACTCCAACATGTTTCGGTTTTTTTTATATAAAACCATCATCAGGGAGCAAGTTCGTACCTAATAAAGTTGATTTTAGTCTATAGTTGTTTTTTAAGTATGTTGGCAGCATGCCTGGAATTAATTCATAACCTATTAGTTATCGTCAAGAGATGTTATTTACAATCTGAAAATATTGTCAAATGTTATATTATATATAATCATTCATATGCAGTTGTCGGTTTTATTCTCGTTGTAAGTTCAAACCTCTGCTTTGTTTTGTCAGACGAAAATATTGTGGCCTAAATTTCCATGCTTTCGAGATTATTCTCACTGCTATTTAAGATAAACTTTTATATGATCACGGTATTGAAGTTGCCCTTCCCTTGTCGTATTTTCATGAACTTTGGCATGGGAGCCCCTTCTAAATTGTTCTCCAGTAAGGCTGAGTTTCCTTATTTCTGGGCTGACTTGGGCGAAATTCGGTAAAGATCTCCACGAAATGTCGTTTATCAGTAGTGAGTTCCGTGAAAATCGGTGCAGTGAACGCCACGCTTTACGTAAGAGCGTAATAAATTCTGCCCCTATTGTCTGAATTTTCCGTCCAGTTTTAGTAAATTTTTGTATGCGAGATGTCAACAAAAACTTACTGAGTGATTATGGGTTTCGTGAAGTCGCCGCAGTGAAAAGCCTTTGTTTTACTACATGCATAAATTATTTTTATCCGCACTTTGCACGTTTGCTGTCCATTTTTGGGTGGAACGCGGTATAAGGGGTCGTCTTTGAGTTTCGTAAAAATCGGCTGGGGGAAGGGAGTGCTTCTTTATGGGCGTAAGTGAAATCACTTATACGCGTGTACCGTGAAACCATGTGACTTTTTAAAGTAAAGAATTCCTTGGTAGAGTCTGTGCACTTTGTCGCGGAACTCACCATCTGTTATCTTGTTTACATACGAAATTCACACCATCTGCTTTCCAAGCTGCTGAACATTAGATACAATTTGGCGATCTTTTATGTACTTGTGAAGTGCAGTGTATTAATCATGGTTACATATCCCGGGGGTCAGTTCGCAGTGACGACTAAATTTTGTAAGGTAGCCCCTAATATTTGTGGTCCCTTGGTATGGAACTTGCTTCATGTTACCCGTCCGGCGCATAGAATTTTAAGGTGGCTGCTAGATTTTTGGAAAATTTATGCTTCCCTATTATTAGCCATTGGGGACCGCGGTGGCACAGTGGTTAAGGTGCTGTATTACAAATCGGAAGGTCGCTGGTTCGATTCCAGATGGTGTCATTGGAACTTTTCATTGACATAATCCTTCCGATCGCACTTTGGCCCTTGGTTGATTCAGCCTCTAACAGAAATGAGTATCAGGAGCATTTCCTGGGGGTAAAGGTGGCCGGTGCTTAAGGCTTACAACCTTACCACCATCCTTTGCCGTTGTCATGTAATTTGGGAACTTTAACCTCCTGGAACCCTCTGGGCCACTCCAGACCTGTAACGGGACTGCTGTACCCTTTTTACCTTAGTATTAGCCATAATGCGTATGTAATAACGAAGTGTCAAAGGAAATATTTAGATCTGAAAAGTATGAAGCAAACAATGGATGAGAGCGAGAAGCTCAATAAGTTGCTGACACGTGGTGTAGGTAATGCAGAGAAATCAAGATGGGCTGTACATGTAGCTCGACTGGTGGAAACGTCCTTTTCCGTGAACGCAGAGGTTTTATTAATGGTACTCCCATTATGTTGGTGAGGTTGGGTTACATACATAAAATTCACTGTGCTATGTTTGATAAAACGGTAATGTTGATGGCGGAAGGAAGTGTCTCTGTGATACAGTGCACGACAGGATGCAGATATATACATAACGTAGAGGACTGTAATCCCGTGCTCAGGGATGATCGAAATGGAGGAAGTAAGGAAATAGTAAAATACAGTACGGATTCCATCACCGGGCGGCTGCGGTTCCGTGTCCAGAAAGTCAGAGCTCGTGACTGTAGTATCAATCTGTCATGGGGGTATAAATTATACAAAAAATGGAAACCGTGCACGTTTCGTAGTCTTGTTGGAAAACTTTACTTGTCTGTAATTTATTAACAATTTTCGTAACATGTATATAACATATGTGTTATGTTTATGTTTATCTTTATATGTTTCGTAAAGATAAAAATAAAATATATAGTTGTGTTTGACTGAAACCAGAAACTATTTTGTTGTCTTTTGGTTTAGTATTCACAACGGGATGTGTTTGAAGTGTTTTGAGCAGTTTTCGTGCTACTGTAAAAGTGGAATTTCATTTGTCTGTGATCTCACGATGTAGTCTTATTTTTGTGGCATGAAAACAAGGTGTAAGTTGGGTCCCACCCCAAGGCTTATACTTGTTTCTGTGTCCGTCTCCCTGTTCTTTGTGTTTACATTCATGTTTATTGTAGTTTCTTCATGGTTTACTTACAGCTGTTTTCGTGGTAAAGCTGTCAGCGTAGACGGATGTTGCATGTTTAGTAATCCTTTCTTCTCACCATAAAGTTCAGTGGCATGTTTTGAATCCCTCGGAGCTGTTAGATCTACGCGGCTGTGGCCTCTCGTGACTGTGATGTCGGCGATAATCATTTCTTTTCACATGACTTGAATAAGTCAATTCCAGTCACATGTACAAACAAGGTGACTTTTCTTGCACCAAGGTGGCTTATTGTGCGCATAATGAATATTTATGTATTCATCAATGAAGACCGGGTTCAGTACACTGGCTTGGGATTCCATTCTGGAACCTTCAAACTAACGGTAACCAAAGAGGGGAAATATTAAAATGGAACAGAATTACTCCCTACACATCGTTAAATTGAGATTCGAGACACTGAAGGATATGACATCACACTACTTCCGTTGTTTGCCGCATTGTGTACACTTTGTGCATTAACCGGTTGTCATGCAACGAAATAGTGGTGGGCGTAATCGCTGTATGCACTGTAAAAGTGCTGTATGGACCGTTAGCAGGCAGACCAAACACTGAGAAATGAAGGAAGAAAACTGGGAATACGAAAGAGTTGATTTTACATCCTACGGTAAGATGTGGAGGAATGGTCATTTGCGGAGAGTAAAATGGACCGGTTAATCTGTAAGGGAATATGTTATATGAGATACCCAAAACTTGTACAGATCGACATGGAAATACCGTTCAAAAGGTAGTTTGAGCTTAATCCTGGGCAGCAGAAGCGTTTGCAGTTGCTATTTCTTCCCAATGAACTTCCAGAATTACAAGTATATTGCTCCAGCGTACGTACGATGTGACATACCTTATGATCTTAGTATTTAACCAACTTAATGCAACAATTATTGTTTTATAATAAGTTTATTATACGCCTCTACATGTTTCGAGCACTATGTGCTCATCATCAGGAGGTCAAAATTGTGTTATACAGCACGTGGTATCATCACACCTGTAGGTGGCCGTCCGGTGCACAGGTTAAGAGAGGACTCTCAACCTGTGCACCGGACGGCCACCTACAGTGTGTGATGATACCAAATGCTGTACAATACAATTTTGACCTCCTGATGATGTGCACATGGTGCTCGAAACATGTAGAGACATAATAGACTTATTATAAAACAAGAATTTGTGCATTAGGTTGGTTAATTACTAAGATTATACTAAGACGCACGGTCAGCAAAACACCAAAATCCCTTATGACAGCGAATATTTCCCTTACGTTAAATTTTACAAATGTGACGTCATACCTACGCGCTGTTCCCATGCGTAGATCGTTAAAAGAACCAAAAAAACTGTTCTTACAGAATATACGGGGTTGTTTGTGGTCTCTTTTCGTATGCTACCATCTTGTTTGCGTTCGACAAAAATGGGAGGGGGGGGGGGCCTACAAAGAGAAGTTAGATATCGTAGGTCCCCTAGAACGCAAAGTGTAAGGATTCTATATTAATGGGCTGTAGTATTGTACCTACCCCAGAAGTTCGCACCACCACCATGTTATTATTGGTGATAGAAAATTAAAATGGACAAAGGTGGGGTGGCCTCTATGGCTTGCTCCTTCTGCAAAGCGTCTTGAAAATTTCTATGTTCGAAACGTATTTTTTTTTGGGGGGGGGGGGTTGTAAGATACGGACACGGGGGTGCCGTAAGCATATTTCCTGCTGAAACTCTGAATGTAAACCGTGCGGAATGGCACATCATCTACAATTAGGGAAAACAGCTAGTCTTTAGTAGAAGTCTGCAGGTTGCGCGGTTTATATTTCGCCGGTGGAAGCGACTTGTATGTTCAGAGACGGATTTTTTTTTTTTACGGTACGTTCTGATTTTAGGCAGTTTGTCGAAAGCTACTTAAATCGTTAAGGCGGTTTGAAAGTGATACGAAGCGTTTCTTTCGTCAATGCCTGGTGCCTGTCACTTTAATCTGAATTATTTTTACTATTTATATATTAATCAAAATGCAAATAAAAATTTATTTATGACGCACGGTACTTGCAGGAATAGGGCTGTGTGTCTCTAGCCATAATTGGTGCAGAATCTGGCCAAGCGAGCAGACAGCGACAGACAAGACAGCGTGGCTGTTGGGTCACCATAAGGGAAAGTAACTACCACATAATAGGCATAGATTTGGGGGTTTGTATTGAAATGGGTCTCAGATGAGCAGGGAGTGAGATTTTGGGCTTGGGATTTGGGGATAAGATCCATTGGTGGGATGTTTTGAACACTAATAAACGTGAAGTTTCGAAAACGGCTAGGAGTTTGTTGACGAGCCGAGTGACTGCCAGCTTATCTTGAATTCAGGAATGTTGCGTTGTGGTTGCGTTTCGTTACCAGGATTAAGTTTTCATGCGGTACGATATCAGCGGAGGCGTTTTTATCTCGAGAATTCCAAAGGATTATTTTATTACGATGGCTGCGTATTATCAGTCGAGTGTCTTATTACAGCATCTGTTCCATATGAAATAATGTGGAATGCCAACTTGATGCAACAAGGTAATTTTATTTATATGTTCTTACCTCGACATGTTTCGGGTACATACACCCAACATCAGGAGCATTAGATGTTGAGTAGCAGCATATGGTTTTCTGCACCGAGTTTCTGGATGGGTGGTGGTATTGAGCCGCTGCGTAGGTCGTGTGTACGGTGCGGTTGGTGCTGTGCGACGGCACGGCACCATCCGCACCGTAAACACGACCTACTCAGCGGCTCTCAAGACCACCACCCATCCAAAAACTCGGTGCAGAAAACCACATGCTGCAACTCAACATCTAATGCTCCTGATGTTGGGTGTATGTACCCGAAACATGTCGAGCTAAGAATATATAAATAAAATTACCTTGTTGCATCAAGTTGGCATTCCACATTATTTCGTGAGGAAGATGCACTGTCAAACATCGTCTGTTCCATAGTTTGCCTGTCAGTTTTTGTTCTTCTTGGACTACACGCACAACACGCATGTACGAGAAGTTGCCTCGCAACTTGGCGCCAAATGAAGTCTTGTATGCTTATCAACCTTCCGAAGCCCAGTTGTTTGTAAACAACATTTTTCATCTTTTTCTACCCCACAGGCTCACTGTAAACACATACAAGCCCACCTTTTCCAATTCGTGAAGTTGCACTTTTGCAGTAATCACATATTGCCTGATGTACCATTTTTGTGCTGGCCATAGAACTGCTTTGGAATAACGTGCGACTTGAACACTTGGAACCGTGAGCAATATTGAATGCTTAAGACACATTCTGAGTAGGTTACATGTACAGAGCCATTAAGAAAACGCCTTGAGTGGTATGGGTAAGTGCAGATAATTCTGCAAGCTTTCGTTATCTCGACACTAGGTACAAGTGAGGGGTGAGCTTCTCACTTTACCCACTTTATCGCCAGGAAAGAGATTCCTGTGTATCAGTTGGATAAAGAGGCTGGGTGGGCCCGAAAGCTGGCTGGATAAAGTGAATATTGTTTGTGCTGGAAGGTGGAATGTCGTCTTCGGCCCACGGTCAGTAACGATATTGACTGAAAATCCCAGTTTACATTAAGAAAAAGAAGTGAAGTACTATTTTGTTCTCAAGCATTAGTATATTTCAAATAGCCCTTATGACTCTGGATAGGGCAAGAAAGGGTATGATTTCTGAATGAGAAGTGGTTGCCATATGAATGTATTAAATTGTTCAGCTTCCCTACGTAGAGTGAAGTTACTAAATAACACCTGTAAATTAAAGTGGATCGTGCAGAAGTAGAATGTGAATATGTGGAATGAATTCAGTGGACTCAGGACAGCTTATAATTGCTTATTTTTGTGACAACTGATGGTGAATCTTTGGGTTCCATGAAAGATTGAAATTTATAGACCCAAGCTTCTGTCAGTCTCCAAAAAAATGTATTTTGCTTTTCCATAGGTTTGTCTTGTAGCTTATTGTACATTTATGAACATGTGTGTTTCAGGTTTAAATAAAGCCACAGCCTGTGTGTGTGTGTGTTGCAGGCTTGGCCAGTTGGTACAGACTCCCTAATTTAATGATGACTTTGCTTCATCCTCCCACGTTTCACTTGAAATAGTTAAAACATGAAGCAGTATGCTGTAAATGCGTAATTCCTGTTGCAAATTCGTATCTGTCATTTGGTTGGTTGATTGTTTGGTTTGTTTGGTAGGTAGTTCCTTTTTTATAATAGTTTGGGGCAGTGATATTTTTTATCATGTTTAAGAACCTGTTGCTGTCCCTTGAATGCTGCAGCATCATCCTGTACAATTCAGATGACAGTCCCCTCTCTACTGTTCTGATTGTTGATATGTATCATGTCAGTTAAATTGTGGGTATCAACCCTACCTGTAATCAAATTAAAATGTTCAAGCAAAAGTCACAGAAAAATGGGCATAAATGAATGTTATCTTTTTATTCTCCCCCGTCGACCTGTATGCCTCAGGAAGTGCAGGGTTTGTATTCTGTCTGGCAACAAACTTTATCACTTACAGTGCTCATGTGTGTGGACAGTCTGATGAGTGAGCTACATTTATACCATTAATACAGTAAGCAGGCTGACAGGAAGTGGCAGCTGATAGTTGTCAGATCAAATAATGGCCCTATACTTGTATTAATGTAAGAAACTTAGAATGCCTTAATTAGTTATGAGTTTGTGATGATTCAATTTCTTTGGCAAATCTTATATAATAAATTATGGTACACCAGTTTTTCTGAAACCAGTAAAGAAGATAGGCTAGCAATCACAGCAGCAGCAGTAGTAGTAGTAGGAGGAGGAGTTGTTGTTGTTGTTGTTGTTGTTGTAGCAGTTGTTACTGTTGTACTAGTACTAGTAAAAATAGTAGTGGCTGTGATAAGAACACTTATGAACACCATAGATGAAGTATGTATAATATTTCTACTCCAATTTCGGAAGTTGTTGATAGGAGGTGGTATTGTTCAAGATGTGTGGTGACAGGGTGACCTAGTACTATTGGACTGAATTTGATGGTAATTTATCCATTGGATCTGTTTCACCGACAGCTTTCTTGCCCTTTCCTTTAGTGATTCATTTGACTGTTAACTAACTACATACCGGGGTGCTGATTAGTCCTTAGCCCGACCGGGAAGGAAACAAGCTCAGAAGCATGTCATGGACGAGCTTGATTTCAACAACGTGGAGATGCGAGCTGTCAAAAAAAAAGTGTTTTTTTTTTTTGCAAGGCAAGGCGCCGAAGAAAATTCACGTCGTTCTGATAGAAACATTAGCTTGTTTCCTTCCTGGTCGGGCTAAGGACTTATCAGCACCCCTGTAGAACAGAATCCTACTTGCATAGCTGTTAGCCACTCAGTTAGTCAAAAAATTCTTTGTCTTTTATTGAACCCAAAAGGATCGTTACCTTGCCTACAAGACCCTGTCACTGGACCTCCTAATGAGCCAAAAAAATCCAGTCCACCCTCATGCCCTCTGTTTCCTTTAGATCCATCTCAGTGCATTCCTCCCATTTATGCCTTTGCCACCCACCTGGTTCATACAATCAAGTTTTCCTGCAAAACTTGCACATGCATTTGTCTTTTTTGCCAGTTTTCTGCATGCTTTATTTGTCTCATTCTCCATGATTTGTTCAGCCTTTGTTGAAGAGTACTGTAAATTATGGGCCTGCATAATTGCTATGATTTTAAATATCCTGCATAAAAGACATTAGTGCAAAATTTTGGTGTTTTGCTGACTGTGCATCTCAGTGTAATCCTAGTAATTAACCAACCTAATGCACAAAATCTTGTTTTACAATAAGTTTATTAAGTGCCTCTACATGTTTCGAGTGCTATGTGCTCATCATCAGGAGGTCAAAATTGTATATACAGCATCTGATATCATCACACCTGTAGGTAGCCGTCCCATGCACAGGTTGAGAAAAGAGTCTTCTCCCAACACCTATAGGTGTGATGATACCAGATGCTGTATATACAATTTTGACCTCCTGATGATGAGCACATAGTGCTCGAAACATGTAGAGGAATATAATAAACTTATTATAAAACGAGAATTTGTGCATCAAGTTGGTTCATTACTAGGATTAGTGCAAAATGTTTATAAAGAAATACACAAGTGGAGCATATTGCTAGCCATTGCAGTGACAGTATAAGCTTATTTCCTGTAGGTGGCAGTAGCCTGGCTAGCTATACCCCCAGCAAGGTTCACCTTGGTAGTGAAGACTTCCAGCTGGGAGTGACAAGAGCTGCACCATTGCTACTACCTCATGCCACAGATGTGTCCCAGTCATCTCATTCTGAACGGATGGAGGAGGAAGAAGAAGATTACTTAAAGCCAGCTGAGGACAGTGAGACTGTGGCTTGGAGTGCAGAAACAGCTTCTGACTTGTTGTTCTGATTGTTGTCTTCAAGCAAGGTAGTAACTAACTGTACGAGTTGAGTCCTTTGTTAGAACCTAGCAGTCACTCAGCTGGTGAAGAAATTCTCCTCCCCCCCCCCTTTTTTTACCCAGAAATTCCTTTGCCTTGTTCGCAAATGCCTACTACTCGATCATCTTGAACTAGATGAATCCAACCCATAAAGATTTGGCATATAATTGCAGTATTATCCTTCCTACAAAAGATAAATGTTTTATTGTTCTGGAAGCTTTTTTATGCATATCAGTGTTACAGCCCATACTGCACCGACATCTCTTTTGCTTACTGGATTGTATGTGCTCACAATTCACCTATTTTATCACATGGTTCTTGCATGGTGTGTATTGATCTCATTTGACTTAATGCCTGTAATTCCTTTAGAAGATCTAACAGTGACTGCTTATTTCAAAATTAACAAACTATGAAATGTCATTATGTGTTTTATTTTACACTAATGTGTATTTGGCTGAAAGCACAACAGAATTTGTGATCAGATCACAACCTTAAGTACTTATCAAGCTCTCTCAGATGCCAATATCACAGTTTGGTGGTTGGCCCATCTCCTTCATGTTTTAGGTGCTAAGAATCCAGCTATACTGACTGAAAAGTTGTGTGGTTTTTCTCAGTACCTACAGGAAAATGCTAAGATAATTCTTTCAAGTAGGGCTTCCTTCCACATTCTTTCCAACCTATCATTCCTGGTCAATCTGTTGAATGCTGTATAACTTACATAGTTAGATGAAACTGTTAAAAGGCTTAAGAATATAAAATGCCATGCTGTGAGTTAGATGATGCATAGCCTGTAGCATAGCTGATAAAGATTGGGCCAAATCCATATAGCCTTTTTGATTGACGTTGTTCTTATGAGACTAAAAACCTCCCATTAATAATTGTAATTTCAAATTATTTAAATTGGGATTAATCTGCCATTAATTCCAGTAATATATGTAGATTATGTGAATTATTTTGTTCCATTTTCAAAACTTTGGATACCTGACCTTTTTAAAAACTCATATTGCACTGATTGAAAATAGTAGGAATTCATCATGTAATACCAACTAAGTGCAATTGATTAATTTTGCATATTTTGTTCAAACAGCTGGCCAAAGTTATCTGCAACAATTTTTCCTTTGTGTTCATAAAAATGCAGGTTGGTTTTGCCTGTTGGACAGTTACAGTCTTAATATTATTTATATTTCATGCATTTAGTGCATTTAGTTAGAATTATATGAATACTTAATACACAAAATATGAATAATATTAGTAATATTTATATTGTGGGTGTGTCTTGTCACACAGCTGCTTGTTCTGCTTGTTCATTGATTCTTACTTAAATTCTTTGTCCTACAACTTTTAAAGTATTGTAATAAACATATGTTTAGCCTCCGAATTATTGTTCTTTTTATGCAGAATCAGTTCCAGTTATGCAGAATGGAAGAAGCTGACCACAAGTTCCTGACATTGCATCAGCAAGTTTGTGAAAGACATCTAAACATCACCTTCACCACCCCATCTGGCCTGACTGATACTGCCAACAGCCACAGTTCTGGAAGTTGACTTACAGTAGCAATCTTCCATTGCAATTTCGGCAAATTAACAGTGTCAATTATATGTAATATTAGATTGTTCACATTTATAAAGAAGACATCTGTTCCAATTTTATTAACATATTCTGATTGCAAGGTTATTTTAAGACCAAAATTTACAAGAAAATATTAGGTGATATTCAGTATACATTTTATGAGGAGTATATGCATGTTGTATTTATTGATTGTGGTAATAGTGATTCTCCTTCCATTTGGATATTAATATGGGGAGTTGATATTTTCCAGTTTTTGTGGTTATGAAGTCATTAATTTATAAGGACAGTTTAACACCAGTAATATTTAGGTGTCACGTGATGTTAAATGCATAATATACTGTATTCATGAAAAACTTGTGTTCTTTGATATTTGATGTTTTAAACTTTTTTCCTTGAAAGTAGTTAGATCAGATTTAATTGTGATCGTGTGGATGAAAGATGGGGTACACTCGTACTGTGAACTACGTTGTCAGTTATTTTTAAATCTGTCCCTTAAATGAGGACTGCATGAAAGTACTGAGGATTGATTGGTCATTGCTTTGAAAGCAGTTTTGTTCTGTTTCTTGTTGACCTATTCCATTTTGATGTTTACATTTGTATTAATGGTGTATATTTATTGTTCATTTTGATCATTTTAATATTTGTTTGCACATTATCTAGTGATTTTGAATGTTGCAGTTGTATTGTAGAAGTGGTTAATATTTTACCACAATTTGTCTATTAGTGTGACTAGTTATGCAGTGAAAATTACTAATATTAGTTATGGTGATGGTTATGCATTGCAGGACAGCCAGTTGTACTTTTAATTATGGTACACAGACAGCTGTAACATCTGACCTGCATATTGTAGTTCTGGGTATGGGGTTAGGAAGTTTCATTCAGCCAAATGCGTTTGTTAACATACCCTGCAATTCTGTGCCAGTTATGAATTGTAGTATGGATATCACAGGATTTCTCAAACTCTTCCGAATATGCCATAATGGAGCTGTAAGCAAATTGCCTGTAATCTGAAAGAGTGATTCTGCCTAATTGAATTGAGGGCTTATTTTCTGCATATACTAATTCAGCCCAGCAGTCAAAACAACATAGTAACTCAGCCTGATGGTCTTCAGAAGGTCATATTCAGTTGCACACTCAATACAAGTCTTCCCGTTTTTCACAGGCTTAGGGCTGTCTGCACTAAAAGTGTAGGTATAGTTAATTTTGTTGAGTACCCCAAGTCATAATTAATTAATTAAGGGCAAACAACCATAAATTAATGTATTTTAATGTAAGGGAAAAGGGCATACTTTGATATCTCAGGGTTGTTCTCAGTTTGATGGGTCCAAAGGATTCTGCAGGTTGATTTTTGTCATTGTAGTAAATGCTGATGATAGGTTGTTAAGTTGCAGTGATATTTTTTAGTTGTGTGGATTTTTGTGAAGCATTATATAAATAACACGGCCTAACACAGTTCAGACTCTCAATTCCAGCTATTGAATGTTCAGATCTGTATTCTGTCTTATCCATTTATTGATTAATTAACACAAGTTATGTTGGTTGGCATGGAAATCACCTCACTGATAAAATTTTATGACACTTCACAAGATGACTATCTACTGTGCACTGAATGCTTGCCAGAAATGAAAGACAGTATGGAGACCAAGAGCTCATGGGGTGATGGTATGTGCATCAGGATTTTAACGGACACAGATGTGCATCATCCGACATAATTTCAGGTTCCACCAATGTAATATTCCTAGAACTTTCAACCCCAGGCAATTGGCCAACACAGTTTAGGGATGAATACAGATTATGAGCAGTAAAGTTCCGTTCAATCATGTCTCCCTGTTGGAGATGGGCCTGTGGGATAAATAAGCCTCCTTGTTCATTGCTTTTCCTTATACATACAGGGGCACAAAGGCACGAAAGATGTAATTTTGTATGTGCTCTGACTTACTCAACACCTCCTAAAATTTCACGACGTAAGTTTCGTGTCCAATCTTGCCCAGCTCCACTGGTGGCTATGGCTTGGAACTACAGGTCAGAGTGTAATGGTAACAATTTGGAAAGTCTTTCATTTCTAATTTTATGAAGGATCCTTACAGTCTGTGTTCAAAGACTCCATCTGAATGTTTCTTTACAGTAGATTTGTTGGTGAGCTCAGACTATTGTTCAGTTTTTGTGTCTGTCACTAAGAATCAGAACCAGCTCGTGGCACAGTACTCCTTTTTATTTGTAGTTAATCTGTAACATGTTTCGGCCCAATTTATTGTGCCATCTTCAGGGAGTCATATGCAGCTATGTTTCACCTTAGAATTGTCTCATGTGGTTATAACTTGTTGTGTTTACAATTATTAAATTATTAAAATCATGTTGTAGTTAAAATACAGTTGGAATATAATTTAAAATATTAATTATATTCCAAATGTAATTTTACTTCAACCCAGTTTTTATAATTTAATAATTGTAAACACAACAACAATTATAATCACATGAGATAATTCTAATTGGAAACATCTCTGCATATGACTCCCTGAAGATGGCACAATAAATCTGGCCAAAACATGTTACAGATCTAACTACAAATAAAAAGGAGTATTGTGCCACGAGCTGGTTTTGATTCTTTGTGAATATAACATAGTTGTACAGAAAATTTGTAACATAAAATTACACATCTTTTATCCAGCACATTTTGTCTTCTCCTCATGTTTGTCCCAACGTCTCATATGTGTCTTATACCACATGTTTTAATGCCTGTGCACATTTAAGTATATGTTTGGGCGTGCAGAATGAAATGTGATGCTAAGTTTGGAATGGAAGGACTCACAGCTGTTGTAGTCTGCATTGTGGATGAACTAAAGTCAGCCCACAGTGTGTAAGGGAAATCAGAGTAATTCATTACATAGTTTTTGAACAGGTAATCAGAAGACTTTACCACATGGCCATCATTTGGGTGTATAAAAAGTAAAAACTTCATCCAGCTTCAGAAATGGAAGTCAAAAGAAACATTCAGTATTCATACTGTCATGTACTTTTGTCAGCTGTAATGCCTGTGTTTTTTTTTCCACCAACACTGTCCTCAATAGAGACTGCAACGTGTGATGAGAACCACATAAATTAAGTGTGAAAATGTATTTGGAGTTTACAGCATTATGTATTTTGTATTCTTATTTCATGTAAATTGTTATATTTGTGTAGAAAAGAAATTTGTGTCACAAAAATTGTGAGACACAGCTTACCATCAGCATGTGATCAGGATTGTAAAACAAGTTGCAATGCTCTTTTTCACATGGTTTTAGGGAAAGAGAAATACAGCCATAACTCATCATTGCTTGCAGCAGTTGTGTCAAAGTATTATTTCAATCCATTTTTATTTTATCCCAGAATGTACTGAGTATTGTAGTTGACCTTAACTATTACAGTGTTACTTAAGTTGATAATCAGCCCATGTTCTTTCATTCATTGAGGGACGTCTTTTCTTGAGGTATAAGGTTTGTTCATATGAAACCTGTGCAGGATTGTTCTGGATGAAGCTGAGGGCATTAAAAATTTTTCCCATGCAATCCAACTGGCTAACCAGCCAGTGAATCCCATCAACAAGGACCTCCCTTGGCTGCTGCTGCAAGCACAGCAAGTGGATGTCACAGTGTGAAGGCACAGTCTGTATGCAACACCATCCATTACCTAGATGCAGTGTATCATGGATAGTACGGCAACATAGCAACATGCATTGTTGTGCAAAACAGTGAGTGTTGCAGGACACATTTTGTTGATGCCAGTATGAAATTCTTAAGAGGGTTCTGCAGTAGCACTGCATTGGTGGTATCATATTCCTTTAACTGTAAGTCACTGGAGGGGGGAGCCATAATTACCCTTGGACAGACATGTCAAGACCATGATCAGTAGCCAGTGGAGTTCTTTGCTGAGGGTTTCCATCAGCTGCCCTGTCAATAGGATTAGGGACCTTATTTAATGGCCTTCATTTCTTCACCCAGAACAGTTCCCATATGGATTGCATTTGAACAATCCTTCTGCACAATTTGATGATCAGTTGTGGAAATTGGTACTTTATAGATTTTAGTCACTTCACGAGATGGCAGACATGATTTGCTGTCATTCTGCTTAGCAGCTTCATCAGATTGATGGCACAAGTGTCACTCATTTCATCGTGCATTAGAAGTATATCTGATACATACTGTATATGCATTATGCATCATTATGTAAGCACTGTTCAGTTTTCAGATCCGACATACAGCAAGAAGTAACAGGCTTAAGATAGAACAGAATGTGGTTTGCATAAACGATGCAAAATCTGGCTAAATTCAAGGAGTGATGTACTTTAAATTACCTACTTTTTGTAGTCTTTTTGCCAGATAGTACAATCCATAAATTACTTGTAACGAACCAGACTTGGATATTGTACCTAATTACAGTTTGCCATCTCTTCTTCCTGGATATGCATTTATTACTCTTATCATTTGTGTGGCTGTGGATTCATTCAAAATGCTCAGTCTCCCCATTCCAGTGATAATTGACAAATAATGACAAATAGATAGGAAATCATGTGCTTTTTACATTTCTGCTGAAGCATGTGGCATACAGGTGATGATGGTATAACCGTTCCACCTCAGCATTGTGATTACAATATTTATAACATATCCTATTTATTCTAAACAGACTGCATCTTGTCCTGTTCTAGTTCAGATAGGGTATAATAAATTTGCTGGATTCTTATAAATGTTATTATCAGACTAGGTAGAATTTTTGGCTTTTATTCATGTGTCATACACTGAGATTTGAACTGAAGATCCCATCCGTAAGATTTTTCATACATGGTAAGTAACATGCCGTGTTTTGAAGTCTTGTGTTTACAGTATTTTGATATGAGAATGTATCCTTTTATGAAAGGGCGGGGAATTTGCACAAAAATGAGTAAAGAATTTTGTGCCTATATACATTTTGGGTGCAGATCCACCAGCTCTGTTTTATGTTTCCACTGGAATTGTCATAGGAAAACTTCATGTGCATTCCGTAGAGTAACACAGAAACTTTTTTTTTGTGGACTGTTTTATAAGTAATGGTGTAGATCCTACCTTCTGCCATACTACAGGAACAAAAATGTGTGATCCATATATACTAGTTTGGCCACATGCTTCGGTTCATACCTCTTTTACTGTTTTAAATCCCATATTTATTATCTAAAATTTAAATTATGCCATAAAGTCTGTATTTTCCCATACAATATGAATAATTTATATGCATGTTAGGTGTAGGAAATGGCATCAAAATGTTGTTTTAAATTTAACTGTTATAACAAATTAACTGGAAATGTGTAGTGTGCCAACTGGAAGAACAAAACAGAGAACAGGTTTGAAAGGTAATCATTCTAATTTAGACTTCCATTCTGCCAATTTAAGCCCTTTATGCAGATTAAGTTGTAGGCTTGTGAGTGAGAGCAATGTTTAAGTCATAACTGAAGTATTTGAAACATGTAATATTTTGTGTGTGTGTGT
>Ga0131853_10009067_pt1 | contig 18161 bp, 12 predicted proteins | sample TergutLab28metaG_FD_92764 | JGI IMG/M metagenome (GOLD analysis project Ga0131853, IMG submission 92764) | Labiotermes labralis P1 segment gut microbial communities from Petit-Saut dam, French Guiana - Lab288 P1 (version 2) (version 2) | ecosystem: Host-associated > Arthropoda: Insects >... | reverse complement strand
TGTTTTAGTTTTTTCTTTTTTTTTTTTTTTTTTTTTTTTTTTTTTCTTTTTCCTTCTTTCTTTTTTTTTTCCTCTCCCCCCCTCTCTTTCTCCCCCCCCCCCCCCCCCCATTGGTGTGTAGAAATTTCATATTAGCTCTTTCACAGGCATTGATGTAGTATTCCATTGCAATTCCACCCGTTGCCTGGCATTGACATACTTTTCCACTTTTGTGCATGTGCATACTGTACTAGCTCCTGATATCTGATGACTGAACTCATGATGACGAAAACGTTAGTATGCATTGACCAGAGTCTAACCTTGAACATTAAGTTTTTGTTTAGTCAGCTGCTGTGATGTAGATTGTTTGAATAACAAATGATGTAAGAATTCTTAGTATCGTTTGTTTCAAGGGGTGTATTTATGTTTCACTGCAATTCAACTGCTCCTGCTTGTAATTCATTGCCATATATGAATGAGATTATTCATTACCCTACTAAACTTCATTAAGCGTTAGTTGGATAAAGTTGTTGCAAGAAATATGATGCTTTGTTACAGTATTCACCTTGTGAGTAGGTAGTGCGTCAACATGACTTTCACATAAGAAAGGAGGGTGTGTTGAGTCAAGTGAACTTGAAAATGAGAGATGATGCCATGATTGCTTGGAAGGGCAGGCTTATTTTGGAAGTATATGTGCCCAATAAACCAGACAGGCGTGGCATCAAAGCCTACCTGATTTCAGAGTCCAAGAGTGGCTCACATGTAGTATGGATGTATATACTGGCAAATCACAACCAGTAGAAATATGGGCTTAGAAGTTCTGTGTGCAAAGCTGTTCAATAAAGGACACCACTTGTACAGTACTAGGACAATTATAATAATAGCATTGAACTGAGTGAAATGCTGTTAAGAAAAACATACATCTGTGGTACATGGCATCTAGACGGAAGAATTACTAAGGAAATGAAGAAAAAAAATAAAATACCTTGGAGAGGACAGTCCAATTACTGTCGTAAAGCCAAGTTCTGGTACACAGGTGGTGAGACGAGAGAGATGTAATGCTTATTTCATCACTACACAGAGCACAGATTGTGGAGACAGAAAAGAAAAACAGGAAGGTCAGAACAATGAAGAAGCCAGAAATAATTCAAGGCTGTAAGAGATTTATGCAAGGTGCAAACAGGAAATACCAAATTTTGTGCTATTCCCCATGCTGCAGGAAAACCATGAAATGGACTAAGAAATTTGTGTTCTTTATGGTACACATGGCAGGCCTAAACATTTCCATATTAAAAAAAAAACACCAAAAGCAAAAGGGCAAAGGTTATGCTTTCAAGGACTTCATACTTGACTGTGTTCAGAAAATGATGGAGTCAGAAGAGGAAGAAGATGAGAGAGATAGCATGGGATGAATCACTAGCTTCAATATCAGCAGCACTGACCCTCAAACAACCACTGGAAAATGATCCAGCTGAATGTCCACAGGGTAGACTCAAAAAACATAAAGTGGTTCATGTTCAACAAAGTGAAGAAAATAAAAGTGTGATATTGAGATAGTTTAGAGTTTGTTCAGTACATAAACGAAGAAAAGAAACCTGTTTTGTGTATTCGACTTGTGTGTGTCACTTTGTAAAACAGTATGTTTCAGAGAATATCACACAAAAAATTACTGATCAGTTAAGCAAAAATTTGATTCCAGACATGGCCCATAATATTTCTTTTAAAAAGCTGTGATGAATTATTATTTGCTTTGATGTGAAAAAATAATTTTGTGCAACCTGCATTTTGGACTTATATTCTATAAAAGGCATGAGAGTATGGGTGAAATTTAATTGCCCCACTGTCAGGGAAGGGTTTAGTATGTACAGACATTGTTGGCAGTATTGTGATATGCATGTTATGTGAATGGTCCAGCAAGAGTAGCATCCCTATTTTTGTAAAAATGCCATTTCCTCAAGGTTCACATCTGGCCACCAGTAGTGTAGTAGTGGGGGATGACAAAATTGAAGTGAATCCCTTTTCTTCATGGCATGACACATTCTGGAATCACAGTTGGAGGAGACAGCCTCCATATTTGAAGGCAGTGAGTAGAGTAAACATTTGTAGACACCTGATTAAAATTCTTCTTTTATGAACCAACAAATACACAATATTCTATGTTAACGCTTTTCTCTTCCTTATTACACTCCTCCATGTTTCGAAGCACAAGCATCATCATCAGAGAATCTCTTTGTGTACTAAATTTACCAAGTCTGTGAAGGTTGTGTCAGCTCTTATGTACAGATGTCACTATAAGATTAAAAGATTGAAACATCACATAGTATTCTACAGCAAGCTGGTTACAATTCTTAAAGTTCATCTTCAGTACAATTGTGTGTGCAATATATACCAGTTGTATGTAGTGGCTTTATATGTAGTCATCAGTGTCTGGATCTATGTCCTGTAATGACCCAAACCTGTAGGTGAGTCATAATGATTCAGTGGGATGTATACCACTAAGGAGGTTGATAACAACCTTGGATTGTATCCTGTTAAAGGATAGTAGCCTAGACTTGTCTTAGCAGTAGGACTAGGGCCTGAGATCAGTTTTCAAGTGTGTTTCTGAATACAGTTAAGTCCCTGCCACATTGCCATATGCTGGCTGTCAATCCTGCTTTTTATCTTTTTTCTTTTATTCTGCCTAGAGACTTGAAAATTTCTCTTCCATGCGAGCCCATTGGCAATTTCATTTCTGTTTACCCAAGAATGTCCAGGGACTCTAAAAAGTCCCACATAATGCTGGGTGGTAATGTCGTTCAGTGCCTTTTGGAACTGTTGTACCAATGAGGACATTGTTTGCTGTTAAGTATAATCCAGATTTTTAAAATATGTTGACAGAGTGGAAATTCAGATTCTGTATGCTTGGGCTTTACTTCTGTCATTTTTGTCTGATTCTCTAATGACTTTTGGATTTTCTTGTGTTGTCATTGCATTTGTTTTCCTCTTATTTTCGCTCGTACTTTTGGACTCCGTGGAATAAAAAAATTCAGTATATAGTAGTGTAATATATATATATTTATGAAATTCAAAGTAAAGAAAGTGCATATTTTGCACAATGAAAAGTGCCATGTATGTGTGTATATATGACACCTTTCATTGTGCAAAATATGCACTTTCTTTACTTTGAATTTCATAACAGCCACTAGAGCACATAATGCTTATTACCTACTATCCTTGCTGGCACAGGTTTGATGCGTAACAGGAAACCCACTGGAGGACAACTGCATTCTTTCGCAGCTAAAAGATTTTTAAGGGGTTTACAAAGTATGTACTGCTGAAATTTTTTTTAAACACCATGAGTTTGCACTGAATTAATTTTGAATAATCCAGTTTCTAGTAATTGTTGGGCTGGAAACTTGCTTTGAATTAAAAGTTAACCATATTTTGAATTAATTTAAGTTATATTGACAATGCTATCCTTTAAGCTGGGCAGTGGCATTTTCTTTGAATTGGCTAGCATTTCAGATTAACTGACTTCAAATTATTGAGGTTTTGCTGCATAATGGTGTGATATACATAAAGTTTTCGTCAAAATTTAACATCTTGCACTCTCCTGGGCCGGAAAAAAAAGTCTCATTGATTGAGCCCCTCCACATTTGCTGTGAGGTATCCTGCTCCTAATTTGAACATACTTTCTTACATTTTCCTCCAGTAATGTAGATGTTCTGATAAGATGAATGATGGTAGTAGTTGCCACATTGTAACTTACAAGAGCATTGGGTTGGCTGGTATGGGTGAAAGGGTGGTGGCAGGGAATATCCTATTGGGCAGAAATGAGCAAACCTTAGAGTGCTGCCATCCTTTCCATCCTTGTGGCCTCAGTGCGCTGGGCAACAATTTATTATAAGTTTATGCCTCATACTGTTCCTCTTGGTTGTTTAAAATATGATTTCAGGGTAACAAGTGTTTAATTATGTTTTATCATTTATAAGTGAAGACTTATGAGGGAATGTTGAATAAATGTGATGTATAAAATGGAATAACATATTAGGTCCTCCCAGCCATAAACATTAAGACTGTGGTCTTATTCTGTGTGGCAGTTGTGGTCTGTTAGATATTTACCAAAACTTCAGAACATATTGATTCAGTCTGCCTAGTTACATGGGTTTACTTTTCAGAAGATCACAGTCTATAAACAGAATACATGAAATTGTGTTTTAATGAACACCAGAATAATGAAGTTTCATTACAGTGGAGTTATATATTGGGCCCTGCCAGTTTATTATATATCTTTCTTTGAAAAATTCCAGTTTAACGAATGCTATTGTAAAAAAAAATTCATCTCAGTGCCATAAAAATCCTTCCCACATAAAAATAACATAATCAGTGTAATGAAATCTGTAAAAAATATTGAACTGTACAACACACACATTGTGAAATTTGCCACTTCATGTATGAGACAAGCTGTCTAAAGAGAAAGGAGTAACAAAGAATCAAAATGTCTGCACATTATGGAGAACTACAAGCGTGTACATGATAGCCATGGCCGCTGTGTTTCATGGGAGAATTTGTATGTAGAAAACCCTCAGTAAAAACCCATCCCTCACCTCAACCACAATCCAAGAGTGCCAGCCAAGCAATGCATTACACAGCGCTGCTGCAGAACATTGTCACTGAAGATGTGTTTATTACACTGGTCAATCACATAATTTTAGCCACCCAACCAAAACTGAATACTAAAACCACGTTTCATTATAAGTTGGTGAGCATTTTGATGTGACTGAAGCAGAAAAGGCATTTTTAGTTGAAATGAAATGAATACATGAAGTGACATGTTTCAGTATTGTCTGTCAGCCAGCTTTTTAATTTAACTAAAGTAGCAAGAATCTCCTTTTGTGAGATTTAATGATTGCCACGTGACTAAATTGTCAGTGTTAACACGCACATTTACTCACCAGTTAATGGTACTGTGCAAGCTGACAGTTGGATTGTCTTATCTGGTTGCATTTCGGGTTTGCTGAATGATAAGATACTGCCAGACATAGTCCTGTTTAATGTACAGTGCATGACAGTATTACCATCATGTTCTCACACTGGCTATTACAGCAGATGTCAAACTGTATGCCATGTCATGTCCATCCATTCTTGCTTCAGCAATAAGACTTGTTCATTCTTCTTTCCAGACTGTGTACTGGAGAGCAGTGCAGTTCTCCAAGAACTTTCTGAGAAATTATTACTAAAACAGGTTATGCAGAAAATATGAACTTTTTTAACAAAGCACACATGGGAATTTTGTCCCTTCACCCCATGTTTGTAACTGTCATTCTGAAATGTGTAATATTTTTCAGTGTAATGGAATCTCATTGTAATGAATATAATTTCATCACACGCACGATTTTGTTACACTGAAATATCAAGGTAACTGTATGGTGAGTTGTAGAGTATGTGTTCCTTGTCTTGCAGTGAGAGACGCACAAAAGTGATTGATGATGAGAGTGACTACTTCACTGTGAACTCTGTCTGGCTGTCTAAAGCAGAGCGAGAGAAGCTGCAGCAACGTGCAGAAGAGCTCCAGGCAAGGCGTCATGCATCTCGTCTGGATAGGAGAGTCACCCTAGATTTTGCAGGTGAGAGTGCATTCCATGTGCATGTCAGATATGTGAAGGAATAAGAGGATTCAAGATATAGCTCTGCGCTTTCTTAATCTTGGCAGAGCCATGCCATAACCCAGGTGGTTAAAGACACAAACATGTCACTGGGGAGGTCCAAGTTTGATTCAGGGCCTGTCTGTGTGGGAATTATGGTGGACACCTGATAATGGGACTGGCTTTTCTCTAATTCAGTTTTCCCCATTATGCTTATATTTCTTCTATCTGTCCTTGACACTATAGAGCCTTAGCACTTGAAAGAGTTGTTAAATAAAACATTTAAAAACAATGTTTGCACTAGAAGGAGGTAATAGGTCAGCTTTGCATTTTGACTGTTTTACCCCCATTGAAGAACCCCAATTACCCATTGAATAGGAGATTTTGTGGATCCCAGAGCCAGTCTGGACTCATCAGATGAGAAAAATCTGTTACTCTTGCAGGGTTGAATCAGATTCTTAATAGTCCAAGCCACAGCGTATTCACGATACCCACTAGTCTATATCGGCTCCAGTTTTTCTGGTTCAGTATCAATCTTCATGTTTGCCCATAAAAAGTCAGAGTTTGGCATGTGGTCAGATGTGAAAATGTTTTGTCTGTGACTGATATGAGCTAGTGTATCTGGCATGTATGTGTCAGGTCACGTTTGTTTATTTGTGTTTTGCAGTCATGTAGAGTAAAACCTCATTAACTTACAATGCTTGGGTGTCCCAGCATCCTTCTAGATCTTTCTATGAATAAATCATTACTTCAAGGAATACTACTGATCCACATCATCATTACATGTCTACATGCCAACATAATTTAATTTGACTGGTTCATCAGTTCTCCCCAGAACTTAAAATTTTTTCTTTTGCTGTGTTCAATTAATCTTTATTTTCTTAAAGAGAAACTGTACTTTGCTTTTGTCCTACTATATCTGAGTGAGTATGTATCAAATAATACAAATGAATTCTTAAAGACTGAAAACTTTTTCATTTTAACAAAGTAAATTTGGAACTGTGTATTTGCTCTTATTAACTTTCGATCAACTCATCCATTAGGATCTGGCTGTCACAGTGCTTAGCCATGCCCCTTGTACTGGCTTGTTTTTACTGTTTTCCATAAATGTTAAAATGTAGTATAAATTGAATCAAGGGTGCAATCAGAATTTGTTACTGGGGGGAGGGAGTGCTGACCCTAAGAGTATATATAATTTACGTTTGATTTTAAAAAATGTTGTATAGACCATGTTATAAACACAAATCATGTACACAAATGAAACAGAACTGAAACAGAACATAGTTTGCAGCTGCATTTATATATGTGTAAATATGTTCTGTGACTCACTCATATGATTTAACTCACAAGGTCTAATCTTGTTTTTTTAAAGTGCATCTAAAACTTTCTAAGCTTTTTATTTTTTTTCCCCAAAATTCTAATTTACTGGTCATCTGTCAGTTTCAGTGGCTGAAGGGAAATTCATGCAACATGTTTGATATTGTGTCTAAAAATTTGAGTCTAATTGAAATATAGATTTGGAGGGCTTGCTGCAGCCTGGCAGCCTCTGCTTTGGATGCACATCCGAATTGATTTAATGATAATTATCTCTTGCCTTGTACTCTAAAACCCCGATTTTATATTTTTGTTGGGACAACCTAAAATGCTGTAACCAGTAACATTGTTCTTTTGTGCATTTGGCTGGGACTACAAAATATGTGTAAAATTTACCAAAAATGCAAAATGCAGGTTGTGAAATCATGGTTTCACTGTAATATGAAGTTGGTTTGTGGCTGCATTGTCTCCTGTCACAGTGATGTGCATTGTAATTGATTCGCATTGCTGAATGCTGCAACTTTGAAGTTCTTTTACAGAGAGCATACACATGTGGCAGAGAGTTGTAAGTTCATCATGCTCATTATACTGGGTGACACATCCAAAAGTGGCCCCTGCCTTTGCCTTGATACTAAGCTGTAGTGGTCCTTCTGTAGGAATATTTAAAGCTGGCTCGTGCCTGTGCCATGGTCATAACCATTCCTTAGTTCATTAATGTGACCGTGCATGCTAATGGTGCCACCTCGATAAAAATTATTTTCTCTGTTCCAAATGTGTTGCAGTTGTGAGACTATACATGGGGAGTAGATAATTCAAGGAAATGATTACAGCATTTGTGGAAAAGTATATGAATTCGTCTGTGCCAAGTAACTGTTCTGTCGTAAACTTAATGAAGAGGTACAGAGAAATAGGTTGTGTGACATGACACACAAACAGCATGTTAGGCAAAAACCCATTCAGGCTCTGCAGCTTCTTACGACAGCTTAAGAAAGCACAACAGTCCTAGAAAATCTATGAGGCATTTGTCATGGCAGGAAGGTGTGGAAGGGATATATTGTCAGTGAGGATTGATGTATGTTTGAAACCATACAGTATTTGAGTGTTTTCTGTATTACCCCTTGGAGACACACCAACATGCTTCTTGCTGTGATTAGTTTGAAATTATGGCTGAGGGATCAGTGGACAAATTGCAATGTTTTAGTAAGTTTGATTGCATTCAGAAAATTAGTTTAGGAGATAATATGTGTCTAAACATGGCCCCTTCATATTGTGGGTGTTGAAAGTGCCTATAGCATTGAAGGTATAGTAGCATGAAAGTTGATAATATATATCTGCATAGGCCGCCAGGTTGTTGAGGAAGATGAGCCACACCTTCTTTATGATGAAGAGGACAGTGTTCTGAAGGAAATCAGTGAAAGCATCAGCAAGAACAGGAGAAACATAATAAATGGCAGTAATGTTAACCCAGGAACTGTGCATGCACAACCCATTGTGAGTATGTATAGTTGAATTACTTTGTAATTATGAATGTCATGAAACTTTATGTGATTGTTGTATGCCACCTTAGTATTTCTCAGTTTACAGCCACCTGTAATCCTAGTTCCAGTTAAGTGGCATCTTCTGATATGACATCATCTTTATTCAGGCACATCCTATCACATGTTCTTTGTCAGTTCCTAAATACTTGAATACATTCCATGGCTACAACTACCACATGTACCTGCTGTATAAAATTCTTGTGTTCTAAAATTGGGTGCGTGTCATATAGGATTATTGTGCCTTGTGTTTTGAAGTATATAGAATGTGGCAGTAGAATCGGATTAATGCTGGTGTACAAAATTTAACTGTTGTGTCAATTTCATGATTCCTACTGTGGACCAAACAGAGAACACCCAATGTTGTGAAATTTACTCCATATTCTATACCTTTCGGGTACTTTGCACCCCTTGTGTGGTGCAATCAGATAGTTGTCAGACCAAATTTATTTCCTGATAAGAGAAACAACACTTACCTTCTAAGCATTGTCATCCCCTTCAAAGTGGTCTGTTTGGGACCTTATACAGTGAACCCAATAATCACACCGCCACTCAAAGTATTTCATGAAGTGCACTGTTTGAAACTCGGTCAGTGCAGCCATCAATTATGCATGAGTCATGGTGATAATAAATCTCCATCCCTTCATTGCCATCTTGACCTCGGGGAATGAAAGCAGTCATGAAGCAGCCCTTTTAACTGGTGAGAAAAAGAAGTAATATAGCCCAAAATCTGGTGAGTAGGCTGAGTGTAGAGTGACAGTCATTTTGTTTTTAGCCAGAATTTCGTGCACGGCAAAGGAGAGTGCTAGGGCTCCAATTTGGCAGCAATTTTGACACTTTTTGAGGCTGTCTTTCAGAATGCCTTGAACTGATCCAAATTAAATACCAAGCATGCTATTGACTTCACAGATTCTTTTGTTTGCAAGGACAAGTTTCTTCACTCAACCCCCATTTCCGTCTGTTTTGTGTGTCAGTAGACATCTGTGCATTCAGCATCTTCACCAGAGGTCACACTGCTTTTGAACTTGGAATGCCACTCAAAAAGGTTCTGTTCTTCCAATTTTCTGCTCTCCATAAGTTAATTGGCATTTAGAAAGATTTTGTAGCATTTTCCCCTAGTTAAAACCAATCTTCATGCAGACCAGCTGTTCTTGCAAGTCTTCCATTTTCTCTGTCCATCAAAATTGCAGATGAAATAACACAGTTATACTTAATAAGACATTACATATGCCATTGTGGCTAAGCATACTGTACTGTATCTGCACCTAGCAGTAGAAGTCATGTTACCAGCAGCACTGTCATCTGGCAGTCAGTCTGACAAGTATTTGGTTGCACCTTGCACAAAGTATAGGTGTTTCTGGACAAAGTGTCAGTGATTCTATGCACCCCAACTCCACAATTATTTCAACTTGCAGACCCCTTAGGAATGACTTCTTACTTGTAAATATTCCAACATTTAAGTTGGAATATTTATGAGTAAGAAGGTTACATCAAAAGACCTTTATTGGTTAACCCTTTGATGCCGGAATTAAATCCCTCCAAGCAACGCTACCTGCTGAGATTTTTTACTGGGGATTTTAAATTTTATTGCTTACTCTTAAGGAAAAAAAAAGCATATCTCGTAGACTTTTCCTTCAACTTTAATGAAATAAAATTTTGCACTCTGCTTATGAATTGGTTAATCTGGGAAAGAATGTTCACCTATTTTTATAATAAATTTAGGCCTGTGAATCATATGCATTATATGAAATGTGGTGTAAATAGTTCATTACTCACATAATTGTGGCTGCTGCAGAAGGTCTGTGGCACCTTGGATCACTGTTTTATCATGACACAGTATTCACAAAGAGGGTGATATATTACAAATTTACTTTTGTGTGATATTCCACGAAACAAGGCACCACGCACAGGCCCACATCACTTATGGCGCACTTATTCACTGTGCCCTTTCTTTGACTGCGTGAAGAACACAGATGGCAGCGCAGTTGGCTTTATGATTTTGCTGGCCAGTGTTTGTTTTGGTGACTTCTGCTGAGGCTTGCTGCTGCTGCTGCTGCTGTTGTTGTTGTTGTTGTTGTTGTTGTTCTCCTCCTCCTCCTCCTCATTCTCCTCCTCCACTCCTTCTCCTCCTCCACTCCTTCTCCTCCTCCACTCCTTCTCCTCCTCCTCCTTCTTCTCCTCATAATAGTCTTCAACATCACTAGCCTCAGCATCTGATTCTTAGTCGGTGTCAGCAACCAGAATTTCACTGATGGCTTCCTCCTCAAGTTTTTTTCTTCCAGCCATTGCTGGATACCCACAATCATCTGCCTTGTTAGACTACTATGTATGACAGGGTACAGTTGCAGAAACGTAATATCAGTTAGATATGAAGGTCTTTTACAGTGACAGCAAAACAGATCTAAAGCTACGATATGACTGCTGTATAAAATTCCAGCTATTTGTGGGTGCCCAAAACGTAGCTAGATTGATGGCTGTATGTTGCATGTTACCACGCCACAACCCCTACAGATTACCCTAGCACTACAAGAGGCATGTCTGTGCCCCCTCCTGTAGCTGTAAACATCAATTTTTGTGGATATCTCTGATTTTTGAGCATTAGTTTTGTCTCAATTGCATGGTTACAGTATGCCACTGACAACCTGTCTGGTCAACAACTGGAGTTCATTTCATAGGCCAGTGCTGATATTTCAACCCACAGTGAACCCCAGTGCCAGCTATAAACAAAGCTATCAGTGTCTAAACCATATCAGTTAGCTGGGACAAAATATGCAGTTACCTTGTGTGTACTTGTAAATCGGAGTTTGTGGAGGGGTTTAGGAGGTGGAGGGGGTACATTCTGGTGCCATAAAGAAACCCTGACCTTCAAGGGTCCTGCAGCTTAGCATGCCACAGCAGTTTGTTGAATGGGAGTGAACAAAATGCCTCCAAACTTTGACGCACTGTTTGCTACGTCTATATAAGTCATTTGGCGATTTAAAGGGCTCACTGCGCGATGTCATTAGAAGTTGTTCGGCGTTAAATGGTTAAGTATGAAACTTATTACAGGAACAGTAATGATAATAAAACTGCAGTTAGTAAAAGTGTAAAGGAAAGAAACTCCATGTTGTACAAGTAAGGTGCACTCAACCTATTTACCCCTGGTTGAGAAATACTGCTGCAGCCAGTATGTTCAGTATTCATGGTTTGCAAAGTGGCACGCATGAATGGCAATGGAGATTTTGGATGTGTTTAGAACCCTCATTTTTAAGTCATTTCCCCCCCCCCCAAGTTGTATGATGAAACTAATTTCTTATTCAGTTCTCTAAATTGTAGCTAGTGTATGCTATTCCATGAGAAGAAAGGGAAACACACCATTTGTGCAGAACAACAAGCATAAGAATGGGTTCAGTTTCTTCCACTTGGTGTAAAATCTGTTACTGGTGAAATTTTTAATTCTCTCAGTGTTTTTTTGTTTTAGGATTACTAAATGTGTGATCTGCTACCGTATTCATTATCACATGCTGTTAATATTGACCTGTGAGAAGTCCAAATGTGTTCTTTTTTTTAAGTCAGTCCTTTGTTGTTAAGCATCAATGCATTCTCTGAGAATACAATTTTGAGGAACATATGAGGTAATAAATTATGTAATGTACTCCAAAATCTGTGGCTTCAGCTAATATTGCTGGAGTACATGAAGCATAAATTTGAAGTGGGCTGTCCATATAAGATGCAAGTAAAAAATGTATGCAGAATTCCAGGCTTGAAGCGAATGGACCACGGGAGATATTATTGTAGTTGGGAGGATGGTATTAAAATGAATCATTTAGAAATAGTTTTAAAGATGTGAAGTAGACTTTTAACAGGTACTCAGAAAGCTGGCCCCCTTGCTAACTTCTGCTTGCCTCAGTTCCAGGAGGCTGTGGGCAGTTCCTTGCAGCTTGCCTCATCGAGACTGGCTGGCAGCATGAGCCCCCACATGCGTGTGCAGGATCGAGAGCTGATTGAGATGGTTGATGATGGATACTGTTTAAGCATGCACCAACCCTGGGCATCACTGCTTGTTGCAGGCATCAAGGTGTATGTTTTGTTGAAGTAACAAATTTCTTTGTGTAGTGCCTCCCAAGTTGGTACCCTGGCCTGACTGGACCCGTCTCATGGAGACACTATTACTAAAATGGTGCGGTTATTGCTGTCGGCACCGAGGTCTCTAACTTCTGTGCTGCCACCAGCCAGACTTACGACCAAATTCAAGCTGTCGAAAATCTGGCGAATTACTCCGCCACAGAACGAAGTAAAATACAAATTGCACTCATCTATATATATCACTTAGCTTATCTAGTCTTCCAGGGACATCAGTTAGTAGTTAACAGTACGTCAATTATGTCAGCCAAATTTAGTAACTAACCCAAAAATTTATTCAATATAAAAAAATAAAAATACACAAACGGCCATAATTTACACTGTCACCATATAACAAATAAAAATTTTAAAATTAGTAACTGTCCAAATACTCATTTCACCTTCCTGTATATAGTCCAAAGTATACCGGGAATTTAGGATTAAATTTCTAAATAAATTTTCCTAAATAGTCATTTACCGAAATTTCTCAACTCGCGTCAGTTCACTCAGCGGTTTTCTAATACGTTCAACACAGCTTACCTTGTATATTCAGCAGAAGCCGGCATCCTGTACACATAATTTAAAGTCTTCTTTGGTACAAAAGTCAGAACTATCTTCACGTTAGACAACATAAGTACTACGAAAATTTCCACGAGAATGAGGACATTTGCCTAGTTACAGTGGACTATATAAAGTAGGGCCGCTGACACATCTAAAAAAGGTGCATATTCTACAGTGCATTGCACTGTTTGCCACAGAGAAGTTCAGTAAAAGTTCATAAACTCCGCTACTTTACGGCAAACAGGAAATCAACGGCTAAGTAGCACATATTTGTGAGTGCAGTGCACTGCTCTTTTCAGCATTCACGAGCTTGTTGTGTCCGTGCACGACTGATTTCTAACTCAAATCTGAAGTAACTTGTTCATTTATTGCTTTGTTTTAGTTTAGGCAGAAGTGTTGACAACCCATGTAGTGGGTTATTAGATGTGCAACTGGCTATAACTTGTGCAGATTCTTCTGCATACCTTCTGCCTGTGACAAAAGTCAAGGCATACTGATCTGAGGAAAACTAGGTTCTGTCTCCCAGTTATCATCATTGGTACAAAATCAGTGTCTAGCTCTCTGGTTGCTCCTATGTAATGCGTTGACTGCTACTGTGACCTTTTTCAGTTGGGCAGAAATGTAGTAGCAGCATTTTAAACTAATACCACACTGGAGTTTGCCACATTGTGAGCTTGCTTTGTTTGTGATTGGTGAATTAGCTGATGAGTTTGATCCTTCCTCTTGGTAGGCATGAGGGCCGAACATGGTACACACCCCACCGAGGTCGTCTGTGGATTGCTGCAGCACTGAGGGTTCCTACTCCACGTGATATTCGGAATGCAGAGCATATGTATGAAATTCTGAACGAAGGTGAGCTGATTTCTCTATATTCTGAGATAGTTTGAAAACAAAGTGTTGGAGGATATGCCTAGACCTAACAGAGACATGCAACAAAACACACATTAATAATAGCTGAAATAAGTCAAATAATGTAATCAGGACTCTGATGATTTAGTTGCTTTCAGTACTTGTAAGTAAGAAGCTGGGAAATATGCACCTAGTGTAAAGAGCACTGAATAAGTAAGTAGTAGGTAATAAAAGTTAATTAAAGAGTCATTACACCATTAAATGTAGTTCTTTATGTCACTGAAGGTGATTATTTTTAACCACAGTCACCACGCACATTGATGTATTTGTGTCATACTGGCACAAGTTTTAAAATCCTGTCATGTTGGAAATCAGGCTCTTGCATTCAACACCATTTGTGAACACTTTTGATGGACAACCCCAGTGCACTGGATAAATCTTGAATTGTGACACATCAATTTTCCAAAATCAGTTTTTTCATTTGTGCTGCATTGACATTCATCCATCATATGCTTTACCTATCAGTGTGATCACTGCCATGGATGTCTTGTTTGATCATTTGCAAACTTTTCACCGTTTTCTGACTTATGTATCTTCATTACACCTTCACCATAGCCCTCTATCAATTGGCAATTACGTTCAATTGAAGAAACTTGTTTCACTATAATAATTCAGTTACACTATGAACTACTTCATGGCACGAAGTTTCCAGTGTCATTGCCATTGCAGATCAACTTGTACCCTAAATAGCATCTGACTGTTTGACTGACTTGACTCACATGTCGTCTGTTACATACTACCTAGACTACGTGTGTACCTCCTACTCAAAATAAAGTGATTAACTCAGAAGTTACAGGCAGGGTAACCTTGCTTACTGAATGTTCTTCATAATAACAATTGTGGGAAGTTCCACTCCCTTTATTTAACCCTTTTAGTCCTAGTGCTCCAAAGCCTACATGTGTGAGAAGTGTGAGCTTTTTTTATGAAAATTTTAAATCTTGGAAAATTGTTCTGCCCACTGTAAATATGTTGCACCTGTCCTGGATTTTTTCTGGTACTTCATATACTGCTACAACACTAGTCATTCCATTTGTTTTTGTGACACACCTTTAAACTGATGGAAACAGAAACTCAATTTTGATGTAAATTTTTTACACTTAATTGTTTTTCTGCATATTTTTGCTGCAAGTTTTTAGTTGCAGCGATGAACAGTGAACATTGCTGCAAAATTTTTATGCACTTTCACAAAGTGTTTTGTGATTTATACACATTTTTGTAGATATGACAGCAGTATTTGCAGTGTATGTCACTTAGTGTACTTATGGTGTAGGATGCATTGTCCATGAAGACGCTTTTCACACTTAACACACACTTTTCTGGATCTCTTCCTTTTCAGTGGTTTATGTTTTGTTCTGTTACTACTACTACATCTACCACACACACACACACACACAAAATCCTTCCACTTCTTGGCAGGAAGTTTTTTTTAGGTGTTTTGAATCAGTTTCTTCATTTCCTGTGCCTGATACACCACCTGCACTCTTCTTCTCTTGTAGCCACTCTTCACTCAGTGCATCAGTGATTTTTACTGTGTAGTCCAATCCAGACTTTGGTTTACTTTCTTTGTAAGTGATGGAACTGTTCAGAACCATTCCTGAAAGAATATTGAAACATATTTTCTTCTAGTATTTTACTCTTATCCTTTCATCAGTACACAAGTCCAACATAGCATCTGCTGAGTGAACTCCTCCCATAAAATCATTATAGCTCTGTGCAGTGGAAGGTTTGTAACCTGTTTTTTTGATCATTATGGACACAGTTGTGTTCAGAAGCTTATGCCCTGCTGTGGATGGAGAGTAAAAAGCACAGGAAGGCTTGACTTTTCTTATGAAAGTTGGCAGCAAGAATTGAACCTCTGAAAAAATGTTTCTTTTCACCAACTTCAGACTTCTCCCAAAATCTTGAGGATGAAGTTTCCTGTTTTCTGATGGTTCCTCTCACATGTGTACTTAATTTGTATGAGTTTTTGGCAAGACAGATGGTCATAAAGAATTATTGAAGAAAGTATGATAGCCTTTTCGTATGTAATTTCCCATTTTCAGTAACTTCATTACAGCTGTGTAAGCTAAGCCATATTTCTGAATGGCTTCCCTATCTTCTGTATGTTTTGATCCTGCAGTGATGATAGTGTTTCTTGGGTAAATACTGCTGCAGCTGTATATGGTTCTTTGTGCCTACCAAGCTGTCTTCCACACTGAGCTGCTGACTTGGTGTTAAATGATACCTGAAAATGTTGACATGTTCAACAAGATTTCTGTTGTGTACTGTGTGAAAATTTTCAAGGATTAGCTGGAAATGGTCTGTGGAAAACATGTTACAGAAACAGGGACAATGCTGTTATGCGGTAGTGTTCCATTAAGATGATATGGTTGGTCATCTGTGCAGATGTATATTTATTAGGCAGTCTGTAAATCCTTTTAGCTCTGCTTGTATTACATTTTTTGAATTCCTTGCCCTGGAATTAGGTGGAGGGTGTTTATGGGCCTGGAGAAATATTTTGACATAATTATTATTTTGTGTTACAAATTTGTTTAGAAGCTGCTGTACTGTAAAACATACAGAAATATGTCGCTGGGGTTCTATCTTGAGGAGATGCATGCTTAGACCCTTGCAGCTCATTGTACTGGAAAGTGGCTTGGGTCTAGATGTCATTGACATCTGCCACTTTTTGCCAGTCACTTTCTTCAACACCACTGGTAATGTAACATTCTAACTCGTCACTGTCACATGATAGAACTATGCCACACAGTGACCTTGGGTGTTTGTTCAGGCATGTAACTGTCACTTTCCAACAAGTATTTGAAACTCTTATCTCATTTTAAGTGTCCGCATGAAACAAATGTGTTCAAGACACCTCAGCTACTATCGGTTGTTGAAATTGAAATAAAATAGCTGAAAAAATCTATAATGAATTGCAGATGCAATTGGTCAGTTGATACAAAAACTCTCACCTGTACTCTTTACAAAGGTGTGAATCTTCTGACATCTGACATGAGATATAGATACTGTAATGTTTTAAACAAAAAGACTGGTAGATTGGCCAATATGCATTTTTTACCAATGTAAAGATGGCTGACAGATCGGCTGCTGCATACTAAACAGATTAAGTATCTCAAATCTTATAAGACCTACAGAAATAGTACTGGATGTAAAATATGCATTTTACTTTTCTCTGCATCTGTCATTGAAAACTATTTTCATGGCTGTGAGTTTCAATTTTAATTTTCAATTTTTTATTTTCCTTCGTATGGTTACATAGTAACATGGGATTCGTCAGTTAATAATATACATAATCAGTATAAAGACTTAAGTATATGCTTTAATACTAGATTTAAAAGTATGTTATGAGGTATAACAATGTCACTTATATATGTAAAGTATATAAAATATCATTATATTCTGGGTATACATATATGGGTAATCTCATACCGCATTCAACTATAAGAGGTTCTAAATAAATTACATTAGGTACAATAATAATGAACTTCAAAATTTTGATTGAATAATGTTGTCAATTATTATTAACTAGATACATTTTCTTTCCAGTTATAATACTCCTTGAATGAATAAAAGGAGTTGTCCAAAAGGAATCTTTTTAAGGCTTTTTGAAACTTATAAATATTGTGAGATGTTTGTTTAAGGTTGGCTGGAAGGTTATTAAAAATTTTAAGACCAGAGAAATACACTCCTTTTTGAAATACAGAAAGGTTAGCGTTCGGTAAATGGAGATCATTATGTGATCTTGTAGGGAAGTTGTGAACATTTGCATTAATTGCAAATAGTTCACTGTTTTTTGCCATGAACATCATTAAAGAGAATATATATTGAGACTGAAGAGGAAGGATGCCCAGTTGCTTGAATAGACTACATGAGATCCTGCTATCAACATTCATAATAATCCTTATTATTCTTTTTTGTATTTTGAATATGTTTTTACTATAATTCGATATTCCCCAGAATATAATACCATAGGATAAAATTGAGTGGGTAAATGAAAAATAGGCCTTCTTCAGTCAGTTCAATAATTGTTTTAGGGATCTGATTACATAGGTAGCTGTGTTTAATTTAGGTATCAACAGATCTATATGGCTTTTCCATGACAGTCCACTGTTGATCATTAGCCCCAAAAATTTTGAAT
>Ga0131853_10009064_pt1 | contig 18168 bp, 16 predicted proteins | sample TergutLab28metaG_FD_92764 | JGI IMG/M metagenome (GOLD analysis project Ga0131853, IMG submission 92764) | Labiotermes labralis P1 segment gut microbial communities from Petit-Saut dam, French Guiana - Lab288 P1 (version 2) (version 2) | ecosystem: Host-associated > Arthropoda: Insects >... | reverse complement strand
CACGCGTATTCGGTATCAAGCGTGGTGGTCAATGGCGGCTGTACGTCAACTATCCCTCCGGCGGTAACTATCGAACCGACTTGCTATATCAGTGAGTGCCGGAAAAGGTGAATGCTCTACTGGATTTGTTGGTCGGAAAGCTAATTAGTCGGACCCTGTTCGAGCTTCACTTACGCCGAATCGAGGTGGAAATTCTGAAAACAGCCAAGGCCTGCTACGGCCCCCACACAATGGCTGTCCGAAGCTAGCCACCGGCGTTGACCCGTAGCGTTCATGTCAAATCAGAAGCCGTCAACGCCCTGGTGGCATCATAGGCAGAGGGCGCAAACAACACGAGCGTACGATATTTTTTGTATTTCGCAGCAAACGCCGAACCTAGCGCATCTTTTCGAGCGGCAAGATCAGAACGAAGCCACGACGAGTTCGGTGCGACGGCCCCGAACGCATCGGTATGCGAAGTACACAACGCCGATCCATACGGGAATCGCAAACGCGGAAGCCCGTATGCCCGGCGTCAACAGCATGACGCCGATGATCAATGCCATGAACGCGAGGCAAAGATAGTTCGTGGCGGGCGCAAACGGCGCCAAAAAGCCGGACTTCGCGCCACTCGTCATGCGCACCTTGCGAAAGCGCAGATGCGTCACGATGATAGTGACCCACGTGATGACGAGTGCGGCCACGATCAGCGACATCAAGATTTCGATCACGCTCGCCGGCGCGACGTAGTTCAGCACGATGCACAGCCCCGTAAAGACGGCGGGATAGACGATCGCGCGCACGGGCACGCCACGGCGATTCACCCGCATCAACGACTTAGGCGCGTTGCCTTCGCTTGCCATGCCGTAAAGCAACCGGCTGTTGCAATACACCATGCTGTTATAGACAGACAGCGTCGCGGTCAGAATCACAAAGTTGAGAACGTTTGCCGCCAGGTTTGCGCCGATGCCTGAAAACACGAGCACGAACGGGCTGTTACTGTAGATGCCGCCACCCGACTTAAGTTGAGCGAGCAAATGGTCCCACGGTGACAGCATGAGCAGCACCGCCATCGAACCGATGTAGAACACCAGCACGCGGAAGATCAGCTGGTTGATCGCCCGTGGAATGACCTGACGCGGCTTGTCGGCTTCGGCTGCGGTGAAGCCAAGCATTTCGACGCCACCGAACGAAAACATGATGAACGCCATCGCCATCACCAGACCGGAAACCCCGTGCGGGAAGAACCCGCCGTGCGACCAGAGATTGCTGACCGACTGCCCCCGGTGACCGGGGCTCGCAATCATGTAGATGCCCACCACGATCATCGCGATCACCGCGACGATCTTGATCAGCGCGAACCAGAACTCGACCTCACCGTAAATCTTCACGTTGATGAAGTTCACGCCGTTGATAATGACGAAGAAGACGAGCGCGGTGACCCATGTCGGAATGCCCGGCCACCAGAACTGGACGAACTTGCCAACTGCAGTCAGTTCTAGCATGCCGACAAGCACATACAGCGCGACACAATTCCAGCCCGAGAGAAAGCCCGCGAAGCGCGAACCGTACCGATTTGCGAAGTAGCTGAACGAACCGGCGATCGGTTCCTCGACCAGCATCTCGCCGAGAAAACGCATGATAAGAAATGCCACCAGTCCGCCGATTGCGTAGCCGAGCAGCATTGAGGGTCCAGCAAGCTCGAGGACGCCGGCGGAGCCCAAAAAGAGGCCGGTGCCGATCGTGCCGCCAAGCGCGATCAGCTGGATGTGCCGGTTCCTGAGCTTGCGCTCGAGGTGTCCGTGGCTGGAATTGGTTTGCATGGCGTTCTCCCGACGTCTCAGTTGGTCACGAAGAACAGCTTTGCGTGCGTGCCGAAGTATTTGACCGTGGCCCCCTTGCAAAGCTCAATCACGTCGCCGGGACGACCTTCAACTCGCGCGCCGTCGCTCGCCTCGACGCCGAAGACACCTTCCAGCACAAGAATGACTTCATCGTAGGTCAGGGTCTTCGGTTCGCACAGCGCTTCGTGCCAACGGCCGAAACCGCAGGGCAGCTTCGCACCCTCCTTGTCCGAAATCGCCCACGCGATCTCGGCCACGCCATCGGCGGCGCCACTGCGATTTTCGTTGCGGATCGCTTCGCCCTTGATCAGTCGTACTGATTGCATAGCCTTGTCTCCTTGTCTCTGTCGATATGAATGTTGCGTAATGTGGAAGCAGCGACGGTAGCGGCGCTCGCGCTACCGTTCGAGTCTGCCGGATGCGCGCTCGCGCATCAGCGCGAAATGCACGCCGATGTCGCGCAGCGGCCGCGGCGGGATATAGCTCGCCGTGCCTTGGGCCAGAAAGTCGTCAGCGAGTTCGCCGCGTCGGCCGAGCGCAAGCTCCGCGACCAGCATCCCTGCCGCGGTGTGGCGCACGATGCCAGCGCCGTTGCAACAGGCCGCAGCGAAGACGTTCTCGCTGACCTGGCCAAAAGCGGGTGCATGGTTGTGCGAGACGGCAAGCCATCCCATCCAGAAGTGTTCGATTTCGAGCTTGCCGCCAAGATGGCCGAAGCGCCGAGTGAGCAGCTTGCGATGCGTGGCCCGCGCGGCCTCGCGCCGCGCCTCGTTCGTGCTCAGCGTCGGGGAATATTCGAAGCCTTCACGGATCAACAGGCGCTTGTCGGCGGTGAGCCTCAGCGTCGAACCCGCCACGCCATGCGCGGGCGTGATTCCCCAACTGGCGTCCGTGCCGAGCTTCACCTGCTGGTCAGGTGTGAGCGGTTTCGTGAGGCTCGCAAAGAGGAGAACCGGCACCTGCCGGTCGCGGAAAACGCCAAACGACTGTGAAAAGGCGTTCACTGCCAGAATGAGCTTGCCGTAGCGAATCCGGCCACCCTTCGTGCGAACGTAGCGCTGAGGACCGTCAAACTCGACCTCCACGACGGGCGAATTCTCGAACAGCTCGACTTGCGCTGGCAGGTTGTCTGCGAGGCCGCGTACGAGCGCCGCGGGATTCATGAGGCAGGTTCCCGGTGTGTAAATGGCGCTGTGGTAGTAGCGCGTGCCGAGCCGCTCACCCAATGCGCTGCGCGAAAGCGGTTCGAACGCTTCGCCCCAGGCGCACAGATTCTCGGCATAGGTCTCGAGCACTTTTTCGGCAACGCCCGGGCTCACGGCTGCATGGTAGCGCCCGCTGCGTTGCCAGTCGCAGGCGATCCGGTGCTGATCGATAAGCCGCTCCAGTTCCGCGATCGCGAAACGCCCCACCCGGATGGCGCGGCGGCCCTGTTCGACCATCGCAGGCGAAGTCGAAGGCGCATGCGGCAAGTCGATGGCGAACCCGGAGTTGCGCCCCGAGGCGTTTTCGCCAACCTCGCCGCCCTCGACCACGGCTATCGAATCGTCGGGCCGAAGCTCGGCCAGCCGGCGTGCGGCCGCGAGACCGGCGTAGCCGCCGCCGATTACCACCCAGTCGAAGTCGTGCTCACCCGCGAGCGGCAGTCGTGGAGTGCGCGGCGGGAGCAACGTGCTCCAGCCGTTTGTGTGGTCATCGTTGGGCAAGCGGTCGATGAAGCGCGGCATGTCGAATCCGTGTGACTTGAGAAGCGCCGCGAAGCTGCGGCGGACACCTGAACTATATAACAACAATAATTTATTATTGTTAGTGTTTGTACCTGGACGAAATTCGGGCTGGAGTGCAACCGACGGTTCCCCATCGAACAAGAAGTATTTATTATTGTTTTACATATGACGACCGACGTGACATCCATGGCAACGACCAGCCCGCGTACGCGCGCACGGACTCCGCAAAGCGAGCGCATCGAGACCACCCAGCGCAAGATCATCGAATCTGCGCAACGCCTTTTGCGCGAAGAAGGTTTCAAGAGCGCGACCCTGCAGGCCATTGCGCGCGGCGCCAATGTTTCGCTCGGCGCCCTGCAGCACCACTTCGAAAGTCGCGATGCGCTGATTGAACGCCTGGTCGACGAAGCCATGGCGCCTCTGGGTGACCAGGGCGGCGTGTGGCCGGATCCGGCGCTTCCGCTGCGCGAACGCGCCGGACGCTTCGTGCATCACGCATGGAAGGAAATATTCGGCGCGCAGAGTTACCTGACGGCGTGGAGCCTGTTCTTCGGCTGCAAGGCAACGCCATCGATCTTCAGCCGCATCGATGCAAAGCGCGCTCTTGAAGACGAGCAGTTCTTCTCGAGATTCATGGAGACGTTCCCCGAACTCCACGCGCATCATCCGTATCCAAAGGGATTTACTGCGTCGGTGTTCGCTACTCTTCGTGGTTTTGGGGTGTTTGAACTCTTCGACGTGTCGTCCAGAGAAAAGCACGAGGAGCTAGAGGCGCTCATCGAATCCATCGTGCGAGCCTGCTCCATGCCCGCAAACGCGCCTGCGGAACCGGAGCGTCAGCGTAAAAAGGCCGCTGCGCGAAGATAGCCCCAACTCTCGATGCGAAACGGCGGCCCAGAAACGAATTCAACCGAATCGATCCAGTTAATCACATCGCCGAGTAAGCCCGAAGCTCCATCGCGGTTCGCATCGAATCCGGATCGTCGATGGAGACGACCGCTTCGATGGCACGCACGTAATCTTCAGGCAAGTGCGCCTCCTTCGCGCCCACCAATACATGCTGCTTGTACCAGTGGTATGGCTGAAGACCAGGCTGTTTTTTTGTAGCGACGTAGGTCAGTGCATACATTCCGCCATTGACGGTCTCAACCCGGAGACTCAAAGGCTCGTACCCCTTACCTGCTCCTTCGAACGTGTTGAGCGCCTCCCGTTCGCGATGCACCACCGAGAAAATGACGCCGTAGACTCTGTCACCGGTGTTTCCCGTGTGCTCACAATCGCACTTGCCCGAGCCGTCCTTTTTGCTCAGTTTGTCGAACGCGAGTTTGTAGCCAGTCACGAACCCCGTGGTGACAACCTTCGCGGACGGCAGCCTCGCGACGAGGCGTCGTACCGACATGTTGGAGCCGTACGCGAAATAGGAAAATTCGTTGCTCGAGTCCATAGCTGTTATTGCCCTCGTGACAACTGCGGCGCAACAAGATACGCGCGACCCGCTCCGAATCACAATAACATCTGGAGGTGCTACTACGGAATCGGCACATGAATGTAGCCGCCTTCCACGTTGCCGTATGCGTAGGTGCGCCCTTCAACCAGATATCTCGCGGTCAGCGCACACAGCGCGGCATCGAAGTCGTCAATCGATTTCAAGCCTGAGATGTCGATCTTCGCGTTTTCCAGTACTTCGGGTCGTTGGCGGCGTTTCTCTTTCGCAGACGTTCCCTCCTGGCCCCGCAGAGCACAGGTCACAGCATGGGGAAACGTTTCGAAGCTAACACGCCCACCCTGGAAATCGCGAGCTGTCAGCAGCGGGAAGGCAGACGAAAAGGCCTGGTAAATGGCTTCCCCGTTGAACATCCACCGGTAGAAGCGACCCGGATTTTCATCCGCCCGCTTTCGAGTTGGTGTGGCGAAGGAAAAGATGCGTTGACGCGCAAGTTCCCTTTCCGCACGCCGCCCTTCGCCTTCGACACCCCATTGGCAAGGAGCGTCGATCCCGACGGCCTGGACGCCGTACTCAAGGCACGCTTGCAGCATCTCCTGCGGGGTTTTCGTATCGACTGGCCGAAAAGCTCGACTGCCTTCCAGAATGACTAGATGGCAGCCCTTCTTGTCACCGCCTACGTCAATGCCAGCAACCGTCTTAGTGTTCAAGCGGTCCCCGCCACGAGTAACAAGCGCTGAACCGGGCTGGAAGCAAGCTTCCGGAGCCCGGTGTGCGTCACTTAGGCTGCAGCGGCCGTGCTCGCAACTTCCGTGGCTGCCGCAGGCGCGGCAACTTCGACAGGCGCCGTCGATTTCACGACCAGCTTCGGCGCACGGGCTTTTCGAACGACAGGCGATTTTGCCGCTGCGCCGTTCTTCGATGCAGCTTTGCGCGCCGGCGACGCAGCCGACTTCGCAGATACCTTCTTGACAGCAGCCTTACCCGTTGCAGCGTTCTTTTTTGCCGTGTTCTTTTTGGCAGCGGCCTTCTTCGCTGCCGGCGCCTTGGCTGTCTTCGCTGCAGGCTCGGCCTTGTCAATCAGGAACTTCGACCGGTCCTTCGCGCCAGCGAGCCATGCCGGTGCGGTGCCGCGACCGGACCAGGTCGCGCCGGTTTTCGGGTCGCGATACTTCGGCGGCTGCGGTCCGCGCACGTAGTTACCCGCCTTAGGCGCCTTCACGGCAGCAGCCGATTTCGGTGTCGCGCCGGCAATCAGGAACTTGCTTCGGTCCTTGGCATTTGCAATCCACGCCGGTGCACGACCATGGCCGGTCCAGGTCGCGCCCGTTTTGGGATCGAGATATTTCGCAGCCGACGAGCCCTGCTTCGCCGCAACGGTTGTTCCCGGCTTGCGGCCGCGCCGCTTGCCGACGAAAGCCTCAATGTCGGCGATCGTCACTGCATGCTTGTCCATCAGACCGCGAATCTTCTCGAGCACCGCCGACGATTTCGTTGACGCCAGCGATTCTGCTTGAGCCTGCAGCTTTGCGATTCGTGCCTGAATCGATTGGAGCGTAGCCATTCGTGGTATTCCTTTAACAAGTTAGTTTTTCGCACTATGCCACATCGGACGACGAATACAACATTTGGTGTCGAATTAGTTTGCGCTGGGCACTGAAAAACATTACTGTCTATTTCGAAGCCGGTAAGTTGTCTGACTATCGACAAGGACGCTTCATCACGTTTTTTCGCTGCTCCACTTCAATCCAGCGCGTTCTTACTTGTTATCCGAAATCGGGTGCGTCCAAGAATTGACCTAAGAATACCAACAGGCTCCGCGCGATACCTGGCACGACACTACGTCTTTTTTTGCTGAAGGAAGTTAGCGGCACCGCCGGGAACATGCGGCAAGACACTGTAAAAACGTACAGTGATTTGCGTGACCGATGGGGATAATGAAGGCCGCACGACTCGCGCCCGGCGCCATTCTCCTGCCTTCGCGGCAATGCACGTCCCACCGCCTGCAACCACGATTGCCGCAGGTAATTTTCCGTTACTAATCAGGCTTTACTGAAGGCGTCCAACGTGCGCGCAGAATAGACCAGAGCAGCACCGGCATTCAGGTTGATGGCAACGCCAAGCGCTTCCGAAAGTTCTTCCACCGTCGCGCCCGCCTTCTTCGCCTCACTAGCGTGGAGCGCAATGCATCCATCGCAGCGCGTGGTCACGGCGACGGCAAGAGAGATCAGCTCGCGGGTCTTCGCGTCGAGATGATTCGTCTTCTCCCCTGCTTGACCGAGTGACGCGATGCCTTTCATGGTTTCCGGGGCAAGTTTGGAGAATTCGCGCAGTCGAAGCGTGAGTTGCTCGCGATACTCGTTCCAGTCGTTCATGGATTTCCTTTGTTACGAAAGTTGATGGGAGGGGTGACTACTACTACTGATGTTTCGGCATTCGTGAAAGCCAACGATCGCATCGCGTATCTTTTCCAGCGACCGCTGCACCTGCGCTCGCGGGCATGCGAGATTGAGCCGGAGCCGGCAATCGCCGTTTTCGACGAACATCTCGCCGCCTTCGAGGATGACGCCGGCCTTTTCCAGAAAGAACCGTGTCAGGTTGACCGACTCGTCGAAATAGGCCCGCAGGTCGACCCAAGCGAGATAGGTGGCATCGGGAATGCGGAACCTCGCCTTCGGCAAGTGTTCGTTCAGAAACTGTTGGGTCCACGCGAAGTTGTCGTCCAGATACGAGCGCAACGCGTCCAGCCACCGCGCGCCGTTCCGATACGCGCCAGTGGCGGCAGCTAGACTGAGCGGATTCACGAACGGGTAGTGGCGCCGTTTCCATTCCGCACGCAATACGGGGTCGGGGATGATCACGGTCGCGATCATCATCCCCGCCAGATTGAAAGTCTTGCTGACGGCCATGCAGGTGATGACGTCCTTGCTGCCCGGGAACAACCTGGCCAACGGCGTGTGCCGGCTTCCGGTTCTGAGCAGATCGCAATGAATCTCGTCGGAAACGATCTTGACGCCGTTGGCGATACAGAGCTCGCCCATGCCGCGCAGTTCGTCGTCCGTCCAGACCTGGCCGGTCGGGTTGTGCGGATGGCAAAGGAAAAAGAGCTTCACGGCCGGATCGCTGACTTTTGCTTCGAAGTCGGCGAAGTCGACTGTGTAGCGGCCATCCTCGGACGCGAGCAGGCGCGACGTTATGAATTCGCGATCGCGCTGCACCGTCGCGTGCTTGAAGTACCCGTAGGCCGGCGTCAGGCTGAGCACCTTGTCGCCGGGCTGGCAAATATATTCGACGAGCCCGAAGAGCGCGGGTATCACGCCCAGCGCGACCAGCATGTCCTCTCGGGCGAAACGCCAGTCGTAGCGCTCGACACACCAGGCATGGAAAACCTGATAGAGCTGATCGTCGAAGTTCATCGTGTAGCCGAAGACCGGGTGCTTCAGGCGCTCGGCGATCGCATCGATTGCCGCATCCGGTGCGGCGAACTGCATGTCCGCCACCCACATCGAGATCAATTCTTCCCTCGGTACCTCGAGCGCGGGCGCGGGCGCATCGACGCCGAACAAATAGTTTTCGAACCCGTCCTCCGCAAGAGCGTTGGTGCCGCGGCGGGAAATCAAACGATCAAAGTCGTAACTCATAGGCGTTCAGTCATTCAGTCAAAAAGCGGACCGGGCCGAGACCCTCGGCCATGTCCCGAAGTCAGTTGAGGAGCGAGCGCTGGCGCGCGTACGTGAAATACACGACGAGCCCAATTGCGAGCCAGACGAGAAACGCGATCCAGGTCGTGGCTTGAAGAAACACGGTCAGCGTCACGCAGAATGCGATCGCGAGCAGAGGCACCATCGGCACGGCCGGGCAGCGGAAGCCGCGCGGCAAATCGGGGCGCGTTTTTCGCAGGACGATAACGGCGACGGAAATCAGGCTGAACGCCGCCAGCGTTCCGATGTTGATGAGTTCGGTCAGCACATTGAGCGGCACCACGGCCGCGACCAGACCAAACAGGATGCCGACGATCCAGGTCGCGATAAACGGCGTGCCGAAACTGGCATGAACGTTCGACAGCTTCTTCGGCAACAGGCCGTCGCGCGACATCGCGAAGACGATGCGCGTTTGACCATAGGTCATCACGAGAATGACCGTGGTCATGCCGAGAATCGCGCCGAGATCGACAAAGCCCGCAACCCAGTTCTCGCCTGCGTATTGAAGGGCAAGCGATACCGGGTGGTCGACGCCGAGGAATTTCTGGTAAGGAACGATGCCGGTCAGAATCGCCGACACCACAACGTACAACACCGCGCAAACGGCCAGCGAACCGATGATGCCGATTGGCAGGTCGCGTGCCGGCCGCTTCACTTCCTCGGCGGCGGACGTGACCGCGTCGAATCCGATGAACGCGAAGAATACGAGTGCCGCTGCGCTGAACACGCCCGAATAACCGAAGGGCGTGAACGGATGCCAGTTCACCGGTTGAACATGACGGACACCGACCAGAATGAACAGCAACACGACACCGATCTTCAACCCGACCATCACGTTGTTGAGCCGGGCCGATTCGCGTACGCCAAACGACAGCAGTGCAGTCAGCACCAGCATGACGAGGAACGCGGGAAGGTTGAACCATGTCTGGACGCCGGGAATGGCGCCCCGCGCCGCCGACAACGCTGCGGGTAGATGCAGGCCAAACCCGCCGATGAGCGACTGAAAGTAGCCCGACCACCCCACCGACACCGCGGAACTCGCCAGACCGTATTCGAGCATCAGGTCCCAACCGATCATCCACGCGACCAGTTCGCCCATCGTGGCGTAGCTGTAGGTGTAGATCGAACCGGCCACCGGCACCGACGACGCGAACTCCGCATAGCACAACGCAGCAAATCCGCAGGCAAGTGCAGCAATGACGAACGATACGGTCAACGCCGGTCCGGCGGTGAGCGCACCGGTTCCCGTCAATACGAAAATTCCGGTGCCGACGATCGCGCCGATCCCCATCAGGATCAGATCGAACGGACCAAGCACTTTCTTCAGGCCATGCGGTGCTTGGCTCGCAGCGACCATCGCCGCGAGATCCTTGGTTCTAAATAAACTCATCCGACTCCTCCAGTTCTTTTGTATGGCTCGCAAGGGCCCGCTTCCGGGCCCCAGCCGTTCAGACATCGCAGACGCTATGCGGACGCCGCAAACCGCAGCGCGCCCCTCACCCGTCCGTTCTTGTCCGGTTAATGATCGTCGATAGTGTGGTTAAGAGGATTTCTCACCGATAAGCTTTTCTGCGCTCAGGGTGAATATAATTAACCTGAACCGTCGAAGGAATGTCGGCGCACCGGCGTGCGCCCGTCGCAATGCCATAGGGCAATGGAGAGGAGTGGAAATGACAGATCTGGACGATACGGACAGGAAGATCCTGGAGTTGCTGCAAGTCGATGGCCGTCTGTCCAACGCGGAGATTGCGCAGAAGGTCGGCTTGTCTGCGCCTGCCTGCTGGAAAAGATTGAAGCGGCTGGAGAAGCAGGTGATTCAGGGCTATCATGCGACGCTGAATCAGCGGGAACTGGGGCTAGGCCTCTTCGCGTTCATCAACATCATGCTCGACAGCCACTCGGAGAAGGCCATGCGCGCGTTCGAGTCAGGTGTGATGGCGCTGCCGAACGTGGTAGCGTGCCACAACGTATCCGGCAAGTACGACTATCTGCTTCAGGTCGTCGTGCGCGATATGGAGTCGTTCCATCAGCTCGCGATGCACCGGATCCGCACGCTCGGCAACATCAAGGAGATGTACACGGGCTTCTCGTTGAAAGAGATCAAGCGCTCGACGAGCCTCCCGCTATGAGGACGGAGCCGGGCTGATCAACGCATATGAATGCGTCTACGCTGAATATCGAATGCCGCGCCATGGCTACGCCTGTCCGATCCTGCTGCCGCAAGATTCGCGCACGACAAGCGGAACCGCCATCATTGAATGCAACTCGTCTGGCCGTTCGCCAGCCATGAGGCGTACTAGCAGATCGGACGCCTCGCACGCCTGCTCATAAGGCGACGTCCGCATTGTCGTCAGTGGCGGCGTCGCAAAAGCGGCCAGCGGAATATCGTCATATCCGACCACAGCAACGTCATCGGGTATGCGCAAGCCCGCCTTGCGCAAGGCGGCCATCGCACCGAATGCGACGGTGTCGTTGCCTGCGAACAGCGCGGTAAAGGACGGGCCGTGCTCGAGCATTACGGTCATCGCGTCGTACCCGCTTTGTGCATTGAAGTTCGCGAAGCCGACACGCTCGGCTTCCGCGCCGAGACCGAACTCCCGCATGGCGTCGCGATAGCCGTAGAGGCGCTCCGTGACCCCGTGGTACGCATCGGACGCAAACCCGAGATAGGCGACTCGCTTGTGCCCAAGCGCGAGGAGATGCCGCGTTGCGACGCGCGACGCCTCGCGCATGTCGACGTCGATGCTGTAGATGTTTGCGTGTTCGGCGAGCTTCGATCCAAAGACCACAAGCGGAAAGCCTTCGGACGCGAGACGCGCGAGGTGGACGTCATCGGAGCGCGGCGTATTGATGGCAATGAGTCCGTCGATACGGCGGCTGTCGACCAGTTCAATGAAGCCGCCACCCGAACGTCCCGGTTCGACGGCTTCCACGTCGAATTCAGTCCGAAGAACTCAAGTGCCGAAATCGTTCTCGACCGATCGCCCTTCAACCTGATATCGCTGAAGCAATGCGAGCAAATACGTCACGTATTCGAGACTCTGGACGCTGACGCGGCCGTCCGCGTAATCGTGCTGCGCGGCGCGGGCGAACACTTCTCCAGCGGGAACTTCAAACACGAGTCTATCGGTGTCTCGACAGATCATGAGTCGAGGCTAGCGTGGGCGCTAAGCTCGCCGTCGCGTTGCAGTAAGCCGGTCATTGCCGCGACCAGGGGTTATTGCTTCGGCGCGGCGTTCGAGTTGTCCCTCGCGTGCGACCTTCGGTTAGCCACGGAAACGACACTTTACGGACTTCCCGAGCAGAACGCGGGCCGAGTCGTGGGCTTCGAAAGCGTGGCGTGCCTTCGTGGCTTGATCGGTACCGGGCGTACCAGGGACATCGTCATGCGCTCCCGACTCATATGCGGGGTGCAGGCCTATGACTGGGGCATTGCCACTGAATTCGCGATGGACAGCGAACTCGAAGACGCAACGAATGCATTGGTTGCAGAACTGCTCGAGTTGCCGTCCGACAGGCAACGCGCAGCGAAAAAACTATTGAACAGCGCCGAGGCTGCACGGTTCTCTCTCGAGTTCGCGCTCGAGCATCACGGTTAGCAGCGCATCAACGGTTTCGCCTTCGGCCTCACTTCATGCCAATCAAACCTCATCTTCAGGCAGTTGGCACACCTGGTGATAAAAGGTCTGGATATCGGCGAAGTAAAACGGTCGGAACGCCCCGTAGACGTTTTTCCACTCCGGCATGTAGCTCAGGAGATGTTCTCTAAACGTAGTCGCAACGTCCGCGCTGAGGTCCTTGCGCACGATCAGGACGGCGGGCACGCAAGTATCATATTCGCCGATGACCTTCGTCGCCTGCACGTTGGCGGGCGTCATCTTCCATACGTCTTCCAGAATCATCGTTGCGCGAATGGACTTCGCGACGACAGCATCGACCCGATCCTGCCATCCCGCCACCTGCTTGAGTTCGAAGAAGGTTTCAAGCTTTTTTCCTTTCTCGTTCAACATGATGGCGGGCGGAAAAAAACTGGAAGAGCACGACCGGTTCAGGTATCCGTATGTCGATCCTTCAAGGTCGTCGAGGTTATTTGCCTGATCGTCGTGACGCACCACCAGAAGCGTGCGTTGAGCGGGCTGGCCGGTGAACTTCGACGTGGCGATGACCAGTCCGCGATAGTACGGGTTACCCTTTCTCATCATCACGCAGAAACCCGCGCCCGGAACATAGGCCATGTTCGGGCTGCCCGCTTCCAGCAGCCGGTTCATCGCCGGAATGTCCGTCGTCACTTCGGCGTTCATGCCGGCCTCTGACAAAAGGCTTGTCCAGGGTTCTTCAGTGACGGGAAAATCCAGATTCTTGTTCAGAAGAAACGTCAGATTCTGCTTTGCCATGGTGACCACCCTTTCTCTGCGAAGAACCGGCACAGCACGTCGCCGTCGGGCTGGATGAGCAAATGGACGTTGCGCTTCAATTGCCATCGTCTTTTACTGCGATCCAGGCCTTGTCATTCTAGGTGGATCGACAAAGCAGCGATGACGAGAAAAATAGGCTTTTTGCAGAAATGCACGTTTCCCAGCTATCTGGAAACGTAGGTATTCAAAGCGCTGACAAAGTGACGTATCGCCTGCGCGAGGTCGTCTTCGGCAACGCCGGCCGGTTGAGCCGCCGGCAATTGCCAGGTGGTCCGGGAGGTCAGCGCGTGCAACAGTTGGGCTGTCATCGCGTCATAGCCGTCAGCCCTCTGGCGATCAACCGCGCCCGGGTCTCCTTCTCGCAGGACCTCGAGCACCGCGGCAGCACCGCAAACCGAGCGCAAGGCCACGATGACCTCCCGCAGGTGCTCGAGCCACGCAGATCGCCAGCGCCCCTCGAGAAGCAGGCGCTCTCGCGCAGCTTCCAGGCGCGTGCTTGCGAGCCCGGCGTCTCGTTGCAGGTTATCGAGCGTGGTGGCCGAGCCGCCGTCCAGACGCAGCGCGGCTGAAGCGAAGCGCATGTTGGCAGAGATCGCCGCGGAAACCGCCGCCGTAAGCGTGTCGCTGCTCCGCTCGGGCCACAAGAGGAAGCTGGCCGCCACGCCCACAATGGCGCCAATGATTTCATTGACAAAGCGTGCAGCAATCAAGCCGCCAGTCGGGTGAATGAAGTCGGAAACCAGCATGAACATGGGGCAGAGAAAGATCACGAACAAGCCGTAGCTCACGAGCCTCGAAGCAATGGCCGCAGCGGCAAGCGGCAGGATGGCGAGGAGCATGGCGCCAGGACCCGGCAGCGTCGCCAGAAGCGCCGCGGCAATCAGTCCGCCAATGAGGCTGCCGATTGCTCTCTCCAGAACGCGCAGCCATGTGTTGGAGGAAATCGGTTGCGTCACGATGATTGCCGCGAGCGCGCCCCAATAAGCGAGCGTAACGTTTAGCCAGGTGCCAACGGCAAAAGCGATTACAGTCGCGATTGCAACTCTTAGCGCGTGGCGCCAAACGAGCGAATCCACGATCTGGCCGGTACGCGCTGCCGCGACCGGTAACGCGTTGCCGACTACGACTGCGGCTAAGCCGCCCGCAGCGAGGCGAACAATGGCGCTTGCGGCGAACGCCACGGCACGTACGACCACATCGTCCTCACCCGCGGCCTGGCGCACAAGGCTGTTCGACTGCATGACCACCGCACCGGGAAGCGGACGATCCAGCAAGCCATGGGTGGTCACCTCCTGGAGCACCGCCTGCAGTCCTTGCAGCAGGTCGCGCGATTTCGCGTTGAGCGCCGCTTCGGACGTGCGCCGGGAATGACCGATGGCAATCAACGCGGAAAATATTCGGGCCGCCGTATCGATATATGGCCCGAGCCGCGATCCATTGCTGGTGTCGAGCGCCGCCAACGCCCGCCCCCGCTCGATAGACATGCGTACGCCGCGGCGATGCACGGTATCGAACTCCTCCCAACCGGTGACATTCGTGCCTGGGAGCGGATCCAGCGCCAGCAAAAAACCGGTCATGAGCTCCAGTCTTCCGAAGATCGTCGAAAGCATGAGATTGGCGGATTGCCGGAATGGAATTGGCCAGAGGAAGACACAGAACAGCATGGTCCAGGCGGAGCCAAGCAAAAAATATCCGCCTAGTTCGAGCGCGCCGGTCAACGGTCTGGCTAACGCAACGCCAATGACGACGGCGAGCGAGGCAACGAGGCCCGCCTGCGTGGGCATCGGGCCAAGTGCCGGTTTATAGGATCGCGCCAGTCCGCACAGGAACACCAGGGCAAACAACGTGAAGAGGCTCGCGATATAGCCCCAGCTCGCCGCACAGGCAGAGAGCGGCATGACAATGCCGCCCAGGATCGTGAAGGTGCCCATCGCCTTGAGGCGCGCGGCTTTCTCCCCTTGGGGATCGCACAGGCAATTCCAGAAAGCCGCAACGGCGCCAAGCGCAACCTCGGGTCGTGCCAGCAGCATTGCCGCGGCCAGCATCGGCGCCATCGCCACGGCGGCGCGCACGCCCTCCGCAATCGCCACGCGCTCGGGCGTGACGGCGAAGACATGACCTTCCGCCCTGAAAGTCCGGCGACTGACGATCGATACCAGCCTGGCAAGGTTGTCCATGACACCATCGCTTTATGCAGACGTTGAACTGGGTGGCACAACACCTTCGAGGCGAAGCGCTCACTTTGCGCCCATCGTCAGCCACCTCGATGAGTTCATCCAGCTGTCATGCGCGAGCATCGTCGCGAAGCCGCAGCCTGGCGCGCTCGCGCGCTTTCGAAGCGCGCTTAGCGTAGCACGGAAAGCCGGACGATCCGCGAGCGCCTGCAGTGGCCTGGAGGCGTGTGGATCCGGCAGACGTTTCCCGTCATCGGCAGTCTATTGGTGCGCGACGTACGGCCTGACCATCTTCTTTGGATCGACGATCTGGTCAAATTGCGCTTCAGTCACATAGCCGAGCTTCAAGGCCGCCTGCTTGAGCGTGAGATCGTTGTCGTATGCGTAGTGCGCGATCTTCGACGATTTGTCATAGCCGATAACCGGCGAAAGCGCAGTCACGAGCATCAGCGAACGATCGACGTCTTCCTGGATCTTCTTCAGGTTCGGCTTCGTGCCTTCCACCAGAAACTTCCGGAAATTCGTGCATGAATCGCTCACGATAGCGATGGAGTGCATGATGTCGAAGATGATCAGCGGCTTGTAGACGTTCATCTCCAGATAGCCGCTTGCGCCGCCGATACCCGTTGCTACATCGTCGCCAATCACTTGCGTAGCGACCATCGCGAGCGCCTCGGCCTGCGTCGGGTTGACCTTCCCCGGCATGATCGACGAGCCTGGCTCGTTTTCGGGAATGATCAGTTCTGCGAATCCGGCGCGCGGCCCGCACGACATCAGCCGAATGTCGTTGGCGATCTTGTAGAGGGAGCATGCGAGCGTGCGCATCGTGCCCGACAGATGGATGAGCGCATCGTGCGCGCCCTGCACGGTGAACTTGTTCGGGGCCGTGACGAACGGAAGATTCGTCAAGCGGGCAATCTCGGCAGCGGCTGCGCCCGCGAATTCCGGCGTGGAATTCAGGCCCGTGCCGACCGCCGTGCCGCCGAGCGCAAGGCGATAAACGCCCTTCAGCGCGTCGTCGAGCCGCTCCAGATTATCGGTGAGCATGCCCTCGTAGCCGGACCACTCCTGACCCAGCGTGATCGGAGTCGCGTCCTGCATATGGGTCCGCCCGATCTTGACGATGTCTTTCCAGGCAATCGCTTTCACGCCAATCGCGTCGCGCAAGGCGGTAACCGTCGGCGCGAGCCGCTCTTTGACATTGATTGCCGCTGCCATGTACATGGCGCTCGGAAACGAATCGTTCGACGATTGCGACATGTTCACATGATCGTTCGGATGCACGGGTGTCTTGCTGCCGAGCGGTGTACCGGCGAGTTGACAGCAGCGATTCGATATCACCTCGTTGACGTTCATGTTGAACTGCGTACCGCTGCCGGTCATCCATACGTGCAGCGGAAACATGTCGTGATGCTGGCCGGCGAGTATCTCGTCGCATACCTTGACGATGAGATCGTGCTGAACCGCTCCGAGCCGCTGTTCCTTGAAATTGACGTTGGCTGCCGCCTTTTTCAGAATCGCGTAAGTGATGATCATTTCACGCGGTATCAGATCTTCGCCGATGCTGAAATGCTGAAGCGAGCGTTGGGTTTGTGCGCCCCACAGTTTGTCTGCCGGCACATTGACGACGCCAAGGCTGTCGCTTTCCTCACGAAAGCCCGCGGCCGGCTCCGGTTGCTCCGCGCCCCCGGCCGATACCCACGCGGAGCTGCCGCCCACGGCGAGAGATGCGAGGAGCGTCGATTGCATCATTTGTCTGCGGTTCATCTGCTTTCCTCTTATGTGCAAATACAACCAACGTTGCGATAGGCGATATCGCATGGTTCGACGCGTCTGCTGGCGCGACAGCAGGCGCTATCTAACCTGTCGAGGAAAGTATGGGACGGTTTCGCGCGTCGATCTTCCTGAAACGCACTGGAATTCAAGCTCGATCGCCACGCTGAAATCAAATCAGGAATGCGAGTGTGGCAAGGGCCACCGCGAACCCGCTCAAATGCCGGATTCGCGGCGGCCCCTTTCAGCAATGATGCATCAATTGTCGAAGTCGGCCGAGAGGCTCAAATCGCGTTGGCTTTCGATATCCTTCGTGAGCTTCTGCAGATAATCGACGACCGTATTGAAGCCCCATGCGCCCAACACCAGATGACGCGGCGCTTGCGTGTTGCGCGCGATGGCGATCATCGCTTCGCCGGCCGCCACCGGGTCGCCCGGTTGGGTGCCGCTCGTCTGCTTCGTGCCGGTGTGGCGCTTGCCGGCCGTTTCCGCGTAGTCGTCGATCTGGGTCAGCGTCTGGCGCAGCGAGCGCCCCGCCCAGTCGGTGCGGAACGGACCGGGCTCCACGCACGTCACGCCAATGCCAAGCGGCTCCAGTTCGGCGCGCAGCGAGTCGGACCAGCCCTCCACCGCGTGCTTCGAGGCGGCGTAGTAGCCCGACCCCGGAAAGCCGATCAGGCCGGCCACCGAGCTGATGTTGATGATGTTGCCGCTGCGTTGCGCGCGCATGAGCGGCAGCACGGCGCGGGTCATCGCAAAGAGGCCGAATACGTTGGCATCGAATTGTGCACGAATCTCGGCATCCACGCCTTCTTCAGCCGTGCTCTGATAGCCATAGCCGGCATTGTTCACGAGCACGTCGATACGGCCAAATTTCTCGCGCGTTGCCGCGACAGCCGCTTCGATCTCGGCCGGCTTCGTGACATCGAGCGCAAGCGCCATGGCGCGGTCTTCCGCGCCGCCCACGATGTCGGCGACGCTCGAGACGTCGCGTGCCGTGACGACGGCCCGCCAGCCTCGCTTGACGATCAGCGTGGCGAGCGCGCGTCCAAGGCCAGTCGAACAACCTGTGATGAACCAGACGGGGGTGTTTGATGATGACATGGTAGAT
>Ga0131853_10009061_pt1 | contig 18169 bp, 14 predicted proteins | sample TergutLab28metaG_FD_92764 | JGI IMG/M metagenome (GOLD analysis project Ga0131853, IMG submission 92764) | Labiotermes labralis P1 segment gut microbial communities from Petit-Saut dam, French Guiana - Lab288 P1 (version 2) (version 2) | ecosystem: Host-associated > Arthropoda: Insects >... | reverse complement strand
ATTATTATTATTATTATTATTATTTTTACGTTGTTGATGTCTCTTGTCACAGGCCTTTTCTTCCTAGCACTTCTCTTCTTGAACTGACAGCGATCCCCACCGCTGGCTTCAAGTTTCAGACTGCAGTACATTCCTTATAATGTGTGATGTTCCCAGTACAGTTGTCTTTTGTGGTGAATCTATTGAATGCTTTTATAGTATAGGTTACAAATTTTTCCTTAAACCTTTTGTTATCATTCCGGTGGCTCCAATTATTACCGGTAAAATTATACATTTCATGTTCCACATTCGTTGCATCTCTATACATAAACTCTTGTATTGCAGCGTCTTTTCCTATTATTATTATTATTGTTGTTGTTGTTGTATAATAAAACAATGCCATGGAGCAGCCACTCTTGACAATCTAACCATGCAGAAATTCAGTCTCTTGCTGTAAAATGTTGAAGTACATGCACAGAGTATTTAGTACTGCCAAACTGCTCTCCACAGTGCAGGTGACATGACTGTTGAAAAGTAACCAAGGACTCCACCCACCCTGCAGTGACCAGACCAGCAACAAAAAATTCTCACTATATCACGCTGATATTCATATTGAAAACATAGTTAAGCCACCACGTAGAGTTAAGCTAAAATCTTAGCACCACCCCCTATAAGTGCATTGGACGCATGGTAGTAAAGTTACATAAACCTTGAATGCTGGTCCTAGAGACAGCTCAGCAGCTTTACTTTCAGGGAAATGTCCCAATATCCATAAAACAGAAAAGTCCTCCAAGTTTATTGTAGACATGGTGGTTCACTGATATGTCATTTCAAGGAAACCATAACATCATTTCTGTTGAGAAAGACAGCTCTGAAATTCAGTCCATGAACCTTCTAAAATGTTTTTGTCAAGAGAAAGAGGGTTCCTGGCTGAATCTGTTCTTAATGGGAAAATGTGAATGGGATTGGTTTTTGTAAGCAAGTTATTTGCTTCTTCAGGTATTTTATAATGCAACTGCAAAACTGACGTATAGTCACATTAGTACTAGTCATGGGCTAGTCTAATACCCTGTAAATTTCCATCAGAGAAATGAGGGGGGGTGGGGGAGGAGAAAAAAAAACAGCTGCAATTGCTTGTCCACCTGAAGGTAGGCCACATTACCATTTAGCTAACAGGTACAGCTCACTTCACAGTCTCTTATTTTGTCTATCATGTAATTTCATAAAGAGCCACTAGGCTTTTCCCACCTTGTTGGATTCAGTCACCTAAGTACGACTGTCAGTTTTTTAAAAGGTACAGATGCATAGTGGTACTTTGTAGACTGCTGCACATCCAATGACATAGTTTTATTTTAGAAATATAAAGAACATGACTTATATGGCTACATTATTAACTGCATGGCATGTTAAATGGACTAGTGAAGTTACAATTACTCTTTCCCATATTAAGCAGACACTTTTATACTTTTGAAACCGGTTCAACTCATTAAAAGGTAATGCTGGGTTAACTTGGTTAGCTTTCATTTACGTTAAGCAACTTTCAGTCTAAAAACATAAGTAAAATGTGAATTCTGCAAGAAGCAGGGCAGAAGACGTTATCATGCTTACCAAAGTAGGAAATGTGTATGGTCTTATATTGTAAAGTTATGGATATTTATGTAAACTGGGGAAAAACTCCAGTGAAGTCAGTTCTCATCATGAAAATGTACGTATTGCAACAAGGCACAATCACGGAAATGTAATACAACACTATCTTATGATCTTCCATCAAACAGGGAGCTAGAAGTTATCCATGGTTACAATGATTTTTACTTGGTTAGCTGCAGACATCAACTTTTGCTCTCCCTTGTGCTCTACGTACATGAAACGGAATCAAAAAATAATCTGAAACTCAAACTGCCCCTACGCCTACGCTCTTGTTTTACTTGTGACAATTTAATTTGTCAATTGTCTTTCTACTTTCCCTTTTGATACCCTCAGCAATTTACATAATGTCTCTTTTTATAATAAATGTACAAGAATATTGATAACTGCATATATTTTCATCACAAAATTAATTTTGTACGTCCAACAAATATGACGTACCGCAGTCAACCACCAGCTTATAGTAACAAAATTCAAATCATATATATTTCACTGTACACAAAACTCTTCATTTACCTCACTCAATTGAAGTTACGGTTGCTTGTCCCTAATATCTAATCATTTCCATCGAACAGGATAGATATAAATATACACACTGAAAAATCTCATGCACTTTCGGCATTAAGAACCAACAAAGAAGGCAGTAAACCACAACCACACGTGCACATGTTTGACACGTGCATTTTACGTTGGCAGCAATGTTAAAATCGCTATGTGTTGTATTCTCTTGTACGCGTGTTGACACTACTAGAGATGATCTGTGACTACTAGTGCCATCTGTTACGAAACGTAAGATTATTTTTCATAGTTCTGCCAAATAAGGGAAGGAGGTGCGTCAGTAGTTGTAGATGATAGGTGAAGGTGGGCGTTGGATAATCCAGCATTTATCTCTAACTAACCGCTCACATAATGTCATATGCCAACAGTAAGTACCAGAAGTTACTGTAATTTGAAATCTTTCATGATGAATACACATACATGTTAGTCTTCGGTTAAAGTGTTCATAGTTACACGCTGTGATGAACCGGCAAGGGGTACGATTTCTTGTCAAGGCGTATTGAATACAGATTGATTAGCGCGTGATCAAAGGATGCCAGTCTAGACTGCTGGGAGGTAGACGGGTCATGGTATACAGAAAATGATGAGTGTGTAAAGATGTAAGTTCACAGGTCGGTCAACCACCTTTGTTATTGCTCTGCTAATTGTCTTATCGCAACACGTTGCCTCCTGTTTCAGAATATATTTTTGCAGCCCTACCAAGAACTCAGAGAGGACAGCCTATTGTGCTAGGAGGTGATCCAAAGGGGAAGAATTTCTTGTACACCAATGGAAATAGTGTTATCATAAGAAATATTGAGGTATGAAACCCCTAGCTGTATGGAAATTTCAGATTGTACCGAATTATAGAAATCATACGTACGTGCGGAATCAGGTGGTTAATTCAGAGAAGTCTTATCATAGAATTATTCGTTTCAGAATCCCGCTATATCGGATATTTACACTGAACACTCCTGTGCTACAAATGTAGCAAAATATTCGCCAAGTGGATTTTATATAGCATCTGGAGGTACAGTAGCAATTTTTTTATCTGGTGCTAGAGAAAATGGTACTTTATTATCAAGAACATCCTCACAGTAAAAGGCAACATGAAGCAGGTTCCACACTGGGAACCCACAATTCTGGAGTGATCTGTGGACCTCACTGTTACCTGGCACTTCACCCAGTGCATATGAACTGATAAACATGTGTGTATATGAGGAAACCCCAGAATAATTACATTTTTAATGTAATGGAATACATTCCATTGTTTTTGTGGAACATTCAAGAATAGATTGTTTGCAGTCCGTCAAACACAACTACCTCTCTTCATTTAGATACAGCTACATGTTGCAGTCATTTATGACCATCATCTGACCGTCGATAGAATATTGTAAAGTAAGGTAAAATATAGTACGAGTGTAAATACACTTGTATTGCATTTTACAATAACTATTACAATATAAAATTGTAAAAACTGGGTGTAAACTAGCTGGCAGTTGTATAATGATGCTGAAAACATATGCACCACCCTACAAAGTATTCAACCAGGCACCTGAGGTTTGTGCACCTCTGGTGTGACTACTTGAATATTCATCCATTTTAGACTCATTTTTATTCTATACATCATTATTCTGCATCATGTTTCTTTCTGCTGCCAGTAATTTTTTTTTAATAGTCTCTTTTCCTTTGCCCTTTCATTTGCATTTTATCAACTTTGTGTGTGTGTTTTTTTGCTTGTTTGCATGCATGTGTGCATACTTGATTTCTGTTCTTACTGACGCTTTTGATCTGCATCTTAACATGGGATCTGGCATCTTGCAGACTTTCTGCACCAGGCCACCCATATAGCACTTTAAAATAACTGACCTGGTTAAACAACAGATTGCAGAACAGGTCTTTTCAGCTGGTAAGTAGTTGCTGATGTGCAGAAGTGTAGTGCCTCCAAATTGTCAGTAAGTGTCAAAACTTGACATGGTGTACACATTCCAGAAAACTGTTATCTTTTTTCAACACTGCTGTGAGAACTTCAAATCCTGAAAGTAATAGATTGGTTTGTTGTTTTGTTTCAGATCAGTCAGGCAAAGTACGAATTTGGGATACAGTGAATAAGGAGCATTTACTGAAGAATGAATTCCAACCAATTGGTGGCCCAATTAAAGATATTTCCTGGTCACTTGACAGCCAGAGGGTGGTGGTTGTTGGAGAGGGAAGAGAAAGGTAATTATTGTTTGTGATTAGAGCTGCTGTGCCCAGATATTTGACCTGTAGAATGGTAGGTTTTCAGCCAATATCCTGATCTTTGCTGGTGGGATCTGTACAGCTGTCTTTGTCAGTGTGCCTATAGGCATTTTGTAGGAGCAGTGAGAATTAATGTAAACTTAAAACATAAACACATACTAAGAAATAATCCATATTTCCATCTGTTTGCATGTTTCAGCCCATAAACTAATAATATTTGGTACATGTGAGGTTAACATTAAAAGCTGTCAGATGAATTTCTTTTTTGTCAATGCAGGTCTGCTGTGATACCTCCATTATGCTCAAGTTGAACTTCAGACACTTTTTAGTAATGGCTGATTATACAAATAATACAAGATATATAATTGACATAGGTGTAATCAGTAAGCTGTTTCATTTACTTGAAACATTTCCAGTTGGCATATTTTTATCACAATCCTATGTTCCACTGTTGCAGTAGCCTGCAATAAATGAACATCAAGGTTAATTGCAAGGTAACATACCTAGAAGGAAAAATGTAATTTATTCCGTACTTTAGATTATTCTTTGTGCTTCAAGGTTTGGACATGTGTTTATGGCAGAGACCGGTACATCTGTTGGTGAAATAGCAGGACAGTCAAAGTCAATTAACTCTTGTGATTTTCGCCCTGCAAGGCCATTCCGAATTGTGACAGGCTGTGAGGACAATACAATTGGTGTGTTCGAAGGCCCACCATTCAAATTCAAGATGACAAAGCAGGTAAATTTGTTTGTCCTTAAAAGTAATCTGTGTTGTGTGCAAGTGTGTGTGAGTTAGTGTTAATTTGAATTGTTTTGAGACAGCATTGTCATTAGTTGGCAACATGATTTGTTTTTCATGAATTTGTCCTTTAATAGAAGCCTTTCATCAGTAGAATTTGTTTTGGGATGTGCGTGAATAGTAAAAACATGATTTTTTATAATCTGTGTGTATTCAGCCTGAATGAATCTGTGTATATTCAGCCTGAATGCATCTTAAATGCCTTCATATACTAAGTAACTGTACGTGTCATGATACTATAAAACTCACAACCTGAACTATGTAACTAACACTGCCAAAACAATGTGAAAGTTTGACATTGCCAACGTCACACCTTGTCAATGGAATTTACAGATTGTGCGCAAGCCTCCAATACACTGAAGAAAATAAGATCAGTACTCGGTGAAATGGTTAGAACTAATTAAAATAAGTCCATGGAGCGGATTCCTTGAGATGATAATAGGTCCTGAGCTGGTCAACAATTTCCCCACATTCAATGTGACTTGAAGATCCTTCACAGTGTCCAGAAGAGCCTTCCACTTGGCCAGTGCCTGTACTCAGCCAAATCAAGTCCACACCTTTCCATTCTACCCTGTTTCTTTGCGATCCATTTTAATGTTGTCCTCCAATGTACATCTAGCTCTTCATGTGGTGCATGTTTTTCAGGTTTTTAAACCAAAACCCAGTTCACTGTAATACTTTATTACAGTTTTGTTTCCTGCAAAGAAATTTGCAGCTAGTTAGATCTGACACTGGCAAAGGGTGACACTTGTCAAAGGTTTTTGTCAGAAAGTATCATTAATATACGTTGAATTAGATAAAATTACCAAGTTTATTTGGAGTAAGTTTGTTCTTATTTTTACTTCCATTATTCCATAATTATTATTCAACATAACCTTTATTTTTGTGTTTTATGTGAACACCTGGGAGCACAGGGATGAACTATCAGATCCTAAGAAAATGTAGAATATTTTTTGGTCATCTTGGTAACTAGAATGATTTATAAAAAGGATTCTGATTGTGGACTTAGTCTGTATTGCATGAATTACATGCTGGTTCAATGTGCTTTATATTGCCAGGAAGAATGCCTTTCTTTTCTTGTCCTTTTTGTTTCTAATAGGAACATACCAGGTTCGTGCAAGCTGTGAGATATTCACCAAATGGAAGCCATTTTGCTTCAGCTGGTTTTGATGGAAAGGTGTTCCTATATGATGGTGCATCAGCTGACCTGGTAGGGGAATTTGGATCCCCTGCACATAAGGGTGGTGTATATGCTGTAAGTATCCAGCAACACACACTGCAGCAACATGTGACTTTTATGGCATCATATGGGAACTGGGTGAGCAGGGTTGATATAGTCACTAGGCTAGAGGCAATATTCCTGTTAGGGGCAGGAAATTTTTTTCTCTTTGCCGAAGGTGAATAAGTAATCTGCTTGTTTGGTATGATGAAGATATTTGTTTTCGTCGCTTATTGTGCCTGCTGAAGTAAGCCTCAACTGCTGTTCCCTCCAACTGTATAGCTGTTATCTCATATTTCATTTTGAATGACCATTGCAGTTGATGCATTGTTATTAAAGAACAAAACAATGTCTTGACCACTTGATATTTCTCCTTCCAAGTGCTAACCTCTACATCATTGCAAAACTTTTACATCTCTGACCTACAGATTTGGTAGTCCTCCTGTATAACAACACCCAGAAAATTTGTGGTAATTTGATATAAATATCATGGTAAAAATGTCTTCCTTCAGCTGACAGTGAAGAAAATTCTCCTTTTAAAAAACTCAGAGGATCAGCGCCATAATCACAAAACCTGCATTTGGACTCCATTATGTATGGCATATTCTGCTACACACACTTACAACATTTTGGCTAACATTCTTTCTATAAATTATCCTCTCATCTACCGTCAGATCTGCAGAGTTCTAACACCTTGTGATATTTGCCAGTTGAAATGTATGCATTTCATTGTTTGCACATGACCTTCCAGTTTCCATTTAGGTGACTAAGCATTTTTATATGCATGGCAGGTTGCCTGGAAGCCAGATGGCACACAGCTGCTTACTGTGTCTGGTGATAAGACTTGCAAGTTGTGGGATGTAGAAACAAAATCCGTGGTGACAGAGTTTGTGATGGGCAGTCAGGTGGAAGATCAGCAGGTAAGTTGAACTGTTAGCAGAATATGAGGGACAAAGTTGTACTAAAGGGAGTTAAATATGTAAGTGAAGTGACACGAGGAGTAGCTCATGCCCAGAGCAAGAGGCATGAGGGAATTTCTTCAAATACTTGAGAAAATCTTTTGACATAAATGTAAGACTTTTCTTATAGTGCCTTAGATTTTCATAGTGCTAGAACTTAATAATGTTACATTTTCATTAGCATGTCACTAGTTCTTTGCTGTGGTAAGTGCACATGCTCTTGTGTATCCGTCCAACTCATACTGCACAGTAACCCGCACTACTGCTGTGTCTGACAGGTGTTTTTTTTTCAAATTTCAACCTCGCATTGGCAGTCGGATGGATGTTTCATGGTCTTCCACAGACTTTTCAGGCAGATTTTAGAATCATACTGTCAATAGGCAGTTATCACTTTCTACCATGTCCTTTTCAAAGCATCATTTGTAATTCCCATGAGTTTCTACTCTGATACTGTGTGACCAATGTCATATGTGCGGTGTTGTTAAACGAACTAAGAAACAAGAATGAATAGAAGTTTGGACTGACTGTATCGGTCACAAGGCAGCTCAGTATGTAATTCCTTTCATCATTGTCACATCCACTTATTTTCCTGAGCATCATATTTTAATTGCCAGCAATTTGTAGTCTTCCTTCATAGCAGGAAATGGCTTTTTCAGCCATAATTTATAATCTAGAGAAAGACCAGTTTTATTCACTTAATTGTATTCTTTTGTTGTAGGTTTCATGTTTATGGCAGGGCCAGTATCTGCTGACAGTGTCACTGAGTGGCTTTATCAATTATCTTGATGTCAACAATCCTAATAAACATATACGAATAGTCAAGGTAATTATAATGGCGTGTTTTGCTGTCACTGCTCAAGTTGTCACCTTTACAGGTACTGTGGTTATAAGCCCACATGATAGCACTCATTCTTTAGAAATGATTTCATTCTTCCAGAGCAAATCTTGATATTTGTATTTATAATAAAGTATTTATTTCAATTATTCAAAACAGCAACTTTTTGCAGTGCAGATGGACTTACTTCTTACTTTATAGGGATTAATAGTCAGGTTTTCAATCTGATTATGTTCTGTGCATCTAATGAAGTCGGATTTATGACAATCTTCTTCAGGTAATCTTGCTGAAAACTCCACTTTATTGACTTTGATGTATTAGTTACAGCATATGTGTATTAGGTGACACAGACATGTTGTGTGTCTATATCATGTGCCAATGAATGATGGGAGCTTCACAACAATTTGAGTCCCAAAAGTTCCATTCTGGAAATGATTCTATGAGCAGTTAGACGGAGAGTAAATGTTGAACTGCATGTTAGGTTTTAAGGCTATTTAAATCAGTATGGCATACAGAATCATGCATACAAAAGGGTACTTTTCGTTTTATCGCGATGAATACGGAAGCACAGTTCTTCTCAGCTAAGACTGAGTCCACTGTATCTCTTGTCAGTTCTGACAGTCATGCTTTTTAACTTTTTGGTGACGGAATTATTTGTTTTAATTTTGGCACACCCTGTATATAAAATGTGAATAATACTAAAACCAGATATGTTAGAATTATGAAACAAACTGCATTTTGAAGAGAGAAAAATGGAGAGTGTATACCATGTTTAAAATATTCAGTACCTATATTTGTTGAATAAATATATAAAATGCAACTTTAGAGGTTAGTGGTGCGGTATGACCACTATAGTTGACATTAGGTGTCAAAGGGTTAATATGCATACATGAGGGTGTGCAGGGTGAGCACAGGAAATTCCATGGTGGTAGTAAATTGATGTGCAATATTTCCATAATCATCAAATACCAGATGACGTAATGTTCCTTTGTTTTTATCTGAGAATTCATGAAACAGGGACTGTATGTCAAATATAGGTTAATATTTGTAATCCACTGAGTGAATGCATGCCATCCGTGGGAAGAAACATGTTGGAAGTAATGGGGTTTAAGCACCAGCAGAGTATCACATGGTATTCTGTGTAGAATATTATTGTGAGCAACAACTCCTGTCTGTAATATATATGGTGGGTTCAGGAACTTCTCCTGTCTGACATGAATGCCCATCATGCTTTCTGCCATTGGCTGAGGATCCTGCTATCCAACATTACACCCACTGACACGTTAGCGCAGATTCACAAGTGACGGGATGAAGAATTTCTGTAGTTGGCGTACATGGATAGAGTATAGTTCACTTACAATAAGATACGCACACAACCAATACTGATTCTACATAATTATAGACCACACAATGGTTGTTATGTCATACCATCAAAACCTACTAATCCCCAGTACTTCTGATTTCTCTGTAGATATTTTTTTTTTATGGCATAACATTCCGGATTGGACCTAGGCTGCCTCATTTTTGAGGATGTGTCACTGTGCCCATGATGGTGGATATGGTTTTATAAGATGGTGCTCCAGCGTAATTCATTCCCTCTGTATGGGAGTAGTTAGGTAGGAATTATCCCAGATACTGGATCTGTGATGGTCTCAAGGCTCCTGTGCTGTGACAGCCACAGTTACTAGACCTTACTCCACCAGACTTTAATTTATGGAGCTGAATATCAAATGCAATTATGCCAACAATTTTGACATCAGATAGAAGCTTTGGCTGTGCATTCAGGACCCAGAAAATGGTATACTACACATCTGAGACATTTTAACAATCTAAACTTTGTTCTGATGTCAAACTGATGCATGTGTATTTTGTTGTAACATATAACAAGTAAATCATCTCTCAGTCCAGCACTTCAGATATTTTGAACAGCATATATGCTTGAAATTATATTCAGAGTCATTTGACCTCTATACTTTATCGTTGGTCCGTGATTAAAGTCAAAGCTACAGCATAACATTTTTGGGACCAGTCCTGTCCCCGGAATGTTGTGAGGATGATGGACAAAGTTCAGAGACTGCATGATCTCAAATGTGATGCACCATTAGCAGTAGGTTATAAATTTGCGCTTAACTTGTATACTTTGTACCTCTTTACAGTCACATTTATGTATCCATGTTCACTGGACATTTCTGACTCATACTGACATCATGAAACAATATAAAAACATCATGTGTGTGAAAAAAAGATGGTTAATTCTGGCCATTAGGTTTCCTTGGCTTCAACAAATTGCATTTTTTCATACATTATTCTCTGGATTGCTGTTTAAAAAAATGTTCTTTTTTTTTAATATGTGATGCATTTTTTTAATTTTCAACCTGCTGCTCTGAGTTCTTATGTAACTATTCAGGGATCATTTGTCGTAGTATGAAATAGCTGCAAAAAACTTTGCATGTAATAATCACTGGTTAAAAATAGTACTTACGCTATTCTGTATATTGTTACGCAGCACAGCTGATGCAATGTATTTTTTTACAAAATCCCAACAAATTTTTTCCCATGATGCCTTCCCTGTTAAAGTATTACAAATGAATGCTTTTTGTTTGACTGAACACACTGACAAGCATACTGATACCATAATTAAGAATGTAAGAGTGGGCATCCATTCCAGCTGTTCAAGTATCAGCAGTGCCAACACAGTGATAATGTCAGCCAACACCTACACAGGCCAAGGCCATATTTTGTGTGCTTCACAATGCAGTATGTCTATGTCTCTGAAGTATAAAGTGAAATAAATGTTTCCCATGCAAAATTATTTTGAGAAATGACCACCAAAGCCAAGAATAGATGTAGTGATAAAAGCTCCTGACCCTTATCTGTCATTTAAGATCAATGTGAAATTAACGTACTTTGAGTTACAGAAGAAGAATGGAAGGTTCAAAACACAAAATTCACTCATTTAATGAGCAGTTTGTTTCACAGTGTATGTGGTTGTACATTCCCAGAATGTTAACCTTTGTTGCTGGTAGGTTTTATGAGTTACTACTTGATGGATTAAAGAATGACTCACATACAGAATAAGGCACAACACATATGCAGTTACCAGGAAGGACAGACGATTACAGGATGGTTGGGTACTGCCTAATGTACATGCATATGAAATGTTCTGACATGAGATTGGTGCATGTTGCCAGGGTCACAACAAGCCTATCACTGTTCTCTCTCTGAGTCCAGATCGGAAAGAAATCTATACAGGCTCACATGATGGCTTCATCACACACTGGGATGCCAATACAGGTGAATGTGAAAAATGAGTTCTAATGCAGTACACATACCCGCAGGTTCTCACGTGACACTGTTGGACATTTTAGCGTTTCTTGTGTCCAAGCCCTTGATGTATAACGAACCTAGAATTCACATTTCCACAAATATAACATATTTAATGGTCTGTTTAATCTGAGGCATGTTAACCTTTAAATGATTCGTTTTCACATATGTGAATGCACATAAACAACAAATATATAAAGATAATATTTTATTAACTTTATATATTTATGCAGAAAGGAAATAGATTCCATTTGAAGACATCCTGCATAATCTGTTCCACCCCACAAAATTCTGTTTGTTTTCATGACTTTACCTTTTTTCTGTTTAAATGACACACATTTCACAATCCATGTGCTTTAATTTAATTACTAATCCAGACATTTAAAGATTAAACACACACAGTAACCCACTCAGTCATGATGTATATACAGTGACACGTGCTATCACTACAGAAGTACTCTGAAATAAGGCAAAATGTAGGCTGTAGATACACGTGGGAACTCAACTGGGAATTACCAGTATCTTTCTTCTTCATAATTTTAGGCTCGGTAATTTTAGCATCGCCTGTGTTAAGAAGTTCTTTACTGTCATGGTCTCTATTACTAGTGCTTTTAAGTCAAATTGCTAAGACACCTATTACTGTCATTTGTAGCAGCAGTTACAGACACATTCTGATCTGGTACGCATTTATCAGCACACCTCTGCACCTTAATCTTTCATGTACACAACTCGTTTCTAAGTTGTAGTCATGTGTTTAGAATAAGAAGAATAGCTATAGGAAATATGACACCTATATTTATAGTTTCAGTTAGCTGTTTGCCTTGTAATGAAGTACATACGGTGGAGTTGAGAATATGATAGCTGTCGGGTATTCCAGAAATTCCCCACATTTCATGGGACCAAAAGGTCTTTAGTGTCCTGGCAGAAACACACAGAGTGGGCCACGTAATATTTCGTAACCTGCATTTGGTAGTATAAGACACAAATAACATGGCCTTGAGGGGGTTAAACATTTATGCCAAGAATATCTTCTTAAATTTCTTTTGTTTTATGCTGTTTGATTAAAAATAACTTTAATGCAAGAAATAAAAATGAGTGCCCCTTATTGCACCATTCATGGTTCACATATGAGTTTTTTTTTTTGTTTACATTCATAATCCTAAGAATCTAATGTAAAAACTTAAATTAAGAAGCTTCCTGTACATGTATTTAGTTCCTAATCTTGATGGAGGTATGAACTGTGTTTGTTATTCAGAATTTACTGCATCTTCTGTTGCAGGAGAGAATGATCGGATCCAAGGGGTTGGTCATGGGAACCAGATCAATGGTATGAAGACAATAGGTGATTCGCTGTACACGTGTGGTATTGACGATAGTGTGAAGCATGTGGATCTTGCCTCCAATTCTTATACAAGTGCAGACATCAAACTGGGATCTCAGCCTCGTGGCATGGATGCCAAAGATGATACCATAATCACTGCTTCTATCAAAGAGGTAGGTACTGAAGCCAAAATTTTGCCTTCTGACGTCATTCAATGCAGTTTCTCACAGGATGGATGGCACTGTAACAAAATCTCCTTTTATCTGCCCAGAAGCACTTTCTTCCATCTGTATCCATTCTTTCCCTGTTTCTATTTGTATACCCCTCTCTGTCTGGTCTCTTATCTCAGTGCTTGGTCTTCCCAGTGACAAGTCACTGTAACATCTTAATGTCTGATACTTTCAGAACAGTGCTACTGGCATATTTGTATAAAGTGTGCCCATACCAACGTATCTTTCAGTTTCTCCTGATTTTTGCTGCATTTTTAGTTTAAGATCATATGTTTAGGTCCCAGTTCTTGTGCTTTCTTGGTTGTTTATTAATATTCAATAGAAACTTCGCTCTTCTGCTTATCTGCTTGCATCTATTTTCATGTCCAGGTTTCTGTTCACGTGTCAAACTGGGCAAAAAAACTGTATTTTATATAACTGCAGGTCTCTCTGAAATAGGTTCTTTTTATCACAGTTTCTTCAACAAGTCATTAATTCTGTGTTCATCTGCAGACATTGTTGTTGATAATAGTTTACAAATAACCTAGGAAGTCTGTACGTACATAACACCTCTGAAGGCCAATCAGTGTGGGTACATTTTAACTTTCTGTCTTGTATAGGAATATAGTTGGCAACAGTTTCAGTAATTTCAGCTATATGTAATGTTGAACTTGTATATTGTGCTAGAAGTCTGAAAATTCAAAAATTCTTATTGAAAGTAGTAAAATATAAAATCGTGTGGGTACCGTATTCCAAATGAGACCCTTTTCATAGTTTATCTCAGACTCTGCAAGTAAATGTCAGGATACTGCATCAGCTAGGTCGTGTATATAGAGGTATATATATGGTGTCCTCAAGTGTAGAAACTTACAATCTTAGCTTATGTAGGCACATTAGCCCAAACTCTGCTGTGTTTTTGCCGATACCCCAATGGCTGCAATAGATGCACCAAGTCACTTATGGAGTGCCAATGGTATCTGAGCACATGTGAAACGTATTCATGTGAACAAAGAGAGTGCATTTGCAGTACTTCTGCAAAATATGCGTCATAGAGCAAGAGCCTCTCTAAGTTTTGTAAATGTATCCCACATCAGCAGTGCCATATGAAGAACAATATACAAAATAGTGGAAGAATTTCAAATGACAGTTCAATGCTGGGCAAAAAGACAACAGAGAAACTTGTGTTTTCTTTGGATTAGGCATTGTTTACATTAAGTAGGAATGAAAAACAGCCAGAATGACATAATGGTGTTCCAATTAGAACAGTAAGCTGAAGCTTGGGCTTGATTCATCCCCTTGAGTTACAGTAACAACATAAACTTAGTCAGCAGTTTGTTTCTGTTTAATCAAGTGAAATGATTCTTGTTCTGTTGTTCATAGATATCAGTTCTACAAGGAGAAAGGAAAGTTTCCAGCCTTCCTGTCAGTTATGAACCTTCATGTGTGTCCATCAACAGTGAACATCCAGATGTAGCAGTGGGAGGAGCGTTGGACAATAAAGTAGGTGCAGTTACTTTTGCACCTACATTTAACTAACACAGCAATGAAACTTTTATCACTCCGGGTAAATGACCAACTTGATGCACAATTACATTATATAATACGTTTATTATTTTAATCCTCTATTTGTTTGGACCTAAGAGGGACGAGGTAATGGGGGAATGGAGGAGATTGCATAACGAGGAGCTAAATTATCTGTACTCCTCACCCAACATTGGGCGGGTGATAAAATCGAGAAGAATGAGATGGGCTGGGCATGTGGCGCGTATGGGGGAGGAGAGGGGGGTGTATAGGGTCTTGGTGGGGAAACCGGAGGGAAAGAGACCACTGGGTAGACGTAGGCGTAGATGTGTGGATAATATTAGGATGGATCTCCAGGAGGTTGGATGTGGGTGTATGGACTGGATTGGGCTGGCCCAGGATAGAGACAGGTGGCGGACGCTTGTGAGTGCGGTAATGAACCATCGGGTTCCGTGAAATGCAGGGAATTTCTTGATTAGCTGCAAACCAGTTAGCTTCTCAAGAAGGACTCTGCACCATGGAGTAAGTATGTATATGTTACGAGCAACTCTGTGCTCATCATCCGGATGTCAAATTGTATTAATACAGCATCTGGTATAGTATTCTCTGTAAGCGACTGTCCAGTGTGCAGGTTGAAAAGGAATTCCTTCTCAACCTGCACACGGGATGGTCACTTACAGAGAGTACTATACCATATGCTGTATTAATACAATTTGACCTCCTGATGATGAGCACAGAGTTGCTTGAAACATGTAGAGGATTATAATAATAAACATATTATATAATGTAATTGTGCATCAAGTTGGTCATTTGCCCAAAGTTGTACCAGGATGCACGGTCAGCAAAACACAAAATTCAGCATCATTTATCAGTTTCGTATCCAATGCAAAATATGAGTCATTATACCATAAACGCTCTGTAACACATGATATTCCCTAGATAGTAATTAGATATAAAATTGTTGAAATTTCATTTTGCATATAAACAAAAAATTCAGTACTAACACCATACAAGTCAGTTTCCCACTATGTCCCCTAAGTCCATTGCACATTCATAACCTACAGTACATGTTTGCAGAAGTATAATGTATGCTTTTTAAAGATCCAGAGTGAATAAGCGTATGAAACTGAGTATCATCATTCAGTGAGGTCTGTGCCAAAGTAAGTTCATTGTATTTTATATATATATTTTTATATAAATTTTATATTCATTGTGTTTGGTTTGAGGATAGGTTCACATTTATACGCTAGTGGATTCAAGCCTAAGTCCGAAGACAGAGCTGGAGCATCTTGGGCCCCTCACAGACTGTTCCTACTCACCAGACAGCCAGTACCTGGTGGCTTGTGATGCCAACAGGAAAGTTATCCTGTACAAACTACCAGATTACGAGGTAATAACTGTGTGTAGACAGATTGCATGTCAGTACCATTTCACTGCTGTTTCCACACTGTACAGCCATAATACCACAGCAGGCGAGAGTTCTGACAGGGAAATGATAAGATATGTTGGGCACTGTCCACTGTGTAATGTATTTATGCATAACATTTTGAGAGTTGGCATTGTCATCATCATCATCATCATCATAATTACACTCAAGACCAATAACAGTGATCTGGATAAAACTTGCATAATAAAATTGTGTGCTAACTTATAAGTATGGCAGCCAGTTACTTGAAATGGTAGTAAGGCCAACTGACAAAACATTATTTTATTTGTGCAATGCAACTGTAGTGTGATGCTTATGGTTATGTAGACACTAATCCTGCTTCCTTCCTTTCCATCTTACTGTTGCAATCCTGGAAATATAATGCAGAAAGTAAGTATTACAGAATTCTGCAGATATTTACATTAAAGCCTTTGTTTATATGTTTATTTCTAGAAGTGAAAGTTTCTTGTTCTACTATGGTACTTTGACCTGTTTTGGTGCTGTGGCCTTCCCGTATCACATTCCTGCAACCTTCTCCATACCTTGCAACCACCTTCCAGTTCAATGTCTGGAGCAAATCTGTGACGTCCCTCCAAACAGCACTCTCCTTTCTACTTCTAGGCTTTCCCACAGGCATTCTTCCTTTGTGACATCCTCCCGTTACTGTTTGGGGGATACATGAATTGTGCATCCTTACTACATGGGCAGCCCACTGTAGTCTCTTCTGGTGTAGAAATGCTGGAAGTACCATGTCATCACATGATTTGTGAATAATGGAAGGGAGTTACTGGTTTATAAATAAAATGTAACCCTTTAGCCATATTACATGGGAACTGGCAAGATGGCTCTGAATTGAAACATGATAGAGAAAACCCTACTTGATAGCACCAGGTAACAAGTTTTAATGTCATTCTCAAAATCCATCCATTCAGGGCAGACTGGTTCTACAGTAGAAAATAGTTCTGTCTCGTATTAACCCAATATGAATTTCCAGTGATCATATGAATACCAGAGGTAAGTTAAAAATTCAGTCTAGTAACTTTCTCATTATGATGCAACAACTCTGTCACATTTCAAAGACAGCAGGCCCTCAAGTAGTGTAGTGTGCCTGATTTTAGGTTTCCACAATAATGTAACTGATGTCTTCACTCTGCTGGGCTCTTATGCAGTGTTGATTGTTAGAGATGTTTCAGGACAGCCTGTTGCTCCTGGGTCAAGCAGTAGGCTTCCCTGAAATGTGGGTAACGAACTGCCAATCAATGCCTTGTAACATCCTAGACAGGTGAATACCTCAGACCCTCAAGAAATTTTGGTAGGAGTGTTATAGCTGCATTTTTTTGTAATTTGTAGCTACCATTCTTTTTTTTTTTTTAATTTGATTTATTGCATTTGAAGTTCTTACAAGTACATGTAGGATATACAGATTGTTCCGATAACCAATTTACAACAGTATTTTTGAATGATTTTCATGTGGGTGTGGTGTGATACATAAAGGTTACAGCAGTGAAAAAGAAATACAATGTAAAAAACACTGCAGAGTAGCTACCATTCCAAAAGAAATATAGAATGGTGGATTGTGGATAAAACTCGTTGAAAATATATATGAAAATAGGATGCTTTTTACAACATCTTGACATTCTTAGACATACAAAACGGATCACCGAAGTGAAATAAGAAGAAAATATTGATGAGTTTACCAGTCTTGTGGGATATGACACTGTGTGGGCTGTTATATAACTTGCTTTTCCTTTATCTGTAAATTGTATGTAAAAATTGTGACTTAGTATTTCATTTTATGAGATCTGAGGCTTCGCAGTCATGAACGTCAGGGTATGAGATGTGCTGTAGGTACACCCAGCCCTTGTTTTACACCTTTTTGCTTTAATCCCCTCTTGACTGGCTGCGCTGTCTTATGCTATCCCTTATTTCTGATAGGAATATTATTTATACCTACTTTGTCAGGAATGCAACTAGGGCATAATACAAGGGCAGGATGTACATTGTTACAGAACAGAAGCCTGTTACCTATTTTATTATATATATACAGGGTGTTTCACGACTTTAGGGCATAACTGCAGGAGGTGATTTCCTAGGCCTTTGTGATCAAAAAAGTTCATATAAACATGTGTCCGATTTTGGACGGTTACGGAGTTAT
>Ga0131853_10009060_pt1 | contig 18171 bp, 6 predicted proteins | sample TergutLab28metaG_FD_92764 | JGI IMG/M metagenome (GOLD analysis project Ga0131853, IMG submission 92764) | Labiotermes labralis P1 segment gut microbial communities from Petit-Saut dam, French Guiana - Lab288 P1 (version 2) (version 2) | ecosystem: Host-associated > Arthropoda: Insects >... | reverse complement strand
TGGTTCCCAAGATTCCAAGTTGCCACTACATGCTTCTCATGTAGCCCTCCCGACTTAAATTTAGTAGTAACCAATTTCATGTTTTGTTTACATGTAAAATAACCACTGCCACCGGGTGACAACACAATTGCAGTAAATAAATATTATTCTTCTTATTATTATTATATAATTTAGCAGACACTAAAATCCGTCTGTGGTGCTTGAAGTTTTAGTAGCCCATTAAACTATCTTCAAGAAATCATTCTCATTTCATAAAATCCCAAATCTATTACTATATTCATACGAGGTACCACTGAGATCTGTCCAGAGTCAACTGCATCCAGTCACACCCTCCCGTCAAAATAAGTAAAATACGGTTTATTATTGTCGTTCCATGTACGTCATCATCTATCCAGGGGCACATTCCTTACGTAATTCCCAATCAAACTTTCGTTTGCAGTATCCTGTACGTATTAAACGCTCAGCTCTATTTCATCCGTTACAATTTTATTACTGTAATTATTTGTTTGTATCTTAGAGAGGACAGAATATAAAGCCCCTTCTTATGTAATTATTTCTATCCTGATATCACTGTAATAACTCCTCCAGAATGCTTATAATTTGTAACAAATCAACAAACGCATATAAAAAAAACTCTTTGATTATATACAGGGTTATTCAAAAGTCCGTGAAATATGTTAGAAAACTGGCTGATGCCACAGTTGAATGTAGACTGTAATGATTACATCTTTCAACAAGACGGCTCTCCGGCTCACTACAAAGACGTGCGAGGGTATCTCAATCGAAACTTGCCACAAAGGTGAATAGGACGCACAGGAAAAGAAGATGACGCGTTAATGCTGTGGCCACTCCGGTCCACGGATTTAACCCCGTGCTACTTTTTCTTCTGGAGGTTTGTGAAGGACACTGTCTTTGTGCCTCCACTCCCCGTTAATCTCCAGATTTTCGCAACCGTATCACCAAAGCTGTGACTCTAGTCGACCGTGATATGCTGACACGCGTGTGGAACAAGATGAACTATCGCATAGATGTCTGCCGTATTACCAAAGGTAGACACATTGAGATTCTGTAAAAATATGTAAAAAAAAACTTGGAGAGTTTCTCTATCGGCGTAAGAACTACCATGATCCGTTGAGTAGTTTATTTGTTGCGAATTTTTAAAATGTTTCGCAGACTTATGAATAACCCTGTATTATTCACGGACATGTTTCGGTCGCTTCTGCTACCATTATTAGGGTGTCATAGAGCAATACAAAAAGTATACTAATAATTGCAAAAGATACATAATTAAAACAGCCCGATGATGCAGTTAATATCTTAAGCACTGCTTGTAATCATAAAATGTCACATTATGTTATCGTTAAAATCATATAAAGTTTGGTGTGTTTATTTTGCTTCTTAGTTGTTTATGGCCGAAATACACTCTGCTAGTTAAGTAAAGTTATGTACTGTAGTGGAGATCGCTTAAGAATCTTAAGTAATCTTAACCCATGTGTTGTTTTATTACACTGTGTAAATACTCTTTAATGTACGGAAATGCAATACATAAAGTTCTTTTAAAATTCATTTAATTTTGGTTCGTAGGTTGTTAAACATAGACACAGAAGTTGTTTCTCGATATTTTTATCACCCTTATGTACTGCAAATATAATTTCCTAGTAACTTTATACAGGTTGAAATAGGCGTGTTCATACCCCTATGAAGAACCTAATAAAATCGCTTGGCCTAGCTATGTGTTTATACGTATGAACGGTCTTCTGAACTGTTGAATGAATTGCATTGTTACACGATAGACCGAAATTGAACTAGCCGTGAAATTTGACGACCAGTTCTAATTGTTGGTAGAATTGCACAAAATAACGTACATATTAGTACCCTGTATATGGATTTCTGCAGAAATGTCGCGTTACATTGCGCATAATTCGCTAAGTGTTCAATCAGAAAGAAAACGGTTTGGGATAGATTTTGTAGAAAAATTTGAAGAAAAAATCGTGTTCACTAACCTCTCTCCGTTACTTCTCAATATTTTGGCTTAGTGTCATTATTTAGATATACATCCACGTGTGGTATCTAGAAATACTACTGAAAGCACGATTGGTTGGAATAGGAAAACACTACCTTAATCAAAATGAACAGACCGTGAGGAAACGATTCTCCGTCCATCATTGAATAGGAAGAATTCTAACCGCGTTCAACCGCACATGAAAAGTCAGTAGATTAATCCACAAAGAGTACCACCGACATAAATGCGTTGCCTCACTTTAGCTTAGTCGTTTTCAAGAAGTTCACACCAATTGAAAGGCAAATAAAATTACTGAATTCGTCAGTTTCAAACTGATGTGTCCCACTTAATATAAATAGTGATAAAAAAGAGTTAAGTCAGTCAGCAAAAAGATGTATGTCTGTCTGTCTATCGTGATTTGTTTTTTTCCTTTTATCCTATTTGAGAAGAATAATTTGAAGTTATTTCCATTAAATAAAAAGTCAAGGGACTTCAGACGCTCAAAGAATTCTACGCCTTTTATGAAACCCTGAATTTCATCACTGTACTCAAAATAGACTGTTATTTGTTCAGATTAACATGCCACCCATTTCTAATTCTGGAAGACCCATTTTCTACTGTCCTCTTATCTACACCTTACTTACTTACTTACTTAGTTATTCACTTACTTAATCCATGAAGCGGAGTCCTTCTTGAGAAGCTAACCGTTTCGCAGATAGTCAAAAAAAATTCCCCTTACTTAATGGAATCCGAAGGTTTATTATCACATTTACAAGTTCCCGCCACCTGTCCCAATCCTGAGCCATATCTATCCCGCTTCCTGAATATCCATCTTGTAATCATTCCCCCATCTATTTCTGGATCTTTCAAGTGGTTATTTGCCCTCTGATTTCCCCGTCCAAACCCTGTATACAACTCTTCTGTGCCCATATCTGCTACATGCCCCGCCTTCTTAACTACATCTAGGTCTTGGAAATGGTCTTCTTCTTTCAAGTTTATCCACTCAAACTTACAAGCATGTCTCTTTCCTCGCATGCGTTTCACGTCTCCCAACCTCTTCATCCTACTCGATATGATCAGCTGATAATAATTAGTCAACAGTAAAAATTATGGAGCTATTCGTTATGCAGTTTTCTCAAACCTGCCTTTATTTCCTTCCTTTCTTAACCACATATCTTCAGCACAGTGCTTTCGAATACCCTGATTTTATCGTGATGTAATTTCTAACCATATACTGTGTATATGCTTCAATATGAGGCCGATTTTCACAGCCACGCATATAAAGAGGCTAATCATAATTCTTTACATTTTTATCTTTTTGTTTTTTATTAGAAAACGAGAACAAATGAGGTTTTTGACAAAATGGCAACAAGCATACCCTGAAAATCATTGGCTTTTAGTTTCTTCGTGAATCATACTTAATTTCTTATTGCCGATCCCATATTTTTTTAAGTTCGCGACATTTTCAATAATACGTCTATGTTTTTTCTTTTTAATATTTTTATGGTCCAAAGAATTATCATAATAAATACATACTATAAGATGACGCGCCAAAAAAAAGTCTAGTGTCTTCCGATTTTCTTGAAAACTTTTAATGGTACTTTCCTATAAAGCTAAATTGAACCATTTCAAATACTACATAAATCACCAAAGTTCCTGTTCAGAAACACGCCTTCAGTTTTCTTTGGTGGGTTCGATCTTCATGTTATTGGCTGTATTTAAAGCCACTTTTTCCCAACTACATCTCATTATAATGACTACCACAACATTTGGCCTACTTTTCTGTTCTGGTGTCACGAATTAGTGTTGCAGCGTGTGTGATGCAATTCGTGCAGATCATTAAAAATGGTACTCACATGAAACAGGTGCAAATATACAAGTATTAGTACCCGAAATGCAGTATTTTTGTTTTATTCAACGAGTACTTAATAAAGTCCTCGGAACCATCAATTCATCCTTTCAAATCCTAAAAGTTTCTGCATTCGTTTATTTCTTGTTAGGGTTAGGCTGGCTATTTGTGGAGCCATTACAGATCTACATGCTTTTAGTCCCACATTGCATCAACTTGTCGTGTTTCACGAGACGGATCTTCGCCTTGCTGTAACAGAAATAAAATGGCAAAATGGAAAGTAAAAAAAAAAATAATAATATGTGCAGAATAGGGACTTTTTTAAAATGTAGTGAACGAAGGAATAATAGGATGCTACAATATGATTTTTAACTTTGGGCTTTATTGTATACTTAATTTACTGACGTAAACTTTAACATAGTCGAAGAATAGGAGACTAACTAGATGTCACTAGTTATTAAGTTTTATTTCACTTCTTCTACGCTCAACGTGTTTCGGACATTAATACATCCATCATCAGGATCCTGCGACTTTTCTATTCTATTGTATCACCACATTGGTCGTGTGTTCTTGTTTCGATGTGTAAGGTGGTATCCGTGTGGCAAGCTGAAGCCTGCTACACGGATACCACCCCAAACCAGCCATACCGAAACTCCATCACACATCGAAACAAGAACACACGCCCAATGTGGTGATACAATAGAAAAGTCACAGGCTCCTGATGATGGATGTATTAATGTCCGAAACATGTTGAGCATAGAAGAAGTGAAATAAAACTTAATAACTAGTGACATCAAGTTCGTCTCTTATTCTTCAGCTATCACAACGATGCACGGTACAATATACATAATACAAACTTTAGCATCTTGAGAGAGGGAAGGCAGCAATTAATATATCTGTTAATATGAAGGAAATCTGTTATAAGCGTAAGGAAACAGGATGGCTCAGCCTGTATAGTGATGAAGTGACGGACTCGATGATCGGGAATGCTGATAAGTAACCAGGTAGGACCAACAGATAATTTTCTTTCCTACAGCTTTCGAAACCACTCTGGATTTCATAGCGCATCCTATTGACTGAAAACCGGGTTAAAATGATCGTGGCCTAAAGCTGATCAAATATGTTAGCTTGTACCACGGCAAGAAGAACTGAGCTGTACCTTCAATATGCCATAAATAAACATGGCATGGTGCTTAATTAAGCACAGAGGCAATATTAAGTTTATCACGTTTATCTTACATGTCACTTGCAAGACAAGTGTATAATTATCTTGCATGTCACTTATAAGGTAAACGTAAAATTAACTTATATATCACGTGTGAGATAAATGTAAAATTATCTTACGTGTCACGTGTAAGATAAACGTAAAATTATCTTACATGTGACGTGTATGATAAACGTAAAATTATCTTCCTTGCCAGTATAAGATACATGTAAAATTACCTAACCTATCACGTGTAAGATAAACGTAAAATTATCTTACATGTGAGTCTAAGGTAAATGTAAAATTCTTACTTATCAGTGTACGTTAAACGTAAAATTATCTTACATGTGACGTGGAAGATAAAAGTAAAATTATTTTACTTACCAGTGTAAGATAAACGTAAAATTATCTTGCAAGTCACGCATAAAATAAACACAAAATTATCTTATTAGTGTACGATAAAAGTAAAATTATATTACATGTGACGTGTAAGATAAACCTAAAATTGCCATTGTGCTGAGATACTAAAAGTGTAACCCAAAGTATAATGAAGCCTATGTTTAGGCAGTTACGTGTATAGTGAATACTTCTTAGCCGCCAAAGTTTATGGAGCATCAGGAAAACAACACGAATATTACACGACAGTAGTCATATTTCTAACATGTAGGCTGGGGTGCAGTAAACTAATGTAGCCTTTGTGCACGCTACATAGATACGAAGTTCAGGTTTAGCTCCAAGCATAGCCTATCAAACACCATAATGTTCTGCGCCCCGACTTCTGCACCTGCCGGGAAAATGCTCCGGTACCATCTGAGCAGCAGGCTGAATGGGACCCAAAACCGGTCAGGGAGTTTTGGAGATGAGAAAAATCCCTTTCCACTTTTGGGAAAACCTATTATTTCTTGGTCGAGCACCCAACAGCACAGACACTTGTAAAGAATGCTGTAACTCTATTTGAGATTCTGTTTACAATCCGATGGATGTGACTGAAAGAGTTAACTATTTTCGTGGTTTTTGTTGTTGTATAGTTATTTAGATACGTATCAAGAGTTCAAAGAATTTGTTCTCTCTATTACTCAATTTATTCTCAGGAGCAAGTTTAATATTAGAACTTGTCTGCTTGCTTTTAAATAGGAGATACAACTCCACGTACGTATTGATGCCCCTGTCGTGAACAAGTCTTGTGTTGGTTTTGGACGTAAGCCATTTGGCGCGCTTTATGCGCAAGTACTTTACGTATTTCAGGTAAATTAGCGCTTTACCGTGTAGCTGAAGATATTTCTACAACTATATTTTCTCCGAAGATCGCCGGTGCAGCGTAGTGAGAATTGTCACTAGATTACGGGCCGGATGAATCACGGCAGGGGCACAGATTTGCCTCTTATTCAGCAGGTCCAGACTTCCCTCGGACCCATCCAACCTCATACTGAATCGGTACTGAGTCCTGTTTCCCCGAGGGCAAAGTGACTGATTTGTCAGTCTGCACAATCATCATCTTCTGGTGCTGAGGTTAAACGGGAGTGGTGCTATTCTTCACTCTCCAAATATATACCGTCATAAAGTATACAAGGACAACTTTACCTCTACCTTTATCGCTTGGTTCTTCTCCTCATTTTCCTTGTGTTATATTGCGAACACCAATCTTGTAGCTAGCTCCCGTTGCACTTTCATCACGACCATATCTACATGTGGGCGTATATCTGACGCACAAGGGGAATGTCGCGCGGAAGGGGTGCATAATAAACCCGTGTTCTTTTGCGTTCGTATATCATTTATGTATAGGGAATATGAAATTTGGTACAGAATAGCACCCCGGGGCAACCAGAATTTGAATGATTGTAGGGTAGATAATCTACTCTCCGCAGCAAACATAAAAGTGCCATTTTTGTAAATACGAGTGCGTTATTTGGGCAACATATGGTGGAGCCTGTAGATCTGTCAGTATAAGAAATGCAAAGTATGAAACTTGGGTTGTTGATGTTGACGCTGTTGCTTTTGTTGCTGTCGTCGTCGTCACCGTCGATTGCATATTCTGTCGCTTCGCGATTTGACGTCATGATTGACTCTGGTGTGCTGCGGTGGGCAGGGAAATCAAAATTAAAGTTATTACGTATCTCTTGGCCTTGAAACACAAGACACTTACATCTAAAGCTATGCCCGGCATTTAATATAGTGGAACCGAAGAAAGGGTAAGAGATAAACGCGAATAACTTGTCAAAAAACTTACAAATTTAGTGCGTGTGAAAGCACTTAATGAGACAAGCAGCATGCCGCGTGAAAACGTAAAGAAAACACTTCAAACTTTAAAAAAAAAAAAGTGTGTTGTGAATAGATGGAGCCTGAGTGGCGTAGTTGGTATAGACACTACTTATTTAGAATCCCGGAAGGGGTAAAATATTGTTCTCTTCTTGAATAGGGAGGCTCTGGGTCCACACAGCCTCCTATTCAATAGGTACCTGGATCCTTTCCTGTGGGTAAAGCAACAGGGGCGTAAAGTTAACCACTGACCTTCACCAAGTGTTGAGGTTAAGAATGTGTGTGCGGAGCTATACCTCTACTCCGCCTGTATGACTTCATGGAGTGGACAAGGAAAACTTCACTTTGTTTTGAGTAGGTCGACATTTCGTTACCGGTGTCGTTCAAAATAAAATGGTCCCAACGACCAATTATTAATTATGCTTCCTTAGTAATTCACAGTTTTAGACATTATTCCGTGTACATGCTCAAAAACGTACCGGAGGAACTTAGTGCCTCCATCTTCAGACTTGCGAGAAGTACAAAAGGTCTTTGTGCCTCCATTTCCTGCAGGAAGCTCTTCCGAAACTTTCGAAACACAAACATTGATTTCCCAATCCGTACGGTGTCATGATGCAGCAGATTCGGATCTTCAACACCATGTGAGCACCTCACTTAATATTCTTTGTTTTCTGGCATAGAACACACGCTTAAAGTCGTGCCGTGTTGTTCAGAAACTCCGTATAAATATATATAAATATATATATATATATATATACATATATACACATATGTACATATATACACATATGTACATATATATACATACACATACACAAACATATACACCTTTATGCACGCATGTATGTATGTATGTATGTATGTATGTATGTGTGTGTGTGTGTGTGTGTGTGTGTGTGTGTGTGTGTGTGTGTGTGTTTACGTGCGCTGCTGACCCATTGCCAGCAAGGTGGAGGAGAAGCATTACCGCTGTGTCGCAAAGAAAAGGCGAACTTGGCTGGGAACCAGTGAGAATAAGCAGTGCTTGCTGTGTCATGGACTTCCATATCGAACACTAAATCGCAGCCACTACTGCTACAATCCAGACAGACATCGACTTTATAGCGTAAGGGTCTACAGTGGACTTCCAGTGGTGGGCTATTGGTGTCTCCATTTGTATTAAGTCCAATCCTGTTTATCTGGAATCCATGAATGGAAGGTTCTACAAATAAACCTCTCGAAGAAGAAAACAGATTAAAACATCAGATTGCATTCCGTCACTAAGGCCAGCCGGGCGTTCAATAAACTGGTAGAAAAAACAGCTCTTGGATGTTGTTAAAACTTTCGTCTACAATCAATACATCCAAAGCAAAAAGCGCAATTTAATTCCTTTTTTCTTGATATCCCTTCTTCAATGTATTCGTAGCTTTACTCCGCTTCAAATGCTAATCGATTTTTGATATCTGACAGATGCAGACGATACTTCAGGTACGTCGCATAAAGAATAGAAAGAAATAGAGGGTTTTGGCCATATTACACATTATCATTTGGAGCGGGTAACTATTTCCGTATAGTGACTTTTGTGAGGGTTGGAAGACTGAAGAATCTTACCGCCATCGAAAAGAGATTAGTGCTAGAGGCTCTCTTGTTTAAAAAGCTCATCAAGGTGTATAGCTGACCACTGAACTCGATGTATTGTTACAGGTTAAAAGAGACTGAAGCTCCAAACTTTATTGTCCATTACCTCAAAGGTGACCTAGTTCTTATTGACTGACGACAGGGCACATTATCTCGTGTCATCATCGATATATATACTTTCAGGAATTCGCCAGTACTGATTCTTTACTTCCTTTCATGAAAGGATTCAGAGAATTTTGCTGCCAAATCAAGTGTAGCAGTGGTGTAATGCTGTGGATGCAGAACTGAAAATCACAGCCAGTGAAGCAGGTGTAGACCAAGAAGGGGAGACGACCCCTAAGAACTGGCCGACGACGTCACATCACGACAGTTGAAAAGAAAAATCATAGGGCTGTACATGTTTAAACTTACACTATAAATTCATTTTCGGTAGTTATAAGAAAAAGGAACGTTGAATTTGAGAAATTATTTTCCTTCACTGAATCTAAAACAGGTCAAAATGTATAAATTATATTTAATTTTATTATATGCAAGTGAGAGGCATAAATGTATCTTTTGCACACTTTGGTAAAAGGCAAAGCAGTCCCGTTAGAGGCTCGGAGGGGCCCAGAGGGTTCCAGGAAGTTAAGGTTCCAAGATTTCGTGACAACGACGCAGGATGGTGGTAGGTTTTCAGCCTTACGTACCGGGCGCCTTTACCCAAGGAAATGCTCCTGTTACTCATTTCTGTTAGAGGGTGAGTCGACCTCAGACCCATAGTGCGATCGGAAGGATTTTATGTCAATGAAAAATCCGCTGAAACCAGCTGGGATTATTTTTTCGAACCAACGACCTTCCGATTTGTAGCACAGCACCTTAACCACTGTGCTACTGCTGTCCCCTTTGCACACTTTGACGTCTCTAAATATGTGTGCCCCATAAATCTTGTATCTAAGTGGGAGTACGACTTTCCATCCAAAATAATTTCCCACTTCTACACTAGAGAATATATAAAAAATATTCAAGATATTCCATTAAAGATATGCATTGTATCTGCTAATGCCTAATACCAATTCTATTATGTTACGAGTTAAAAGACACAAAAATCACTTAAAATTTTTGAATTTAGTTCTCTACTTTGAATATTATTTTTCTTTTCTCTGTTATAATTGCAGCATACGAAGAAATGCAAATCAAGAGTATCGAGTTCTGTATTATTGCTAAGAGTTTGGACACACGAAAAGGATCCTGAACAGGAGCGAGATAGATATTCTACAAAAACGTAATATTTTGGTGGTTTCGTATATTATGTTTTGAGTTTGGGTGGGTGGCTTGAAATAAAAGGGATCGGGGATTTTATAAATAATGTATTCCAACTTTGGTCAGTAAACCTACAGAAAAATATAATTTGAGAAATAAGATATCAAACTAAGAGAGAGTTAAAATAGATGTGGATAAAGACAGTGCGATTATTTTTAATGGTCAGAGTAGGCTATGAATATGGTTAAAGGCCTACTGCAATACACAGTAAGATACTAAACAAAATAATTTCCTGGAGCAGCTTAGTAACAAGTTACCATATCAGAAAGACTTGGTAGTATGGGATAGGTTTTATAATTTCATGTATTACTGTTATTAAACTAAATAAAACTAAGACATGACAGGCAATCATTTTATAACGTAACAATGAGGCGCTTTCGTGCCACAATTGTTGCAGTGGAAAAGCAGTAATTATTACACATTTATTCTGAGTGTGGTTTTGTTGCCTTAGGTACCCATCATGCAATGCCCATGCACTATATTTACAACTATGGCCTGTCCCTCTGTGCAGTATTTTTTCTACATTATCTAATAAAATGCTAGATTTTTCGAAAAAATATTATTGAACGTAAGACATGTGTTTTCATTTTCTCTAACAAATATTTCCGAAACATTTCTCATTACAAGAGGAACTGAGAGAGATATGATGAAAATATGTATGTGTCTTAATGTACAGTGGCCGTTATTCTTGCCGGATTTTAGTGAAACTTGAATTTTCCCGATAGATTTTCATAGTCAAACATGCAATTTCATGAAAATCCCTATAGTGGGAGCCGAGTTGTTCCTTGCGGAAGGACGGACGGAAGGACAGAAGGATAGACATGACGAAGCTAAGAGATGCTGTTCGAAATTTTGCGAAAGCGCCCAAAATGTTAAAATTGCCAAATCGACGCAACATTTGTTAAGAATGCTGGGCACACGCAATCCCAAGTTAGCACATGAATAATTCCGACAGACGGAGGGAACGTAAGTCGGCCAAGAAGCAGACAGAGACCAAAAGGCATGAAGACAGAACAAACATGGATGCCATACACTGCGGATATCCAAATCGCAGTCCGCAGGCCGCATGCGTCCCGACAGATTGTATTACGTGACCCTAGGTCAAGGTTGAAAATTAAGTTTATACTCTAAAAATTACACAAAAATTTAGGCAGTTAGATATACATCTTTTATTTTTCGAAGTTCAGTCCGAGAACCAGCCCACAATAACGGCCCTTTCCATAAAAAATTAGAACACCCGTAGCTTACAGCCTGTTGCTGCTGATTCTCATGATGATTACAGCCATGATTAACTAAATACGCGACCCAGAATCGTGTGGGTCGGGTAGCGTAGTCGGTATAGCGAATGGCTACGGGCTGGAGCGTCCGGGGATCAAATTCCGGTGGGGGGCGAGATTTTCCCTACCTGTCCAGACCGACCCTGGGGCCCACCCAGCCTCCTATACAATGGGTACCGGGTCTTTTCCGGAAGTAAATAGCGGCCGAGGCGTGACGCTGACCACTCACCCCTTCTAGTGCCGTGGTCAAGAAAGAGTAGAGCTATAGCTCTACTCCCCCTATGGCCCGTACGGCCTGTACGGATCCTCAGTGCCTGTACAAGGGTGCACTATAACTTTACCTTTACCAACCCAGGATCATAATCTCCCAACCTTTGCATATTAGGCCCATTCTCACATGAAGTAAATATCACCAAATTTCTTATTAGCTTCGTCGTACAATCAGGAAATGTTGGACCGTCTGTATTATATTTTGCATGTAAGATTCGCAGTTCTAACACTTTAATAATATTACAGATTAGCATTTAGTAACAGTGACAGACGACTGGAGACAGCAGACAAGACGAAAACAAAAGAAGCTGTATATTAGTAGGCCTTATTACGAGACTGTTACTTATTGTCAAGAAAACTTATCTAATCTATCTCTTCGTGATTCAAATACCACTCCATCGTTCTCTATTAAAACTTACAAGATTACTCAATATTTTGAAGCCTGAAATTTATCTACAAAACATCTCAAATTCAGTTCCTACCTCACACAAAACACAATGTGTTTCCAAGCTCAAATTGTTAACGCCCTTTAGGGAAATAAATCTTTTTTCTAAGTATCATTCCAAATGTGTTTAAGCACTGTTTGGATAAAACGCAGTCTCTTCGTGCTTAAGCGATATTGCTGTTACGCACGTTAACCTTTATTCTGCTAACGTGGAGAATATGGTGAGCTCCTAATAATGCCAGCAGATGACAGATGGAATTTAACTTGGCGTTTAGAGGGTTAACCACAGAGCTTCAACCGGTTTTCAACATTAGTGACAAAAGTACCATCCATGATTATAAGACAATAATTACTTTCCCTCTCTCCCTTATGACCCAAGAAGGCTCATTTTTTATCTAATCACTTTCCAAGGGCCAGGATGAATTTGCATACCATCTGATTACCCATTCAGTGCTCTTAGATTTTCCACCATTGGGTTGTCGTGGTAAGCAGTTGCAATCTGCAAGTTTATTGAATGAAGAATCCAACGTGTTTCAGTAAACTTGAACAATTACACAGCCAAGACTGTGTAACGTTTAGTAGAACAGAAGGGATTTGCTTAATCATTGTGTTTAGAACAGTACATCATTGGTCCCTATCCAGAGCCAAAGAAATACAGTCCACACATTCCAAAACTATTTCGAAATACATTTCAATATTATCCTTCCATTAATGGCTGTGACGTCCAAAAAGTCTCTTCTCTTCCAGATTGCATTCTAAGATTCAAAATGCATATGACACCCACAATATAACACAAAGCAGGAATTTGTGAACTGTAAGATGGTAAAAAGTAAAGAGGATCATATTTGTGTGAACACCGGTGAAGAGTACGTCGGTAATGTCAAGAGAAACCTTGCTGCACCCTTAAATTAAAATTTAAAATCGCCACTTTTATTAATTTGGTTACAACAAGGCTTAATTTACGGCAAATTAATTTTCTTGTTGGAAAAACAATAAGCTTATTCAATGACTTGGTCTTTACAGACTTTCATTGTAGCATACTTGCTGATATACAGAACGACAAGTAAAGCGTCCATCCCCTGTCCTACCATTTCCGCTAATACACTTTCAATGAATTGCAGCCTTCATGGCACACTCGACGTATATATTTGGTATGCAGCAGGAAGCCACAGAGCATCTTCGTATTCAATTCCTTGCCTTCATTGTTATAAAGTACCTGAGATAAATACTGTGGGAAGAAGGTCCGGATTTGTAAAGTATTATATATCTGGAAAAAAAACATGTGTCTTATTTCTAAATCATTTTTCGCTCTATTCCATTTCAGTGAAGACAGATAAAAAAATTACAGGTGTATTTTGAATTAAATAATTACATAGTTTATACACCAACAAAATGCACTATTTATTAACTTGGTTAAAAGTTTTAAATTTATATTAAATACACAATAATATCGCTCCTACATATTTCGATCCTTAGTGACCATCATCAGGGAGCTTTATCTGTACCTAACAAAAGTTATATTTATGTTAAAACACTCGGTAAAATTACGTCGATATATACAGGGTTATTCGAAATGATTGTCGGGGTTTTCACAATTTGTCATATACAATACACTTGAACATCAACACCGTAATCGATAATCACCGCTGCACAAGCTACAAATATTTTCCAACGAACTCGATTGTCGTGTTGATGTTTGTAGAATCACAAAGGATGCATATATAGAGCACCTGTAAGGCATGTAACAAAACCTTGAAGTGTTGTTCTATTAAATAAAAAAAACATGTACTTCTATCTCAAGTGTATTGTGTATGACAAGTTGTTGAAACCCCGACAATCATCTTGAATAAACCTGTATATTACGTGATGTGGCGGGATGTCGTAGAGCGGTAAGTGTGTTGTGTGCACTGCACAAAACACACTTGCCCCTCTACGACATGCTGCCACATCACCTGTTATATATAACGACGTAATTTTACCGAGTGTTTTAACACAAACGTAACCTCACTTAGGTACAGATAAAACTGCCTGATGATGGTCATCAAAGACCGAAACATGTGGGAGCGATATTATTGTGTATTTTAATGTAAATTTAAAACTTTTAACCAAGTTAATAAATAGTGAATTTGTTAATTATAAAACTAGGTAAATTTCAAAATTCACGGTGCAACGATAAAAATTAAATAATTACAGTTACATTTACATCGGGTCCGAAATATGTCAACTCTCTGTGGAGTCATTTTACAGACGTCGCGCCATTTATTCCTACGACAGAAGGCCTGATATAGTTTAATTTTGTTTAAAAACATATAGCTCCATCACTGTAAATAAAACCTTACTAAAAGGCATTTCTAAATCATATTTTATACAGACAGAGGATAAACAAACCAGTCCCAAATTTAACATATATAAATTAGAGGTTTTCTCTTATATTGAGGTTAAAATACTGTGTATCATTTGCCGACTGAAAGGAAATGCAGATTTTTGCCTACTTATTAAAGTATTTCACGACCATGCACTTTTGCTTCACTATGAGAACAAAACCAACAAGTGCATATGACGATATGGGACATCAAATAAGGTGTACCTTGGATTTGATGTCTTTGTGATATATCCTTCGTAAATCACCAACTTGAAGATGGTCCCAAAAAGTGGCCGAAACACGTAGGAGATTTACAACATTTAGGATGTAATAAATTCAAGTATTTTCATATGAACTTTATGGTTTTATTCTCACAGTGAATTCTGCATATATTTATTTGGGACAGTCTTAAAAATGCCAAAGATCATACCAAGCATACACAACACTTGAATGGACTGTGGCAATAAAAATGCTTAGTGGAAAGAGTGATTTGTATAAATCCATAACCAGAAATTAAAAATATCGAGAAATGTACATCGAGCCAATAATCCGTTGCTTAGCAACCATTCATGACAGTCTCCGAAGTGTACTCTGTAAAAATGAATAAAAAACACCCAAAATAGAAAATTAAGTACATAAACCTGAGATATGTCCAATTAGCATGTCGATTACATTTTGTGCACACATGCAGTTTACAACATAAACAACATTAAAATAAAGCAACGAAGCCTACAAAATCTATTACGTAACATTGCGTCAGATATTTGTAGATAAATTGAAAGTAAAACTAATTAATCGGGCTAATTTACAGTTAGATAGGCTTGGCAGTCGTAATTGGATTCGTTTGTGCATACTGTGTGCAGTTCAATTAGTTTGTCACGGACCTCACACAGGTTATGGAAATGTGTTGATAATTGTGGAAACAAAGTAATCGTGAGTGGATACCAATTTTCGTTACAGTTTCCGAGTGAGACTATTTTTTTCGCTAGGATTGTGTAACTGCCACAGGAATTATTGCAAAAATAAAATATCATTTGTATTCAACATATGAACACGGATTTCGTCAGACATGTTATCAGACTTACTAACTCCATGAAGCAGAGTTCTTCCTGTGGAGACGGATATTCTTCTTCTGATATAATATCCATAACACAACAGGCTACATTAAGATGTTTCAGCAACCTGTGACATTATTTTTTTGTATAACGTATTATATACCGTCAATAAAAAACAATATGTCAGTACAGTGATATAATATATAGTCAGGTCACATTACGGCAACAGGCAACATGTTTCGACCCTAAAAGGCCATCTTCAGGCCAATAGAGAACATTTTTAAGGTACAATAAAGTGAGTGCTCAATGGGATTTATTTCGTTTACAGTAAAAGTTAAAATAACGTATGATGACATTCTCATTTATAAATAAAATATTAAAATAGACGATAATCAAGTAAATTAATAATCTTCAAGTTACTATATTGTTGCGGGCTTCTATATGGATGCTACAACAATAGTATTCTATCTATGCATTGTTAACCAAGTAAACAATTTATGTTATTACCATTGCAATTGAAGTATGTAACCACTGCATCCCATATGTACTATGTAATATTATATGCTGTTGACATATCAGTACTAAGAAAGAGTACAGATAGAAATGATGCGCGAGGAAATATTTTGGTCTATTGAAACCATTCGCCTGGCAGAATGAAGCTCACGGAAAACCAGAGTCAGAGTAGAAGCGGTGTGGCTTACGTGTTAGGACACAAAACCAACCGGGATATCTATCCATGGATTAATTTTGTGTTATACGATGCATTGGCACTTAATAAAACTATAATTAATTATCTGTTGTGTAACTGTGGTCTCTAAAATTTCAAAGTGTATAAAGTCTCATTCCGCTATCATTTGAAGGCGAAATAATAACCTTTGATCTGTGATTTAATTACTTATTTTTTTACGCAAGTTTTCAACATTGTTGAAAGATTAATTTAAAACGACTGTAAGTATATTAACAATTTAACGCACCAATAAGCACACAACGTGTTTAATTTGAAATCTACTGTATAATATACCACTGCACAACGTGTTTAGAAATGTGTACCAGTAGCCTGCTTACATACATCCCGTTGAGTTACGTACAACAAATCATATATATATATATATATATTCATATATGACCCTTCACCATCCACAGTAAAAAGCACAGCACTGAGGGGGTTTAGCGGGAATGGCAAGGTCTCATTATAACACATTCCTGCGGAAGCATATCCTAGCGTTCCGACTTCAGGAGCAATATCCCACGTCCCGGGAAGAGGGTTGGGGATAAAAACAAATATCGCATTCCTGATCCACGCCTAGGATATATATATATATATATATATATATATGTACCCTCTAGGAATTTATCCATGGGTTGGAAAGTGCTTATGTCCTCTCAGTAAACTAAGAATGGGAAAGGGACTGGCAAAAGAATGTTTTATCAATGTTGATCTTCACCCTAAAATTGTGATAAGCGACATATATCGAAATTTCACTTAGACTCTGTTCATTTTGAGGCCCGTATATTTCTAGAAAACAATAAATTTTTTATTACAGAAGAAATAATTTGAAGACCGTGTGAAGCAGCGGACTGGACAAATACTGCAAATAAAGGAAGAGTGCATCAGGGGAAAAAAACGCATTTTTACGAAAACTAATTGTAAAACGTAAACCTGACGTTTGAATATATTAATGCCAAAAACATATGAAAACAAGAATTCAAATGCATCAAGTGGCTTTATTAAATGAAACAACGTGCCTCTTCAAACGTTTCCTCAATCTAAGGATATCGTACCAATGGAATCCTCAAGTCTGTTATTTGATTCTAAATCCATTGTACAAACGGCGACCCTCAAAATGCATTAAAATGAGAGGAATGGATGTATGGTAATGTTGCAAGAAAGTGCTGAACAACGGTTTGTTTTGTGTTGGAATGGATTCGAACGACTCAAGAAGAAGTCCTGAAAGAGGATCTAGCGTACACTACAATGTAGGCTTACACATAGGTTTCGGAAATGGTTTTTCTTGAGTAGCTAGGCAAACATTAATTTCCCACTACGGACTTTTTGTTTCTCGACGTTAACCTTTTGTAAGCAAAACTGATTTGATGAAAAAGTTAATTTATTCAAGTTTCTGTGGGGATTAAATTTAATACGATTACGTCCCCGGTCCAGTTTACCAGTCATGTAACGTAACAGATTTTCATCGTCTGAACTGCTTAACCTTAAGACATAGCGTTTAATATGTATAAAAGTTGCGTTAATAATATCAATACCGATACCCCCACCTTATGTAGCAAGCACGTTCGAAAACCTAGTGATCACGAGACGCAGTATACACTGCGCGTAAAATCGAACTAGATATTTCACCTTCTCCTAGTATGTTACATATTATATTACTACTACTCCGTGGCCTTAGTCTGCACGCGACAGAGCGGCCGCCGCCGGTCGGCGAAGTTAGTGCCAACTTTTGCGGATAGAGGGGTGTCACGTGGTCAGCGCAACGGGTCCCCACAGCCGTTAATCTCTGTTTTCTAGACCTGGAGCCG
>Ga0131853_10009058_pt1 | contig 18172 bp, 13 predicted proteins | sample TergutLab28metaG_FD_92764 | JGI IMG/M metagenome (GOLD analysis project Ga0131853, IMG submission 92764) | Labiotermes labralis P1 segment gut microbial communities from Petit-Saut dam, French Guiana - Lab288 P1 (version 2) (version 2) | ecosystem: Host-associated > Arthropoda: Insects >... | reverse complement strand
GGAACCCTCTATCAGTTCCATCTTCATAGGCAGGTGGATGCCTATGAAGATGGAACTGATAGAGGGTTCCGAAACGTCGGCTATTAGAACTCAGACGCCGGGGAATTACCCAAAAGAAAACATGTTACATATAGAACACGGCGGAAGCTTAAAATCAACAAAAATAGTAGGTACTTACGTCACAGCTGTCCAAGTACGAATACAGATGTGCAGTGAGGGCGAAATATCTTCAAGGTAAACAGCACACTTACCTGAAATGAGAAGAGAAAGTTTTATTTAACTAACAGTTCCTTCCGAGTAACGTTCGTGTAACAGGAAACGGGACCGCAACCTTTTACAGCCAGCAGTTTCTGCATATGGCACAAATTTCGGATCTCAGAACAAACAGCGATAATTTATCTACGCAGCAAAAAATTGGATGGTTTTTGTAACCGAGACGGAGTGTGTTTACTGCGCGGTACTGGATCATTAAATGTAATTTAGATTAAGGTTAAGGCTGTCTTGCAATATTTAATCTGCTCTTACTGTTACTTCCTTATACCGTGCATATTCCTACAATCAATATCTGCCATGAATTGCATTGTAGTGTATTGTATGAACTGCATATTGCAGTTCATTTGCTGTGCTTCGCTGTTCGATCGTGTCTGCATGCACACAATTCGCACAGCTCAGTGCCTTGCACCGAGTCTGATCCTGCTGGCTGTTTGAAATTTGTGGGCCCATTCGACTGCAGTTTAAACCGGATAATTTTGTAATGAGACGTGTTTTAAATCGAACTACTCTGACTTCCATATTTCGTGGATTTCCTCCGAAATCCCGTTCGTTTAAAGTACATTATAAAATTAAATTATATATTACTCTGACAAAAATATATAATATTTTATTGTTATTCTGCTGTATTGGAATAACAGCAATATATTATATAGTTGTGTCAGACGGACTGCATATATGGTTCGTTGTATTAATGGACTTTAAACACAAACGGGGTGTCCTGAACCAAGATTATCACAGCCAGTCAGGCTCGTTACGTCAACCGCTGCACAAAACCTTAAAAAGCAAGGTCCTGAAATGCTGTGCAAATATCTGCTCTAATCGTCAATGTCTCAAGCAGAATCTAACTCCAAATTACACCAAAACAGAAATACCAAACACTTCTCCAGCCGCAACATGCACTAAACATAAACAATAGCATAATAACAATAAAACAGTGTACAGTTGTGTCAGACGCAGTACATACACAATTTCGTTTTATTATTGCCAGATAATGTTCAGGTACAAGGCCATTAAGTAGGCCACGCCACCTTCCTTCCAGATCCTCAGATGATTAACATTTTTAACCAAATTCCCGCAACTCATTCGAAGCTGTACTATTTGCTGCCGTTAGTACTTCAAATCACAATGGTAACCCTACATACCACGCATTTGGTACGACGATCAGCCAACAACCAATATTTCCCCGAAGACGTTTAGTATAAAACAGTAATTCCGGGCGCTCTTTTCCCCGGAGCAAACCGGCCACAGCGTGAAGCTGATCTCTCACCCCGATGCAGTGCCGAAGTTCAGAACGAGTGGAGCTACCCCTCTGCGCCTCAACGAGCCCTCAGGAGCGGGCAGACACAAACTCACTGTACGCTCTGTCTTCGCCCACACCACCAGCTTGTCGCAGTGTATGACTGTTAGTCAATCACATTGTTGCCCCATTATAACTGCCACACACCTCTCCTAATATGACATGTGACACAACCTCCAGTGTCACCCAGCGGTCATCATGTTACAGCCTCCTCTCCTTCTCTAGCTCTCCGTATTCATATCTCGTTGAAAGGTTGGTCAGTTTTGAACTGGCTGCGGCAATTAAATTCAGTACTGAGGTTCAGGCGTTCTTTACAAAGTGAAAGCGACTTACATGGAGACCACGTCCATCAGTCCGTCTGTGACGTAGTATCACAGACGACACAGTCTGTCCGATTTCCACAAACACGGTATAGCAGTTATTTCGACCTCCGTGCAAATCTGTATGGTGACAGGCGCACTTTACTGACACACTTACACGAACTGCCCGTATTTTCTGTCCGACCTGAGTCAAATTCGACACGACACAACAGATCGGCAATTGATGGTGCACAGCGCTGGCAAGTGCCGGTACAGCCGCAGTGTCTGGCGGGCACCGTGCGACGGTGCGACAGTCGGCAAGCACGGGGCGTCTTGCTGCAGGCTCAGTGCGCGCTGCACCAACTGAACTGTCTCACTCTGCTCCTCCTTTACGTGTTTCACTGTGCAATGCGCTTTAAACAAACCAAACAGCGATACGAATTTCGTTTTCTTACGGTTTCTGTTCAACTTCATAGGCACATCTTTTTCCACCATCCACAGGTGTAACGCCTAATAACACTGGCGGGGACGGAGGGTGTGCGAAATTAGGAGTCGAGTTATGAAGATTGCGAAGATTCGTTTAAAGCAGTCCGTAATGTAAAACGACCTCAGGCAACAAGCACACAGAATTGACAGCGTTTCTGTTCCTTAGCACACCGGTCACTCAGATGTCTCTATTCTACACCCCGTGAGATGAAAGGTTTGCATTTTTCTATCTTTGCACCACCCAAATAATCATCTAGAAAACATTTATATTTTTTATTTGCTCCTTTTCAAGGTATTTGTCCCTCTTTGCACAACCAAGTTAGGGCCTGTGTGTGGATGTGTCATCAGTGACAGCATTACATTCAATTCATACGACTGTCACAACGCTCTGCTCTGCAGAAGGTGAAGAACTGTACTTTAAAATTCGTACAAATTAAATGTAATGCTCTGGCTGACGGCACAGCCCCACACACACACACACACACACAAACAGACCGACAATCTGTGACACTTTCTTGTGATCCCTAAAGGCTCACGAAATGCGTCCCACACAGACGGTCCACAAATTTTCCAAAAATCTACGCGCCAGTTCCAAATTCTAGAAGCCAGAAGGGTATTTATCATAATTTTCAGGTGACGCAACCCCGCTGTGTTTTGAATAATTAATAAAAATATAGAAATTTACAGTCTGATACAACTTTAATAATTAATTATAACTTATGCAATAAAGTTGTGTTATACTATAAAATCTGTACATTTTATTAACCAGAAGTGTGATACGACGCAAGTCACGTAAGAAGGACCCAAAATTTTAGAGTGCTCTGTACACCTGATATCTCTCACTTTCAGCTCGGTGCATGTGAACTGATATACATATTTATATGTGGGGACAGGCAGTGCAGTTACTATGTCGAAATGTTACGCACCACCACACGACGTTAGGCAACCGACTGACCAGGCGCCCGCAGTTGGTGCACCCCTGCCCGCAAACCACACTTCATATGTCGATTGCAGAACTTTGGCTGGCTGCCGCCACCACACTTGAACGCCGTCAGAAGTAGGCGTCTACAACAAGACGCTGTACAGCTGTTTGATTGAGCCAAGGACACCCACAGTCAACTGTCTGGGGCGACTCTGAGCTCAGAGACGCTGCTAGTTGCACATACAGTCTCACGCTCCAAGCCTACAATGACCCAGTACGTCAAATTGCTCCCTTCTCGTCGCATCTACGTAGGCCTTCACATTCATATCTGTCTCTGAATTTGTCTTCGCAAACTTCACTACACCAAATTCCTCTCACTATGCAGACCCCATTTTATAACAAGCGCGCACCCGGCGGATGCCAACCAAATTAGCCTTCACAGCCCAGTGGCTACTGCAACACCGCACAATGTATAACTGATTGGAACAGTCTGCTGTTTATGGACCTTGTCGACCGTCTAAACTTGTGTGACACTTCACAACACGACGTTCCGGAAGCCGGCTTCCGAAACGTCGTGTTGTAATGTGTCCAAATTTTTAGACGGTCGACAAGGTCCATAAAAAGCAGATTGTGTTAGTGGTTACTAAACGTACCACCAGTCTAACATTCACAAATTCTACGTTCTGCCCACACAGTGTATTTATGTGTTTTGTGTGTATCTGAGAACAAACAGCTGTTCCTGTAGCGGTTGACGGTAAGCTGCATTCGATATTACAGTAACCAGCGTTCGTAACAGGGCAACAGCACTGCTGACACAAGACAGTTACTTTACAAAGCTCAATTCTTTCATTCCACAACGTCACTTACGACAGGTCTGTAGCCTCTTCCATTGCCATTTCCCTACACAGTGCGATCTGGTGCTAACTCTTCCAATTTCCAGGACCCTCTCTTTCTTTAAGTCATGAAGAAGCTGCTTACGTTTCTCCCGCGTCTTCCCGTCACCTCCATCCTTCCTTCTATACTTCCTTCAATCACGTGTTTCAGAAGGCAGTTCCTACGCAAGATGTGACCCACCAGTTAGTCTTCCTTCGTTTCACTATATGCAGGATATTTAACTCCTCCTTGTCTCTAACCAACACTTCTTCATTCCACACACGATCGGTCCAACTGATCTTTATCCATCCTTCTCCAGCACCATATTTCAAACTTCCCAGGTTTAATATCCCAATATAAGTGAAGATGCTCGTTTTTAGCGTTTCCCGATAAATTTCAGCAGGCTTGGCACACAGCGCCATGCCATCAACTCTGCACACATGGCTCACCGCACAGGGGAAGACGGGACAGTTAGGCACTTTAAGGAAAGCGCTTCGATGTAGGCAAAACAACAGGAATGAGCTACCCGCACCGTAAGCAGAAATGCAGTGCGGGCACAAGAATGACGCTGTCAGCCCAGAAGTGTTTTTGTACGAACGCGTTGCCCCAATTGCAGTCGCCCCCAAACCCCGGGGCAATTTCGTGCAACACACAGGGACCAGTTCAGGGACACCACACAATTAAGAGCGGACCGACAACCAAAAAGAAACAATCAAAATATTAACAACGATTCCGATACAGTGCCACACAAACTGGTCCACAGCAACTGCCAAATAACGAAGAAGCAAGACATGATTTGCACTCGGATTAGTTACATGAAGAAGAAGAAGCCATTGTGGTGTTTAAATAAAAGTGTTTAGCTCTCAGTAGCTCTACACTTCAGGGTCAACATTCCCTCCATTAACCCCATTAGTATAACATGCGACATGCATCTTGACACTGCTGCTCACGTCAAATTCTGCCAAACTACCGTCCAATTCTCCATGTCAGAGCTGTCGTCACAGCCCCATTGCTTACATTCAAAACAAACAAACAATCCAACATTCCTCAGTAAGTCCGTATTTCTCAATGCACAAGATGCCCACAGCAAGTGTTGTGCCGTCACTGCATCTTATCCTGGCCACGTGTCCTTCACTTCAAGTGCTGATTGGCACAGACAAGCAGACAGACAGACAGGCAGGCAGACAGACAGACAGACACTTGTTTCTGCAGAAGTTTCTTGCCTGCGACTGCTTTTAGAAGCAGAATTTTGTCTTGGTTTGGGAAGAAAAAAATATGTGAGAAGGCTTCACACCATCTTTAATATTGTGGAAGGCGGTGCGCTGGTTCGGCAGTTTGGGTGAAGCCGTGTGACGCGCACCGTAGCGGGGTTGCACTGTACATGACGGCACGTACTGCAGGCTGTGGCCTGGTCCTGTTACCAGGCGGTACAGTGCCTTCACAGCTCTAGCGTGGCCGTCCACAACAGCTGGTTATTTCTTTGCGCACACACATTACATGATTAAATGAAATGAAATGGTTAAGAAACTGTACAAATAAATCTAAAGCAGTCAAACTAGAAGGATCGCTGCATGCTTGGGCAGTTGACCACTGGACCGATAAACGTTCCCTCTATGATTTGAGGCCCCACAGCAGCACATTTTCCCCCTCTCGGCCAAAGTTAAGTTACTCTACCGTCTTGTTTCGTCCATCGCTGTGCCAATTATGTGCCTGCTTGCACGTCTGAACAGCCACAGCGCCTGTTTCGCCCATAATAACAAGCATTCTGTTCTTTCCGCTCCTATCTTCCCTGTAAGTAAAAAACTCGCCTAACTTTTGATTCTGAGGTTCGCAGAGAAAAGATTATAAATTTTACGAAAGTTTCGAGCCAGTCAGGACCAGACATCTTTTCCGCCTTGTAGCAAGGTTGTTTCAGGTTGCTTCAGGTTATCTGCTGCTGCCAATTCGAAAGCAAGCTCTATAAATTCTACCCCAGACATCCCATACAACATCTTCGGCACAGTAATAGCATTCCCTTTTCTACTCCTCCTCCGGAACTGGAGAGAACACACGCTTAAATCGACCCTTATTTCAGACACCGGGTGCTGGAAAAACCTCGTCTCACCAATACTATGAAATGGTAACTGAATAATAAAAACCAAGTAGGATTTACTTGGTTTTTATTATTCAGTTATCACAATGATGCACGGTCCAACAAACATCAAACTATAATATGGTATTCAAATTCCATACTTTTTGAACGTGAATTCAGGCTTGTCTTCAGAAACAGTTTTCTTTAGTGTCTCCTGATCATGTTTATTAGCTGCTTTTCATTTTGGCACAAACAGTTTCTCAGGACGCAAACAGGAAAGGAGCTCTGAAAGGACTGTAAAGAAGTATTTAAAGTTGATTCCTCAAGTCTCACCGTAAATATAGCTCAGCAGATATTTCCCGTTTAAACCGAATAGCGTTCAGCTGCACTAAACAGTTTAACGGCAGACAACACAACGATATCCCTCCCTTTCAAGGTCACAATTATTGCTTTGTGTTAAGATCGGCGTCAAAGACGGACTGCCCCGCACAACATAACAATCAATAATTAACAGCCACCCTCAGAAGGCGCTACAAGCACAGCACTCAGCACCATTTCGATTGGTACGGCAAGCGGCCCTACAAAACATGAGAAGCAGCAGTTTCCTGTAAACAACGTTAGCACAGTCCACCACACACCGACAGCAGCCATGTTACTTCAACTGCCCCGCGACTTTTACTGATGGTCACCTTAATAAAACCCCTGACGATTCGCCACGCAAACCGAAGGCGCCCCGTCTGACCCCCACGCATACCTACAGTACAGACCAGATTAACATCTACAATTCGTATTTGAAACGTTTTTAATTAAGGTAAATTGTTCCAGAGGGTGCAGTCTGACTACGGTGTGCCACAAACACCAGGCTGAATTGGTAACATGTACCGAATGTTGCTTACTATCACATAAGCTGACAAACACCCTGTTCATCAGCTAACGCCATGTCTGTGTACCGAACACTCGATGTCTGATTGCCATCCTGACATCAGGCAGATGTCAGTATGGCAATATGTCATTTGTACAATACAAGCAGCGGTGCTACAGGTATTAGTATAAAGGGAAAATGAATGACGTTGACATGACGTCATTTGGTCGCTCGCTGTTTCGTCACAATAGTGATGGGAATTCTAGCCTCAGGATATATTAAGTCATCATACTGTCTAATCGAAGTGGTGCGTCGCCTGACATAACTACAGTTAATATAATACCCCTTTACAGGCTAAAAACAACCCTGAATTATATACATAAACATCCAGTCCGTACCGCGCAGTAAACACACTCCGTCTCTGTTATACAAACCAGTCAGTTAATGTTGTATAAGGAAATAATCGCTGTTTGTTCTGAGATCCACAAAAAACACATAAATACACTGTGGGCAGAAAGTAGAATTGCTGAATGTTAAACTGGTGGCATATAAAGGAGCCAGTAATTAGGGTACTGACAACATATGAATGGACAGACCAAGGACAACCGCGGAAGGTCTGTCAGAAGAGCCGGTCAGCAGAGCCATATTACAATCTGAATCCAAACGAAAACGCAGCAGGGGAAAAAAACCTTTCGAAATCTGTGTATTGCAACTGCAAACCGAATTCATACCGTACATCGGTTGAGGCTACACAACAAGCACCGGAATGTGTTCGCCCCTATAATGTTTTCCTGTTAATGGATCGTCCAATCAGAGCACTTGTTAGGAACGTTCCTCCCGCTTGGCTACTGCACAAAGTTCTGTTTATCAAACATTTCGTTCCTTGCTTCTGTCTTGCTCCCTGCCTACGAAGCAGCTTTCCATTTTGACGGTTCTCATGACAACAGGACGGTAGCAATTCAAGCCAGAACATTCTTGGAAAGTTAACTGCATTTTGTCGTTTTCTGAGACGTGACGTCATACGCTGTAGCCCGGAGGAGAGCAATGCCGTCATCTTCGGGGTATCCTGCGGAGGTACGTCAGTAGGTTTATACTAGAATGTACGGCGTCACTGGCCGGAAGACATCAATGCTTTATTCACTGCTCTTTCTAACTTAAACCTCGTGAAAATGGAATGGATTAGGAAAGGAAGGTTGTTGGTCCATGTCGGTGCGTGTGTGACAGAGACAGACGCACAGTAACTACCGCCGTACAGTCTGTCGGTTACCGCGGACCGTGCCCTTTACATCGCTGCCACTTCTGTCGCGCAGGATACATTGGCTACTGTTTGTTACTGGGCTGATTACTGGTTACTATGGTTACCAATGACTTATGGTTAGTAGTGGTCCTATTGGCTGTTATGTTTTCCACTGGTTGCAGTGTTTACTGGCGTTCCTTCTGGTTACTATGATTACCATGTTCCTGCAGTTTTTGTCGTTTATTGTGGTCTTCATGTTTCTAGTGGTCACGGCTTGCACCGTGGTGTCACTTCTGGCAACATAAAATTAACAGATTACAGTTAGTGACATTTGTAGTGCTCACTAACGTCGCTACCTGCACCACTATCACTGCTACACGGACAATCGTCATGCAGCCTGTATGCATGCCTACGCAGCAGATGTGTCACTGTTGCGCTACACCCCTGTCACCTGATGCTGGATTAGCCCCGTCCCCAATCAATGTCATTAGTGACCACACAGACAGGAGAGCCCATTAATAAACCTTGTTTAAAAAGCACCAGCGGACTGCAAATTATAAACCCGTGGTTCAGGAAGTTAGATGCTCGCTGGTAGGAGCCAGCAAGCCATCAGTAATACTTTGAATGCTACAGACAACTACTGTAGTGGCACATTGTTTACATTTGTTGCTTTGCGTTAAACATTTAAAGAGATTAACGTGAATTATATATAAACACCCAGTCCGTACCGCTCAGTAAACACACTCCGCCTTGGTTATACAAACCAGCCAGTTAATGCTGCACAGGGAAATAATCGCTGTTTGTTCTCAGATCCACACAAAACACATATATACACTGTGTGGGCAGAACGTGGAAATATCGAATGTTAAACCTAACCACTGTGATTTTACGACGCTGTCGGTAGCTCAGATTAACCCCTTCACCGTCGAAAGATGGAACAATCAGTCAACAGTGACTTGGAAAGGATGAGGGAGGAAGCGGTCCATGTCCATTTTGAGGCAGAATCCTAGCACACAGGGTACTTGTAACGCGGGACTGCGATAAACAGAGAACTGCAGAACGGGCAGCATGGTCCGTCGCTGAACAGCAACGATGTCGTCCGCTCTACAGCGAGCAGTCCCACGATATAAAAACGCCATGTATAGTACAGACAATTTAAGTACACTGCCTTAAACTGGACAATTTGTGTTAGCCTGCAAGGAAAGCACAATTACCGGCTAGCTGATCTGAGGCTGATACCGCAAAACGTTTGAAGAGCAGGCAGGCAATTAACTACATACAGCTTACGCTGAACATCCGAATTCCATTTATCCTAATCCTAACACTTTAAAACACACTGGTAAATTTATGTACCACTAGCTATAATAAAAATGTACTTAATTTCTGTCTACACGCTGCGTTGTGTACCTTGTGTATCCGTACGGTACACTGCCGTTTTCTGCCTTATAACATTAATCGTCGGTATTGGTACTGCAGACAGAATATGTTGTGGGGTAAGAACCGAACGTTTAGTTATTGTGCACGAGTAGGTGGATTTGGGGCTTCAAAATGTTAACAGTACAGAGCAAAGGAGCACAGAAATATTGTCAGCCAGGAACTGCGCTTGTTTCTCTTCCAAACTATAAAATATTCCAGGAAAATTAATACGAATTCACATGCGTAAAAGCAGCACGCATTTCCACACGTCTACCGCCGCACGACACAAAACACTACACGTAAAAACGACTAACGTCTACCAAGCTAACAATTTTGCAACGATGCCATTTCGGTAAAGTGTAAGACGAGCAAAAGGAAACCAACACGATGAAAAGGGGGCGTAAAGTCGTGACTGTCGAACTACTATCTACAAAATCTCGTCTGTGTGGTGCTCTCTGCAGCACTGTCGACGTCACGCACTGCACGGCGTCTACTGTAGGACAACACGCGAACGATGAATTGCATAGCATCCGGAAGGAGATGGTCGCGGCTTAATCGAGATATCATCCCATATTTTACCTAAAGTATTAGGCATAACCACGAAAAATCACATTCAGGGCACCCAGCGCCACGAAAGGGACTGGAACCAAGAAAAAATCGAATACATATCCACAGCAGGCCTCTACTCCAGGATGGCCTGTGACTGAAACTGTACGGCAAGAATCAGCGAGCAGCAGTCGGTTAACAGTACACAGGAAAACAATGTGTCCATCGGAACCCTAAAGTAACTTCAGTGACAATAAATTACTGGCAGTGCGGTAATTAAACTGAGCGGCCAGGGCGCAAATAGAAGTGTTATAGAAGAAATAACACGGGTGTGAGGAGGTTACTGCAAATCCCGCTGGTCACGTTACGTACCACCAGGTGTAATCTACGTTCTGCCCACACAGTGTATTTATGTGTTTTGTGTGGATCTGAGAACAAACAGCGATTATTTCCCTATACACCATTAACTGACTGGTTTGTATAACAGAGACTGAGTGTGTTTACAGCGCGGTACGGGCTGGAGATTTATGTATAAATCGGGTTAATAGCAGTCTTTGAACGGTGAAAAGTTAGGCTCAATAATTTGTAAGTTGCTTTCGCTCAACATAAGTGTTTACGGTAATAACGTCAAGCACATTGCGGTAAACGAAGCACACTGCACACAACAATATTAAATAAATGTTTCGTGAGACTGTAATTTGGTTTCAACTGGCTCAGTATATTGTCCAGTGGCGGGGTCTTCTGAACATAGCAATGAACCTTCAGGTTTTAGCACAAGTATGCAATTTCGTGAAATGTTAAAATCCAAGGTGTAATGTGAGTGGAATTTTGGTTCGGTCGGTGCTTCCCAAAATCAGTAAAAACGTTGCCGGCTGCTTGTATATTGCAGTAAATCGTTAAATAAAGCAAAAGGGGATTGCTCTCCACAACTTTACTGTACTCAAGCCGGCTATGATGGAATTATACTTGTTAGTTGCGAAGCCAACACGACACAAAACCAGTACGTGTATATCGATGAAGCTACACCTGCACCAATGACAGGCATCATGCACGGACCAACTGGCAGCTGCAACAAAATTCGTTACCGGCCACATGTTGCAAGAAAATGAGATTCAAAATAATAATGAAACGACCACAGACACACAAAATTAGATTCGGCACCAATTTAAATTGTGTTTCTTTCGGTACAACAAAGTTTGCAATCATTTAACTAGACCGCAAGTCCTACAATCCGTGACATTTACATAGACTTTAGCAAGGCGTTCTTCACTGCCGCAGTGGCGTACAGTTGCACAGTACACGTGTCAATTTTATTTGATTTACGCCCATAAGAAAAGTAAGCCTGTGGTTTTCGCTTCTCCCGTTTTCCACGACACCCACCGAAGACCAGCAACACTGCGCGAGGACTTTTTCGCTCAAAGCGGAGAGTAGATGTCAAACCTATGGACAGACATTCAATTACGCCGACTTTGTTACATAAGGTTATTCGTTGTTTTCCGCAGCCACTTCAAGCATATGCTGCGATAGCACTTCATATTTTACATTTCCTCCCAGATCCTCTCCAGTTCATTATTCAGAAAGCAACCTACAATAGTAATAATTGATTTCTGAAATTACACATCAGAACGTCGACAGACGCTGCACCATCACTTGTTGCTGGCAGCAAACCGACTGTACTGCTGTACACTCCACATAAAGGCGACAAACGATTCTCCACTGAAGCAATTTACAAAGTTTGCTCAGACAAAAATTAACCTCAAACACATGCAAAGACCCAGTCCGTACCGCGCAGTAAACACACTCTCCGTCTCTGTTACACAAACCAATAAGTTAATGCTGTATAGGAAAATAATCGCTGTTTGTTCTCAGATCCACACAAAACACATAAATACACTTGATGGAAGGCATCACGACGTGCTAGGAATATACTAGAACATTAATTAATAAACGTCAGCACAACTATTTTATTATACGATGCTACATGTTTCGACCTTTTAAACGGTCATCTTCAGGCCTTCTAACAGAATGAGTCAACAGATGCTGTGTACATGTTGGGACACAATGTGTTTACATCGATAAAATACGTAAAATCAGGCAGGTCAGTTACATAGGAAGGAGTGATATGTGTATTGCATAACTGTATGTAGCTAAAATGTTTAAAATGGTAGTTTGGCGTTTATCAGCTACAATATCAGGTCCCGTTACTAGCTGAGTATTCCTAGGAAGATGTGGGGTTTTTCTATTAGAGACGTCGAAGTGAGTCCTTTGTTACTAGAGCTCCGCGGGATTGTGCGTGTTGTCGAGTGATTTCCAATACGACAAACATATCCTGTAGAGTCACAGAGTGCACTGACCAGTGAGGGGGGCTTTCTGTTTTACTTCATTACGTTATGTGGGAGGAGCTGTCTTTCCGTCATTTGTTGTCTTCTGGGGTGCAATAAGCAGAATTGGATAATATTAGTCACATTATATGTCGGGTTATTATCTTAGTCTATCGTTTAACACACGAAAAAGACTTACGAGTGTTGAGTTGATCTGTTTTGCTTCGTCGTTTGCAGATGACTGTACGTTGGTACCAACGTACAGTCATCTGCAAACCAGCAGCACGTCGAAGGAGCCGTCCGGATTCATTACAGTGAGTGGAAAAAAAAACCCCCAAAACAGACCGCTACAGCACTTTGTACTGTACAGTGAACACAATTCAGTGCGCAACGATTTGACACCTACATTGTAGACTACAATTAACAGTGAGAATTCTGCAAACGACGAAACCAAACAGATCACCTTAACACTCATGACAACAACAAAAACCCTATAATGATTTCTCATCTCCCCAGTTCGTGCCACATACCCCGCCCATTACATCCTCTTTCGCTTATTCCCCTGAAAGTTTGGTGAGCAGCACAAATCATGAAGCTCCTCAGTAAGTATTTTCTCCAGTCTCCTGTTACTTCTTCCCTCTTAATCTCCAGTATATCCCTCAGCACCCTATTTCCAAACTCTCACCCTAATGTTCTTCCCTTAATGCAAGACATATTCTGGTGCCCACACAAAACAACAAGCAAAGTTATGTTTTGGTTATGGCCTTTCTAATGTTTCATTATTAATGTCAGATGTTCGCCTGAACTTTAAGGCTGTTTACTGCAAGGGTGAAACAACAAACGTGTGAAGTAGGCTGGCCTTGGGGACGTGCGAGAGGCATTCAAACAGCCGGGACACATTCGGCGGCACAAACTCCAGGGTAGTATCAATTTGTTTTTCGTGGCACGAAAACCCAGTGGGCTGAGGTTTCGAAATCACACTCAGGCACACCACAGTCGGTAAGATTTCTCCGAACGAGTGGTAGGTCTGCCGCAGGGGCCTCTGCCTGACAACACACAACGCTCACAACAGACATCCAATGCCCGCAGCGGTACTCGAACCCGCAATCCCAGCAAGTGAGCGGCCAAAGACCCACGCCTTACACCACGAGGACGCCAGGACCGGCAATATTAAAAATTAGGCTCCTGAATTTCACCATAAACGAATCAACACTTCACATTACACCTCACAGAAAACATAGCTGCCTCAGCTTTGCAGGATTAAACCGTATCGCTGTTTAGGAGAGTAAGCACCGTTCGTTGTGCTGATCACCGATAAGATGATGTGGGCCAGATGCGGAGGGCAGGAGATTAAAGCAGTGGTAAATATAGCTACCGTTGTGCTTCATATGTTTAAAACTGACTAAATTTTTGTGTGAAGATAGGATTCAAACCCTTGTGAACACTGTAATGCATACATACATAATAAGTACATACATACATACATGCATACATACATACATACACACACATAGATACATACCGTATATTCTCGAATCTAATCCGCACCCTTTTACAGTTTCAGGGGGCTAAAAAATCTTATGCGGATTAGAATCGCGTGCGGATTAGATTCGCGATCGTGAGATGGATTTTGGAAAAATGATAGAGCCGCTGTACGTGACGTAGGAACAATACAATAATTTATTATTTTATGTATTATTTATAATATTATATCATATTTATAATTTATTATTCATCAAACTCGTAGTCATCACTCATAACTGAATCGTTACCCGTCACCCAGTCACTATCATCTTTATCTTCACCATCGTCCTCCCATAGAATGTCATCTTCGGATCCGTCCAAAGCATTGCTTATGAAACATTTCTTGAAAGATCTGACGATATTGCTGTCCGGGATGGCTTTCCATGCAGCCGACACCCACCGCGCGACTTCTGAAGGAGCTGCGCGTTTGATTTTTCCACTTTCTGGTAATTCACGGGCAGGTCCGTAATCCAGGTCAGATATTGTTGCCTCAACCTGTCTTTAAAGGGCTTGTCAAGATAAATGGCAGTTTCATCGTCATTGGCTATTTGCCTCATCAGAAAATATCCCCTCTTCCTCAGATTGGTGATGTACCGCTGATAATTCAACAACTTTTGTTCAAAATCTTTTGGGGGCTTCTGGTACATCGTCGTCCTATGCCGCAACGCCAGCCCCATCCGGCACATGAACCTTATGGTCCATCCTTTACTGGCTTTAAAACGACTTCGAGGAATGTTCAAAGATCGAGCCTTTTTTATCGCCTCCTCGCGAAGTAGATCATAACTCACAAACAGTCCAGTCTTGCGTCTCTCATGAAAGAACGTGAAGACTGCATCAACAATTTCAGGAAATCGTCCTTTCTTGGATCCAGTGAATTTCTTTCGTGACGCCTCTCACCCGCTGATCGCTACCTTGTGTTTCCGCTACAGTCGAATGTTGCTTTCATCAGCTCCAAAAATTGCAGCGGCGCTGCGGTTTCCTTTATCCTCTGCGAACCGAATAACTTCCCGTTTGAACTTTGCCGTATATGATAGTCTTTTAGATTTCTGGTGTCCCTCTTCCATAACTAGGGTACACGACATATTGGAACAAGCAGTCTGTTTACCGGTATTCCTTCAGTTGAAATTATAACCCCAAGTGGAGTCGAGCAACGAGGTATTTCAATTTCAGCATAAAAAGCGTGACGTCACAGTGGCGGCGGTAATTACCTATATTTATTTTGGTACGCATCCTGTCTATCGTTTTCCTACTGTAAGAGGGCATAATCCGAAATAAATGTAAGACACACATGAAAGAACCTATATAACATTGGCAAATAATGATACAAAGTTGGTGCTCAGTCCATTTTAGTACTCGTAGTCAAATCTCGGGCGATAGTCACACAGTGACTCGGATTGTTTTGGTTGGGAAACGGCGTGCCATGCGGTATATCAGCAGCGATATTAGGTACGGTATATGGTCATATTTCAGCGGGGTACACAGCAGGAAAATTCTCCTACAAAACACGCCGTTATTTAGACGTTCCTGCAGACAGCAACGCTTGGCAGATTGAACGAGACTTCGTTCAAGGAATAGTCACTACATCGCCCACACACCTAACGTATAGTTACAAGGTAATGAAAGGCCCCCTGTTGCATAGCATGGCGAAATTAACATACCAGGTTTCTAAGATTGCAGGCTGTCTGCGAAGCGCTTTAATCATGAAGTGCATAAGCACATAATTGGGTAAAGTGGCCGGAGCGTGAATCTGACCACAAAACATTATATAATGTGGAGTCAACTTGTAGGGCTATAATTCTATGTATCTTCATGAATGAAACAAGAATTTAACTGGCCGCAGCGCTAATCGGCTGTGGTGCGTTTGTACCACTGGCAGTTAAACGGCCACTTCACACCCGGCGCGTTAGTCGGATAACGGTTAAAGCATTGGTAACATCCAACATTATTCAATCAGTCTGCCTTGCAGCAAAGGGGCGGGTGAACGAAACGTGCGGAAGAGAACAGCGAACTAACTTTTTTTTCGTTTAAGAAACCGGCAAAAATTATTGCGGATTAGATTCGAAAATATGCGGCAGATACATACATACATAAATACGTAAATAGATACATTCATACGTACATAGATACATACATATACACGGTGTCCGAGGAGGAATGTGCCAGACTTCGGGAGGGTGTTCCTTATGTTAAAGTATACCGATATAACCCAAAACACCTATGTCCAAAGTTGAACGGTTACGGAGATAATGGCCAGAGAAGTTTCAAAATTTGACAGTGTTACACACTTATTGAATACCAAATACATATTAAAACTGGCAGGAATATGTGGTTTCTGTAATGTTAATATCTGTACTTAATATCAAACTAAATTGTGTGTGACATAAAGCCATTAAATTGAACTACAAAAACACTCGCACTCATGTTACAGTAGTCCTTAGTGTTCCACGCACTATACATGAGAATGCCCAGCGGTGACGTAATATGGCTGTGGCTACCGTGCGCTGAATTGCCGTCATAAGACACCACACTCAAGGACGGAAACGGATAAGATTGTCAGCTGACAGGTAGAGTGTGTGGACCCGCAAGAAGACCACACTTTTCTCTAACCTATATCCCCGTAACCGTTCAACTTTGGACATAGGCGTTTTGGGTTATATCGGTATACTTTAACATAAGGAACACCCTCCCGAAATCTGGCACATTCCTCCTGGGACAGCCTGTATACGTACATACATACATACATACGTACATAGATACATATACATACATATGTACATACATACATACATACATATATACATACGTACATAATTCGTACATACATACATTCATACACACACATACATACATACAAACATATATACATACATACATACATACACACATACGTACGTACATACATATGTACATAATACACATATATACACACGTACATAAAAATATACACATATATACATGCATACATACATATGTACATACCTACCTACATACTTATTTATATATACATAAATACATACATATGTAAGTACGTACATACGTACGTACATACATACATATACATATAAACATACATACGTACGTACTTATATAATACATATGTACGTACATACATACATACTTACATACATACATTTATACCTACCTACAAACATAAGTACATACATACGTACACATACATACATACGTACGTACTTACATACATACATACATACATACATACATACATACGTACATAACTACATATATACATACGTACATACAGTACAAACATACACACAAACATACAAATATTCATACATACATACATACATGCATATATACAAGCTTACATACATACATATGGACATACATACGTACATACATACATACCTACATACATACATATATACAAGCATACATACGTATGTACATACATACGTACATACATACATAAATACGTACATACATATATACATACATACATGAATACGTACATAAGTACTTACATGCATACACAATACACATACATACATACATATATACATACATAAGTACTTACATACATACGTACGTACATACATACATACATAAGTACTTACATACTAACACAATACACACACATACATACATACATATATATATATATATACATAAGTACTTACATACATACGTACGTTCATACATACATACATATACACAAAGATATACATACATACACACACATACGTACATACATACACACATACGTACGTACGTACATAGATACATACAAACATAAGTACGTAAGTACGTACATACATACATACACATACATACATTTTGCATGTTGACGGGAATGACTCCCATACTCATAGAACTAGAACAAGAAACTACACACTACGAAATAAAACAGAACTCGGGACATAGCGACATTGAATGGGACTGCGACGTGGAAATCCAAAACTGGCCGCACCCGGCAGAAGTTGGGACAATTCACGAAGTGGTAGGGAACGAGGAAACATCAATCCAAGTGTACACTGACGGAAGCAAACAAGAACAAGGAGTCGGGTCTGGAGCAGTGATTTTC